>JACCDQ011099653.1_pt1 | contig 24955 bp, 30 predicted proteins | sample 7446031 | NCBI WGS metagenome assembly JACCDQ01 (sample SAMN15323442, study PRJNA562643) | freshwater metagenome | isolation source: river surface water | place: USA:Blue River Watershed | collected 2017-08-17 | reverse complement strand
CCATGGCGTGTAGGTAGCCGGCGTAAAGCACCCAAATGATAAAGGTCCAGACCTCTTTGGTGTCCCAACCCCAATAGCGGTGCCAAGCACGCTCGGCCCAAATCGCTCCGGCAATCAAGGTGAAGCTCCAAAGCACAAAGCCCACGACGTTGAATCTGTAGGCATAGCGCTCGAGCGCTTCTAGCGATGGGAAGACCTGCATGATCTTTGACTTGGAACCGCTCTTCACCAGGTAGCTGAGGTGGAAGGCGGCTGCGATCGTGAAGAATGCGGTGGCCAAGATTGCCACCACGACGTGAATAACCAGCCAGTAGCTTTGCAGCGCCGGCATAAGGGTTTTCACCTCGACATAGAAAAGTGAAACTGCGGCAAATAGCACAATCAGCACAAAGCCGACGACGAAGGTTCCAATGAAGCGAATGTCTTTGATCTTCAGTGAGGTTAGGTAAACCAAAAGAATTAATAGTGCTCCCGAGATGGAGAACTCATACATGTTCGCCCACGGCACGCGACCAGCTGCAATACCGCGCAACACGACACCAATGGTCAAGACAGTGGTGCCAACACCGGTGACCCAGAAGGCTGCCTTTTCGGTCTTGGTGAGCTTCTTCTCAACTGAGTCAGACTTGCCAAGCTGCGATAGCTGGAAGGAAAACAGCATCAGGGCAAGTGCCAAAAAGGCCATCGATGCTGTCACAAACAGCAGCGAGAGTTGCGATAGCGGCTCGTTTAGTTGCGGTGTCATTTTCTTCCTTCTTCAATCTCCAGCACCAGGCGATCTAACATCTCGCCAAGACCTGGGTCATCGCCGCGAGCCAATGCAGCGATCTCCATTTTTCCATCTGACATTTCACGGAACCAAACTCGGCGACGTGGAACCATCAGCGACAGCGTCACCGAGACCAAGGCCAAGAGTGCAAAGGCGAGGACCCAAACTCCACCTGGATTGTGAGCGATGTCCACAGAGGCGTAGCGCAGCAAGCCATCAAATCGAACTGAGCCAATGCCACCGGGTAGCTCGGCAGTTTCGCCAACCCTCAGCTCCAGTGCCGGCACCGGACCGTTTCTGCCGGCCACCAAGTTCATGTCGGTGGTGTCCAGCGCATAAACATTTCTTGGAACACCGGAGTCCAAACCAAGGTCTCCGGTGTAGACGTTCATGGTCAAAAGCGGATCAATTGGATCTGGGTATATCGAGGTGTAGGCCCCTGATTCCAGCTTCTCTGCAGTTGGGTAGAAAAAGGCGATGATTCCGATTTGCTCTGGCAGCGCATCCGGTGCCTTTATAACGCCGAGTGAAGTCATGTTGCCATCTTGCGGCAAAAAGACCACCGGCCCGGAGTAGGCGATGTTGCCCTCGCCATCCAAAATACTGACCACCGGTGCAAAACCGTTTCCGGTCAGATAAACGTTTGCCCCTGGGACCTCAAGTGGATAGTTCACTCGGATCTGACTCGGTTTGGCATCACCCTTTGATCCCAGGGTGACATCAGCAATGAAGTCGATCGGCTGACCGATGTTTGCCGGGTTGGTCAGGTCGTATACGACGCTGAACTTATCTAGCTTTAGGTTGAACGGCTCCAGCTCCTCTTCGTAAAAGAGCGGCCCCGGCGAGAAGCTGTCGTAGGAGGCGAGGTTATTCACAAAGCTGTCACCCTCAACCAAAACTCGCTGCCCTGAAAAAGCAAAACCTCCGCCCAATCCAACCGCTAGCAATACACCGATCAGCGCGTAGTGAAAGACGAGGTTGCCCGTCTCCTTCAGATAACCCTTCTCGGCACTTAGTGAATTGCCTTGAAGTTCAAAGCGGAACTTGTTTTTGCGCAGCACTTGCTCAGCACTGGCAAGATCGATGCCCTCAACCACTCGGTGTTCTGGCATGCGATTTAGATTCACTGGAGTCTTGACCGGCTTGGCTCGAAGCGCATGCCAGTGAATCTTGGTTCTTGGCAGCACGCAACCAACCAGCGATACAAAAAGCAAGATGTAGATGGCTGAGAACCAGACCGAGGTGTAGACATCAAACAGCTGCAGCGCGTCTAAGAAAGCCGCAAACTCTGGCTGCTCGTCATAGTAAACCCGAACACCATTTGGATCCGCGCTGCGCTGCGGATAAAGCGAACCCGGAACTGCAGCGATGGCGAGAAGTAATAGTAAAAACAGCGCGGTGCGCATCGAAGTGAGTTGACGCCAGAACCAGCGTGGCCAGAAGGCGAGCTTAGAGAACAAGCTGGAAGCCACCACTCACCTCCTGAATCCAAAGCATAAATCGACCCCAAAGACCGGTCACCATCAGAAGACCAATCAAGATCAAAACTGAACCACCGAAGATGTTGAAGGAGCGAATGTGACGCTTCACAAAACCAACCGACTTTGTGGCCCAACTAAATCCCGCGGCAATCAACATAAATGGAATTCCAATGCCGAGCGAGTAGAAGGTGGCAAGAATTCCACCTCGGACTGGATCACCAGAATCAGATGCCAAAACCAAAACCGCAGACAGGGTTGGACCAATGCAGGGCGACCAACCAAGAGCAAAGACAACTCCCAAAAGTGGTGCTCCCGCCAAGCCAACTCTGGGTGAGATTCCAAGCTTCACGGTGTTCTGCAAGAACCTAAACTGCCCCAGCATGGCAAGCCCAAACAAGACAACCAGGCCGCCAAGTACCGCCTGAATCCAGGGGTTTCGCGCCAGGAACAAAAGTCCAGCGGTTCCGGCAAGAACGCCAAGTGAGACAAAAACGACTGTGAAGCCGAGCACAAACAGCGCAGATCCGGCCAGAACTTTTGACTTTGGTGCTGCGGAGCCCGAGACATATCCGAGGTAGCCAGGGACAAGCGGCAGCACGCAGGGAGAAATGAAGGTGATGACACCGGCCAGCAAACTCAAAGGGATGGCAATAAGCAGTGACCCCTCGAGGATTATCTGGCCGGGGTTCACTCGCTTACCACGCTCTCAATGAGGGTTCTGAGAATCGAAGCATCGATTCGACCCAAGATTCGAGATGCGACCTTGCCCTCTTTGTCGATAACCAAAGTTGTAGGCACCGCCTGAGGGGAGACAACACCGGTGAAGGCAAGTGAAACTTCACCGCTCTGGGCATCTAAAACTGAGGGGAAAGTGATTCCGAATCTGCGATCGAATGCGAGTGCGGTCTCCGCGCTGTCTCGAACATTTACGCCCACAAACTGGACACCCTGGTCCTCAAATTCTTTGCTCAAGGCCGCTAGGTCAGGAGCTTCGGCACGACATGGTGCGCAGGCTGCGTACCACCAGTTCATAACCACAACTGATCCAAGAAGTGACTCGGACTTTAGAGAAAATCCGCTCTCGGTCTCACCGGACCAGGCATCAAAACTCGGACGCTCGCTCTTGGCAAACTCGGTGACCGTGCCATCGCCAGCGATGTAGTTCTTCGATGAGCCTTCGCGGTATTGCTGAGCGAGCGGATCTTGAGTGCAACCGGCGAGGGTTATCACGAAAGAGGCGATAAGCATCACGACCAAGGTGATGGCAATTCTGCGAACTGTCTCTTTTTTCATACTGCACCCCCATCAACGGCTTGATTGGCGAACTCGATTCCCGGTTCACGATAGGCAACTTCCCTGAGTTTTCCATCAATAACTTCAAACGAAGTAATTGATGAAAGAGAGCACCTTCGATCGCGTGGGTCGTGCGGCAACTTCAAGCCATTTGCTGATCGGTAGACCATCCAGATTGGTAGCTGGTGAGAGACGATAACCACATCGCCAGCCTCGACCTCAGACCAGTGATCCAGCGCAGCCTCGGTCATGCGATCTGCAATCTGGGTGAACGGCTCACCCCAGCTTGGCTTGGAAGGATTGTGAAGCTTTAGCAAAATGCTTGGCCGCTTCAGAATTGCCCTTGGTCCGACTCGGAGACCGCGAAACTCGTTCCAAGGCTCGATGACCCGCTCATCGATTGTCGGCTCAATGCCAAACAGTTCTGAGATTGGTTTTGCTGATTCTCTGGTGCGCTGCAGTGGGGAGACCACGAGCTTTGAAATTTGTATGCCCTCGGATTGCAATTGCTTAGCTGCAGCGGCTGCCATTTGGTGACCTAAGTCACTCAAACCAAAACCCTCGATGCGCTCGTAGAGCACTCCTTCAGGGTTGAAAACCTCGCCGTGGCGCACAAGGTGAAGGCGGGAGGCGGGCATGCAGAAAAGTCTACCTTCGCTAAACTTTGACAGTTACTCTCTTTCGCCCACTCTCAGAGGTCAAAATGTTAGATCGCAAGCTCATCGGCACCCTGCCATCGCTTCAGGACGGTCCAGTCACCATCGGTGGTTGGGTTGAGACCCTGAGAGATCAAAAGCGCATCCAGTTCATCATCATTCGCGATGAGTCCGGCAGCGTGCAGGTTACCTATCCACGCCCAGCCGACGAGGACGCATTGGCCGATGTTGTCAGCTCACTAACCGGCGGCACCTTCGTTGAGATAACTGGAAACCTGAAGCACGATGAGCGCGTCAAGCTAAACGGTGTTGAGATTTTGCTCTCTGACCTAAAGGTCGTGTCTCGTTCACTACCTGACAGCCCAATCGCCGAGGACACCTCGATTGACAAGCGTCTGGACTGGAGATTCCTAGACCTTCGTCGCCCAGAGCTAAACCTGATGATGCGGGTACAGACCACCATCGAAAAGACTTGGCGCGAGGTCTGGCTAGAGCACGACTTCATGGAGATCCACTCTCCAAAGCTGATGGGTTCACCATCCGAGTCCCACGCTGAGCTTTTCAAGCTTGAATACTTCGAGACCCACGCCTACCTAGCTCAGAGCCCACAGTTCTACAAGCAGATGGCGATGATGGCTGGTCTTGGCAAGGTCTTCGAAATCGGTCCAGTGTTCCGTGCTGACCCATCCTTCACCTCTCGTCACGCCACCGAGTTCATCTCTGTCGACATGGAGATGAGCTGGATTGACTCCCACGAGGATGTCATGCGATTCCAGGAAATGCTCCTGGTTCGTGCAATCCAGGCCGTCAAGGACGCGCACGGTGAAGAGATTCAGAAGCTCTATGGAATCGACATTCAGGTTCCAAGCGTGCCATTCCCGAGGATCCCACTTGCCGAAGCTCACGAGATTGTCGAGTCCCGCGGCTACAAGGTGCCACGAGCAGATGGTGACCTGGACCCAGAGGGTGAGCGTCAGATTGCCGCCTACGTGAACGAGAAGTTTGGACACGAGTTCGTGTTCCTAACCGACTACCCGAAGAACATTCGCCCGTTCTACCACATGAGACACGAGGACAACCCATCCCTCACCAAGAGCTACGACTTGATCTGGAAGGGCACCGAGATCACCACCGGTGCTCAGCGCGAACACCGCATTGAGGTTCTTGAGCAGCAGGTCTTGGACAAGGGTCTAGAGCTTGAGGGTCTTGGTTTCTACCTAGACTTCTTCCGCTATGGAGCACCGAGCCACGGTGGTTTCGGTATGGGTCTAACCCGAGTAGTGATGTTGCTTCTAGACCTACCAAACATTCGCGAGGCTAGCTTCCTGTTCCGCGGACCAAACAGACTTCAGCCTTAGACCCAGTTCTCCAGCTTGAGGCCAGGGACATCCTTGAAGTGCTTGGTGTTATTTGTCACGAGTGTCAGGTCGAGGTTCAGAGCATGGGCAGCGATTAGGGCATCAAGCGCTCCGGAAAACTTGCCGATTCTCTTGAGGTGATTTTCGATTTGGGCCGCAATCCTGGCCTCCTTTGCCCCGAAGTCCAATACCTCTGCGGCCTCAATAAAGGCAGTGGTTTGATTTGACACGTCGGGCCGAAGACCAGCGGCCATCCCACGTTCAAGTTCGAACGCAGTGAGCGATGAGATGCCCCATGCTCTCAAAGGTAGTGTCATAAGTTTGGCCATCACGTTTGGGTGATCGCGCAATCCGAAGATGCAGGTGTCGGAATCGAGCAGGTACTGCATCAGGGGAGCTTCCCGTTCCAGAGTTCATCAAGATCAAACCTCTCAGCCTCTCGCTCACGAACTGGTACTGGAAACTCCTCGTCAGAAACAGGACCACGAGCCTGAATCTCCAGAAGCAGCCGCTTCATTCGAGCCTCTCGATCTAAAGGTCGAATCTCAACGATGCCATCATCACGCCTGACGATATCAATCTCGGCGTCCTCATCAATCCACCCCTTAGGGATGCGGACAGCAACACTGCCACCATTTTTGAACGCTTTTCTGCTCACTCGCTCAGTCATAGCGCAAGCCCCCTGTCTATATAGAAAGTATAGATAAGGGGTTTGTGGATAACTAGGCGCGATCCATGACCGACTGTTTCTTTTCCGGACCAAGTGCAACGAAAATGACAACCGCCACAGCGGCAAGGATTGAGATTCAGATCTCCAAAGGCATTAGAGCTTCACTGCCTTTGCCTGATTCCAGGCCAGTACGAGGTTAGGAACGAGAATGACTGACCCGAGGATTAGCCAAATTATGGAGTTAACCTGCCCAAAAGTTAGGGAGATCTCGTAGTAGTCAATCGAATCAATGCTGACGTAGTCCATGGACATTACAAAGATAATCAGAGCGACTGCTAGGGCGGAAACTAGGGCTGCAAGAATCCGGAACGAGTGCAGGTAGGTGCGGTCACGCTGCCTAACTTGGAACTCATCTAGATACTCATCCGGCGCATCTGCAACCAACCGCACGGAGATTAGCAACAGCCACCAAATTAGGAAGATTGGTATTACTCCGAGGATTCCGATGCCGGGCTTTACAAAGTCCTCGAACCAAAATAGTGCTGGCGCACCAACCAGGCTGATTACACCCAGCACAACGAGAATCCGTTGAGAACGGGCCGTTCTGATCCCATCCCACTTTGTGTCGTTCATCACGGTGTCAATGTTCTTGGCAACCTTCTTCGACTTGGGGTCTGAAGCCATGCCATAGAGCTGCGCGATGGTGCCCTGGTGTGGGTGGGATTTCATGTAGAGATACCAAAGCGGCGTCTCAAAAAGCACTATCAAAACCAGCGTGAAGACGAACCAGTTGGTGTTGAAAAACACCAGGTTGAACTCTGGGTCTGATGTGAAGTAGATGGCACCCACGCTCCCCAAGGTCAAAAGACCAAAGATTGCATCCATCCAACGCAGTCCGGCCACAGACTTTGCTCTGGGATAGACAAAAAGGTAACCAATCGCCATGTAGCCAAGGACGATTGCAAGTGCGATTAGCTCATTCATTGGGAATCCTCATCCAGCCAGAAGATCTCCTCGACCCTGACTTTCAAAATCGTCGCGATGCGCAAGGCCAAAACTAAAGATGGCGAATACTCACCGCGTTCGATGTAACCGATGGTTTGGTAGTGAACTCCAACCTGATCGGCGAGCTCTTGCCGACTCAGACCAGACTGGGTACGAGCCTCTTCAAGGCGGTTGGCCACCCGCTCTTCTTCTGACTTTGGTTTTCTACCCATGCATGTAGCATAAATACTATGTAGTAATAATGCAACAACAACTACTTAAATCTTTTTAGTGTCCTGTGCGCTTTGTCTGCCCAGACATACCTCTCGGCCAACTTGCTCAGTACAAAAATCAAAATGGGAAACCAGAAGTTCTTCAAAACCCAAACGATCACCTTCATGCCAGCTCCTTCAGCTTCTCAAAGACGCGGTCCTGGTCAATACGCCAGAACGAGACCTGCTGGCCGTTGACTAACAGCACCGGAACCTCGTCGGTGAAGTGAGAGAACTGAGGATTCCGGTCAATGTCGAGATCGTCAATCGAGTATTCAACATCTGGGAACTCGTGCGCGAAGCGAGCGATAACCTGAGCCAAATCACCCTGCGCAACCTCACATAGGTGGCAGCCATTTCTACCGATTAGCGTGATTTCAATACCCACGATTACAGCCTACGGCCCATGCCTCTCAGGATTAGACTTAGCCGGTGCCAGAACCCCTAAAGCAGCCAAAACTCGAAGCCGCGTTCTTCGACGTTGACAACACTTTGGTTCGTGGCTCTACCTCAATCCTGTTTGGCAAGGTTGCCTTCACCGGCGGCACCATCAAGCGCAGGGACATTTGGCGTTTCGCTTTTGAACAGATGATGTTTATTCGCCGCGGCGAGAACAACGAGAAGATGGCCGACTTTAAAGATCGAGCACTCTCTCTCACCAAGGGCCACTCGGTCGATGAACTAATCAGCCTCATCGACGTTGTCTATAAACAAGAGATTCAGCCAAGACTCTGGCCAGAGACCGTTGCGGCTGCCAAGGAGCACCTGGCAGCGGGTAGAGAAGTCTGGCTTTTGACCGCTGCTCCAGTTGAACTAGCAGAGGCAATCGCAAAAGACATCGGTGCAACCGGAGCACTTGGAACCATCGTTGGTCACAAGGACGGTGTGCTGACTGGAGAACTAATCGGTGAGCCGCTCCACGGCAAAGCCAAGCGCAGAGCAGCTAAGAAATTGGCCAAAGAGCGAGGCATCAGCCTCAAGCGCAGCTGGGCATACTCCGACAGCTACAACGATCTACCGCTTTTGTCCCTGGTTGGTCACGCGGTAGCGGTGAACCCAGACAAAATTTTGACCCGTCATGCCGAAGCGGCTGGTTGGCAGATTCTCAAGTTCAAAAAGCGAGACCTGCGCAAAAACTAAACCCGCCCTTGCAGGCGGGTTTTTGTTTTGAAGATTTACTTCTTATTGCGACGCTGGTGGCGAGTCTTACGAAGCAGCTTGCGGTGCTTCTTCTTAGACATACGCTTACGGCGCTTCTTGATAATTGAACCCACAGAAACCTCACAAAGCTTTTGGGTGCCCGAATGGGCAACCTCAGAAGTTTAGCCCTTAGTACTCAAGCACTCAACCTCGGACGGAAAATCCAGCGAGCGCTGGACTCATAGTTGGGTGTTACTTCTTAACCTTGCTCTTTACCTCGGCCACGAAATTGTTGGTCTCTTGCTTGACCTCATCCACAACCTCTTCAACCTTCTGGCGGGCAATTTTTTCAAAGTCCTTGGCCGACTTCTCCGCCTCAACCTTGGCCTCGGCTAGCTTGCGACCCAGTCGCTTACCCAGCTCCTTTGGATCGGCATCGATGTCAACTTCATCAAGCTTCTGCTTCAGCTGCTCGGATAGCCAGCCCGACTTTTCAGTGAGCCAGTGCCCGACCTTGGCACCAACCTCAGAGAGGTTCTCGGCAAGCGGATCACCCTCATCCTCATCAGGGTCGAAGCCCAGCGAGAGGAAGTTGATCATCCAATCTTCGATCTCCTCGAGTGGCTCTGGGGTCACCGAGTAGAAACGCTTCTGGCCCTCTTCACGAACATCGACGAGGCCAACCTCGCGCAGCGTCTTGAGGTGCTTGGAGACGGTTGGCTGACCAAGCTTGGTCTGCTCAACGATCTCGCTCACGGTTAGCTCTCCTGAGCCACCGGCCAGGTGCGAACCGAGAAGGGTCTCCAAAAGAAGACGTCTAGTTGGGTCAGCGATTGCTTCAAAAATGTCTGCCATGTTTTTACCCTACTCTCACTTACCTGCTAATTCCTCAGCCCGCGCTACCGCAGCGGCTAAGCCCTTAGCAAAAATCGCCTTCAAATCGTGCTCATCAAAGGTGGCGATGATGCGCTCTGTCGTACCGCCGGGTGAGGTGACGTTTCGTCTGAGCTCTAACGGCTCCTCATCTGACTGAGCCAAAAGATCGATCGATCCGTCGAAGGTGCCCCGCACAAGTTTCTTGGCGTCCTCTTCCGAGAACCCCTGCTCCAGCGCAATCTTCTCCCACTGTTCAATGAAGTAGTAGATCCAGGCTGGTCCAGACCCTGAGATAGCGCTCAGGGCATTTATCTTTTCCTCTGGAACAACAATGGCGGTGCCAACAGCTTCAAACAGGGTGACAGTGGCATCGATAGCGTCTTGCGAAGCCGAGGCTGCGGGGGCAATGCCTGTGACTGCCTTGCCCACTAAAGCCGGAGTATTTGGCATAGTGCGAATCAGATTTGGATTCTCGATCGCACTGGCCATCGACTTCAATTCGATTCCTGCGGCCAACGAGATGATCACGGCATTCTTTCCCACTTCACCAGATAGTTCATGCAGTAGGTCAACAATTTGCTTAGGCTTCACACCCAACACGATCAAGTCAGCATCGCCAGCAATCAGCGCGTTGGCATCTGGGGTGGTTTCAACAGAGAGCGCCGAAATACCTTGCTCGCGCCACGCGGCCGCGCTCTCCTCACTCTTGGTGGTAGCTGAGATCAATTCTTTTGGGTAACCGGCATCGATTAGGCCAGACAAGATTGCGCCGCCCATTGAACCTGAGCCTAAAAAGGCAATACGTAGTTTCTCCACCCTTGAATCCTAGGCTCAGCCAAGAAGTGGATACCCGATAAAGACCACAGAGTTCATCAGAGTGTGTGCAATCACCAGCGGTGCAACCCGGTTGGTCTTTAGAAACACCAGTGCAAAGACGACACCCATGATGAAGTTTCCCAGCACCGCGGAGAACCCCTGGTAGCTGTGATAGCTCGCTCGAATACCGGCTGAAATCAGGATTAGCCCCACAAGTGTGAGCTTTGGATAGCTCAGCTTCAGCTTGCTTATCAAGAAACCGACAACGATCACTTCTTCCTGCAGGCCCGAGCGCAAAGCTGAGAGCAAAAGTAGCGGCACGGTCCAGATGTAATCACCAAGGTTGCTCGGCACCACTTGAGATGTCAGACCAAGTTGAAGTGCGAGAAAGTAAAGAGCGATGCCCGGTATGCCGATTGCCATGGAGATCAAAACAGCGAGCTTGAGATCTGACCAGCAGGGCACCAACCCAATAGAAATGCCATCCTGCCTGAGCAAATAAAGAGCAAGCAGCACAGGCACCAGTGCCAATGAGATGGCAACGAGCTGATAGATCAGATCAAGCCAAGGAATCGGAGTTATTGCCTGGTTGATAACAGTCTTGGAACCCGCAAGGCCTTGTTCACTTATAACCTTTCGGACCAAGCTCAGGGTTGAGTAGATTGCACTAGCTCCAAGCGAGAGAAACAAAACCAACAAAATCTCGTGCTTGTGATTTTTATGCATCTCGCTCCTTGGGTGTGGGCAAAAGTTTAGATGTCGGCAGCAAGAGGTAGTTTTGTTCGATGGCAAAAACAAAGAGCGACTTCCGATGCGCCGAGTGCGGCTGGACCACGGTCAAATGGGTTGGTCGCTGTGGCGAGTGCCAAGCCTGGGGCACACTGGAAGAGACCAACTCGGTTCAAGAGGTAAAGGCTGCCAGGCTTACCCAGAATCAGCTTGCTAAACCAATTACCGAGGTTGAGCAGGTTTCCGCCTCCCACAAACCAACCGGCGTTGGTGAGTTTGATCGAGTGCTTGGCGGGGGGCTGGTGGCTGGTGCAGCAATCCTGTTATCCGGTGAACCAGGAGTGGGAAAGTCAACGCTTCTTTTGGAAGTTGGTGCCAAGGCCGCAAAGTCCGGCGCAAAGGTGCTCTACGTTTCAGCTGAGGAATCGGCTTCACAGGTTCGCCTCAGAGCAGAGCGCACCGGGGGTCTAAGCGCAAACCTTTACCTGGCCAGCGAGACGGACCTGGCTACCGTGATGGGGCAATTCGAGGCTTTGAAGCCGGACTTGTTAATCGTTGACTCGGTTCAGACCGTGGCCTCAGCAGATGTTGATGGAGCACCAGGAATGCCCGCTCAGGTGCGAGAGGTCGCCGCCAACCTAATCCGTCTTGCCAAGCAATCCTCTACGCCGCTGTTGCTCGTCGGTCACGTAACCAAAGACGGTTCAATTGCAGGCCCCAGAACCCTCGAGCACCTCGTCGACGTGGTTTGCCAATTCGAAGGTGATCGCCAGACCTCGCTTCGATTTGTCAGGACCCTGAAGAATCGCTTTGGCCCAACCGATGAGGTTGGCTGCTTCGAGATGACAGGGGATGGGATCGTTGAGGTTCCGGACCCATCCAAGCTCTTCATCTCAGGATCTAAGAACCAAGTCTCTGGAACGTGCGTGACTGTCACTGTTGAGGGCAAACGTGCTCTGATTGCGGAGATTCAAGCGCTGGTTGTCCGAACCAATTCACCTCAACCAAGAAGAGTGACCAACGGCGTCGATGCCTCTCGAGTAGCGATGCTGCTTGCGGTGCTGGAGCGCCGAGCTGGCATAAGTCTGATTGACAAGGACGTATACGTTTCAACCGTTGGTGGCATGAGAATTCTCGAACCAGCAGCCGACCTGGCCATTGCCGTGGCGATTGCTTCGGCGGTGACCGATAAACCAGTCAGATCATCGGTCGCGGCATTCGGTGAAATCTCTTTGGCCGGTGAGATCAGAGCAGTCTCGAACTCTAAGCAGCGTCACGCTGAAGCAGTGAGATTGGGGCATGACCAGGTAGTTAGTGCTGAAGGGGATCAGCTCTCCAAGGCGCTGTCTAAGGCGCTTAGTTAAGTAAGAACTGAACCGGGTTCTCGGAGTAAACCCCGTTTACTTCCACCTTCAAAAAGTAAGACGCTCCACCCGATGGAACTGGGTCTTGCTCCGCCCCACAACCAGTCCCCGAAGACCTAACTCGCTCCCAAATCGCTCCCTCCCGAGAGCTACTGATGGTTGAGTTCGCCTTCAAGACGGTGACCAGATCCTGGTCAGCACTTCTGTCGCAATCTCGGGACGAGTAGTAGGTTTCATCACCCGAAGTAATCGTGAAGAAAGTCACCCTAGATCCAACATTGAACTTGCAGTCCACTGGTCCGGTGTTGGTGATGTCATACCAAAGATATGGCTTTTCACTTGAGCCAAATAAGCTCTTCTCGCCATCTTTGTCTCCAATTCGAGCAAAGACTTCGACGACACCAGGCTGGCAGTCAACGACCTCACTAGCTGGTGTTGAAGCGGTCGCTGAAACTGAGGATGAGGAAGTTGGTCCAGCCTGAGGAGCTTGCGAGCCGCCGGAGAATGCATTCCATACCAAGACCCCGACGATAACCAAAACCAGCAACAAGAGAGCGCGGCGACGGGCATAGATCTGCTGTTGTGTAGGGGCCATGGAACTATCTAACTAGATGTAACGGAGCATTCTGGAGTTTCCGAGAGTATTCTGCTTCACCCTCGCTAGATCCAAGAACTCAGCCACACCCTCATCGTTGGAACGAACCAGCTCGGCATAGGTATCGGGGTCAACAGGGATGTCGGAGATCGCTTGAAAGCCCTGAGACTCAAAGAACTTCACCTCGAATGTGAGGCAAAAGACTCGGTGGATCCCAAGATCTTTAGCCTTATCAATTAGCTCACCCAAAATCTTCTTACCCACACCCTGGCCTTTGACGCTCTCGCGAACAGCAAGGGTTCTAACCTCGGCCAAGTCCTCCCACATCACATGGAGAGCACCGAAGCCAATTACTTCGCCATCTTCTTCGGCAACCACGAATTCTTGAATTGATTCATAAAGTTCGACAAGCTCTTTACCCAAGAGAATGCGCTTTTCGACAAGCGGAGCCGCAATCTCAGTGATTGCTCGAACGTCAGTGGTTCGGGCGGGTCGAATCTTGAGCATTGCTAAATTATGGCGCTAAGCCGAAGCAATTTCTAATAGCACTTCGTTGCGACGCAGTGGCCCTGGAGTCCAAGGACCGTTATAGCGAGCAAACCTTGGGGCGCCCACCACTTGATAACCGTGGTCTCTAAGCAGCTCTCTGAGTCTTTGTTCTTTTGCTCGAAATAGCGACTCCCTTGCAAAACCAGAGAAGGCAATCGCAGCAAAAGTTGAAAGGCCGAACTGCTCGATTTTCAAATTGCTAGAGGATGGCGCAGGGACATCGCTCATGCCTGCGGGCATGACAAAGGAGACTTCGAACCCGGAACCCGATTCGCGCTGGACAACCGGTGCCGTCATGGCAATCGGCTGGCGCTTTTGGTTGTTCCCACCAATGAACGAGGCTAGGTAACCGAAGGCGCCATAGGCAGAGGAGCCAAGGTCACCTGGTTGCCAGGTGGTGACAAGAGTGTGAGGGTCATACTCTCGAACCTCAAAGCCCTTGTGGGCCTTGAGGACTCGATAGCTTTGAACCTCGGTCACTAAGCGACCGGCTCACTCTCGCGAGAGTTTGCCACGAAAGTGAATTCGCCGTTGATGAAGTCAACCAAGATGTCCTGAGCGCTGCCGATGGTTCCGGTCAGAATTCGCTCTGAGATGGCGTCTTCTATCTCGCGCTGAACGACTCGACGAAGCGGTCTTGCACCCAGTGCCGGTTCGTAACCGAGTTCGATTAGTCGCTCCTTGGCCACGGTGGTCAGGGTTAGCTTGAGATCGCGCTCGTCCAAACGACGCTGCAGTCTCGCAACAAACAGGTCGACAATCTGCAGAAGCTCGTCGCGGTTTAGCTGCGGGAAGACGATGACCTCATCGACACGGTTTAGGAACTCAGGCTTGAAGTTGCGCTTGAGCTCCTCGTTCACACGAGCCTTCATCTGGTCGTAGTCATTCTTGGAGTCGCCCTCAAGGGTGAAGCCCAAAGCACCACGGGTAATCTCGCGAGTTCCGAGGTTGGTGGTCATGATGATGATGGTGTTCTTGAAGTCCACCACTCGTCCCTGACCATCGGTTAGGCGACCCTCTTCGAGAATCTGCAACAGCGAGTTGAAGATGTCCGGGTGAGCCTTCTCGATCTCATCAAACAGGATTACAGAGAACGGCTTACGGCGAACCTTCTCGGTTAACTGGCCACCCTCGTCGTAACCGACGAATCCCGGAGGAGCACCGAACAGTCGAGAAACAGTGTGCTTCTCGCCATACTCGCTCATGTCGAGCGAGATCAGAGCGTCTTCGTCATCAAACAAGAACTCGGCTAGGGCCTTAGCAAGCTCAGTCTTACCAACACCGGTTGGACCAGCGAAGATGAATGAGCCGGAAGGACGCTTTGGATCTTTCAAGCCGGCGCGCTGACGACGGATGGTCTTGGAAAGCGCAGCAATTGCTGCCTCCTGACCGATAACTCTGCGGTGAAGTTCCTGCTCCATGAAGATCAGCTTTGCGCCTTCTTCTTCACTGAGGCGGAAGACCGGAATACCGGTCGCCTGCGCGAGAACCTCTGCAATCAGACCCTCATCAACAATGCCTGGCTTGTCGACGTTACCCTCGCGGAACTCCTTCTCCATGCGCATCTTTTCAGCGGTGAGTTTCTTTTCCTCATCACGCTTGGATGCTGCAAGCTCGAAGTCCTGATCGGCAATTGCCTGCTCCTTGGCCTTCTTGACAACGGCAACCTTCTCGTCCATCTCACGAAGCTCAGGTGGCGAAGAAAGGAAGCTCAAGCGCAGTCTCGCACCAGCCTCATCGATAAGGTCAATTGCCTTGTCTGGTAGGAAGCGGTCGGTGACGTAGCGATCCGACATACCAACGGCCGCAACGATTGCTCCATCGGTGATGGAAACCTTGTGGTGTGCCTCGTAGCGATCGCGCAAACCCTTGAGAATGTTGATCGCCATCGCAGGAGTTGGCTCGGCAACCTGCACCGACTGGAACCTGCGAACTAGGGCAGCATCCTTTTCAAAGTGCTTGCGGTACTCGTCCAAGGTGGTGGCACCGATGGTCTGGAGCTCACCGCGAGCAAGCATTGGCTTCAAGATTGAAGCTGCATCAATTGCACCCTCGGCAGCGCCGGCACCAACCAAAGTGTGAATCTCGTCGATGAAGGTGATGATGTCGCCACGAGTTCTGATCTCCTTGGTGACCTTCTTCAAACGCTCTTCGAAGTCACCGCGGTAGCGAGAACCCGCGATCAGGCTTCCCATGTCTAGGGTGTAAAGCTGCTTGCCACGAAGAGTTTCTGGGACCTGTCCGGAGACAATGGCCTGAGCTAGGCCTTCGACGACCGCAGTCTTACCAACACCTGGCTCACCAATCAAAATTGGGTTGTTCTTAGTGCGGCGAGACAAGATCTGCATCACGCGCTCGATCTCACGCTCGCGACCAACTACCGGGTCAAGCTTGCCCTCGGCTGCCGCCTGGGTGAGGTTGCGACCAAACTGGTCCAAAATCTGTGATCCCTTTGGCTGCGGGTTGGTTTCGCCACCAACGGCCACGGTCTCCTTGCCCTGGTAACCAGAGAGCAACTGAATAACCTGCTGACGAACCTTGTTGGTGTCTGCACCCAACTTGGTCAAAACCTGGGCTGCAACACCCTCGCCCTCGCGAATTAGACCGAGCAGTAGGTGCTCGGTTCCGATGTAGCTGTGACCTAGCTGGAGCGCTTCGCGTAGCGACAGCTCCAGAACCTTCTTAGCCCTTGGGGTGAATGGGATGTGGCCGGATGGAGCCTGCTGTCCCTGACCAATGATCTCCTGGACCTGCTCGCGCACCTGCTCCAGGTTGATACCTAGGGCCTCAAGCGCCTTGGCGGCAACGCCCTCACCCTCGTGGATCAGACCGAGCAGAATGTGCTCCGTGCCGATGTAGTTGTGCTTGAGAAGCTTTGCTTCCTCTTGCGCCAAAACAACAACGCGACGGGCCTTGTCGGTGAATTTCTCGAACAAGCCTGGACCTCCAACACTCTGGTAGTGAAGATGCTAGAAGGCTTGGGGGTAAGAAACTAGGGCTGTTCGCCCAAGGCGTTAGCTCGCTTTGCTCGCTCCTCGGCTTCAATTCGAGCGTAGGTATCGCGCTCGCCCTTATCGGCTCTCAAAATCGAGCGCATGATGATCCAAAAAAGCACACCAACCAGGGCTGGCGGAATTAGCGAAATTGCAACGTCCAGCGCGATTTCAATCGGAGTCATCGATTACCTACTTCACCAGCGGGAACAGAATGGTTTCGCGAATTCCAAGGCCAGTCAGGGTCATAAGTAGACGATCGATACCCATACCCATACCGCCCGATGGCGGCATTCCGAACTCAAGGGCCTTCAAAAACTCTTCGTCTAACTTCATTGCCTCAGGGTCTCCCGCAGCAGCGAGCTCCATCTGAGCCACAAATCGCTGGCGCTGGATGACCGGGTCAACCAACTCGGAGTAACCGGTTGCCTGCTCAAAGCCACGAATGTAGAGATCCCACTTCTCAACAACTCCTGGGGTGGAGCGGTGATCTCTGGTCAGCGGGGATGTGTCAATCGGGAAGTCGGTTACGAAGGTTGGGCCGGTGAAGCCTGGCTTCACAAAGTGCTCCCAAAGCTCCTCGACATACTTACCGTGCAGCGGGTGATCGATCTCGATGCCAACCTTGTCAGCAATCTTTTTCAGCTCCGAGATAGGTGTCTCGTGAGTGATCTCGACTCCCGCGGCAGCCGAAAGTGACTCAAACATTGAGACTCTGGCCCACTCGCCACCAAGGTCATTGTCGGTGCCATCATCCAAGGTCACAACGTGTGAACCAAAGACATCCATAGCTGCGTTCTGGATCAGCTCCTGAGTTAGTGACGCCATGGTGTTGTAGTCACCGTAGGCCTCATAAGCCTCTAGCATCGCGAACTCTGGAGAGTGGGTGCGGTCAGCACCTTCGTTTCTAAAGTTGCGGTTAATCTCGAATACGCGCTCTAAACCACCGACAACCGCACGCTTTAGAAACAGCTCAGGTGCAATGCGCAAAAACAGCTCAGTGTCGAAAGCATTTGAGTGAGTTTTGAAAGGTCGAGCCGATGCACCACCGTGCATCACCTGGAGCATTGGAGTTTCGACTTCCATGAAGGCACGGTTCGCGAAGGTGTTGCGAAGTGACTGCATCACCTCAGAGCGAATCTTCACTACCTCACGAGCACGGTCGCGAACAATCAAATCGATGTAGCGGTGACGAACACGGAACTCTTCGCCAAGCTCGTTGTGCAGGTTAGGTAGCGGGCGAATGGTTTTTGCTGCCATCAACCAACGGTCTGCCAGGATGCTCAGCTCGCCTCGCTTGGAGGTGATTACCTCACCCTCAACAAAAACGTGATCACCTAGGTCAACCAACTCTTTCCAGCTCTCAAGCTGTTCCTCGCCAACCTTGTCGAGGGAGACCATGGCCTGAATACGCTCACCGGTGCCGGACTGCAAGGTCGCGAAGCAGAGCTTTCCGGTGTTGCGCAAAAACATGACGCGACCAGCGAGAGCAACCACGTCTCCGGTTGCAACATCGGCCTCAAGGTTTGGGTAGTGGGCTCTAGTGGCCTCAATGGTGTGGGTGATTGGCAGGGCAACCGGATAGGCGCTCGAGAGCTCGTTGAGCTTCTCGCGCTTTGCCATTCGAATAGCAATCTGCTCTGGCAGGTCGTCGAACTCGATCTCTTCGCTCACGATGTCCTATCAATGAATATGTTGTCGATCAGTCTGGTTTCACCCACATAGGCAGCGATGATCAGTCTCGCCCTTTTGCCTTTGGCTGATTCCAGGATTTCGAAGCTGTCTGCATCAACCAGCTCCAGGTAGTCAAGTCTAGCCTCAGGGCTCAAGACCGCCTGGCCCGCTGAGAGCGCCTCATCTCTATCCTCGAACTCGGCTGCGGCTCGAAGCGCCAGATTGAGAGTTCTCGCAATCACAAGCTGAGCTGTCGAGAGATAGCGGTTTCTTGAGGAGAGTGCGAGCCCGTGTTCGTCTCGAACCGTTTCACACTCGACCATTTGGATTGGTGCTCGTTCTCCAGCGCGGGCCTGCTCGTTTAGCATTTTGCGAACCAGCGCAACCTGTTGCGCATCCTTTGCACCAAAGAACACGACATCGGGATTTACCAAATCCAGCAGTCGATTGACAACGGTGAGCATGCCATCGAAGTGACCGGGTCTGGTCTTGCCTTCAAAGACCTCGCCCAAAGATCCAGCACTGAGTTTCCGGACAGACCCCTCGGTCGGATAAACATCCGATACGGCAGGGGCAAACAAAACATCAGCGCCGATGTCGCTCAACAACCTGGCATCAACCCCGAGTGTTCTCGGGTATTTTTCAAAATCTTCACCCGCCCCGAACTGCAGCGGATTCACAAATATAGAAACGACTACGAAGTCCGATTCCGTCTCAGCCCGTTTGACCAAAGAGGCGTGACCCTGATGCAAAGCACCCATGGTTGGAACAAAGCCAACTCTCTTGCCGAGTCGTTTCTCCGACTCCACTATTTGCGTTAGTTCGGCTGCGCTTTGAACCAGTTGCATTAGATCAGATCCCTTGGATCGAGACTCTGCGGTGGCTTGTGAAGTGCATCCTCAACCGCACTTCTCACAACAGGACCAATCAGTGCAGCGGGGTTTTCCACACCCGCCTCAGCCAAAATGCCGACGGCCTGAGAGACCACCATTGAGGAGAAGCTGCTCGCAACCTCGAAGGCCTCCGAATAAGCAGCTCTCTGCTCTTCGGCGACAATGATTGGCTCACCACCTAGCTCAATGGCTAGTGCTTGCGCGATCGGTTGAAAAACCTCGGGGGCAGATATTGCGATAGTGCTGTTTTTCAAAACCATTAGGTCAACTGAGGTTCCGGTGAAGTGCATGACAGGGTGCATGGCAATTGGCACGGCACCGTGAATTCCAGCCGAAGCGAGTGCTCCGTAGCCCTGTAGTGGCGAGAGGTGCATGACCAACTTCTTTGGCCCAAAGAGTGACAAATCGGCTAGACCATCACAAACCAAAGACACGTCGCTGTATGGAACAGCCAGCACAACTAGATCTGCCTCTTCAGCGACCGCCGGCATTGAACCAATGTAGACATCCGGGAGCAACGCTTCTACTCGCTCAATTGCCTCCGGGGTGGTGACAGCAATTCCTGCAATCTCATGACCGGCAAGAGCCCAGGCTTTGCCAAGCACTACTCCCGATGGTTCATCACCGATGATCGAGATCTTCATGCCGCACCCTTTTCATCATCCACTTTCGGAGTTCTACAGTTCCACTCTGCCAGCAACGCCGCGATCAGGCCACCCAAACAGAACAAGGCACCCAAGAAGGAATCTGTGACTAATGCAACCGAGGGAGTAAAGGCCAGTAGCCAAATACCAAGACCTAGGTGCCAACCCAAAAATGCAACCGATGTAATCTGTGCAGCTCGAGAGAACAGCAGCACACGAACCGCGTAAAAAGGATTTGGTCGTCTAATGGCCTTTTGCGCTTGTGAAAGCTTGCGATATCGGGCGATAGGTATCGCTGCAATCAAAACAGCGAAGCCAATCGCCAAGACAGAAACCGAGAGCGAGAGCGGAGCTGCCGGGATTGCAAAACCGAACCCGGTTGCAAGCTGAGCAATCGCTGCCCCCAAAACCAAGCTGACCAGACCAATCAAGGTCAATCCCTTTGCATTCGAGCTATTCACTTCGCCAAACCTCACCGCTCATTGGGCTCGCCAACTCAGCAACTAAACCTGCACCGGGCAAGACAGCAGCTGGATCAATCTCGGCCCATGGAACCAAGACAAACGCACGATCCTTAGCTCTTGGGTGCGGGATGACCAGCGTCTTTTTCTCAACAAATTGATCGCCGTAGGTGATGATGTCGAGATCCAATGTCCGCGAAGCCCAACGCTGCAACCTGATTCGCCCAAAGTGATTCTCAACCTCATTCAAAAACCTCAGCAGCTGCTTCGGCTTCAGCGAGGTCTCCAAAATGGCGACACCGTTTAGGTATCGGGGCTTACTCGGGTCGATACCCTCGGGGGTCAGAGCCATAGATTCGTAGAGCGAAGAATTGGCAATTAGTTCAATCTCTGGGTGAGCAGCAATCAGTTCCAAGGCAGCCTTGATGTTCGATCGCACCTCGCCCAGGTTTCCTCCGTAGGCGATTACGGACCGAGCCTTAGGCATTATCACCGCGGTAGGTGACGGAAACATCCTCAAACTTCAAATCGATTGGCGCACTTGGTTTGTGAACAGTGATTGCGGCTCGTGTGATTCTTGGTGACCTCGCCATGACTTTGGAGTGCAGTCGATGAGCCAAGGTTTCGATCAAGTTGACCGGGTTTTGCTTCACATCGTCTGCGATTAGCTCTGCAATTTCGGCGTAGCTAACGGACTCTTCAAGGTCATCGGAGGTACCCGCCGCCACGGTAAAAGTCGCATCAATTACGAATACTTGGCCCAAGTCACGTTCAAATTGCAAGACTCCGTGGTGGGCATAAACCTCAAGTCCACGAATTGCAATTTCAAATTCAGCCATTAGCCCTGCGCTTGTTTTAGTGCCGAGACTACCTTGATTGCATCAACCGTGGCTTCGACATTGTGGACTCTGATGCCCCAGAGCTTGCGCTGCAACAAAAGTGCAGTCAACACCGCGGTCGCGACATCGCGGCGCTGGGTGGAGACACTGCCTGGGTCTAATTCGTTTAGTGCCGCAGCCAAGAATCGCTTCCTAGAGGCACCAACCAAAATTGGAAGCCCGAGCTGTTCAAGCTCATCTAGCCTCGCCACTAAGTCCCAGTTTTGCTTTACGTCCTTGGCAAATCCAATTCCTGGATCGACCACGATTCGAGAGCGGTCAATGCCGGAGGACACAGCCATGGCCACCTGCTCTGCCAACTCCCCCACTACCTCGCGGGCGACATTTGAGTAGGCGTTTAGGTTGTCCATGACATCCGAGTGACCACGCCAGTGTCCGAGGATGTAGGTGCAGTCGTAGGGCGAAAGCGCTCCGAACATGTTCGAATCTGCCAATCCGCCGGAGACATCGTTGATGATGGTGGCACCTGCCTCGAGCGCCAAAACAGCGGTCTGGGAATTCATGGTGTCAATCGAGATTGGAACCCCGAGGCCTCGAACCGCATCAATTACGGGCAGAATTCGAGACTGCTCAGTGGTCAAATCAACCCGCTTTGCACCGGGTCTAGTGCTTTCACCACCGATGTCCAAGATGTCGGCTCCCTGCGAGATCAGGAGCTTTGCCTGAGCCAGCGCTGCCTCCGGGCTCAGGAATTCTCCTCCATCACTGAAGGAGTCAGGGGTGATGTTCAATACACCCATTACACGCGGTTGTTGCCAGCTCATAGTTACTTGTTTATCAAACCCATTACTTCAGCGCGATAGCTGGGTTCACTGAACGCACCTCTGGATGCCATGGTGATCGTGTTTACCTCGGGCTGTCTGGCACCGCGAGACGCCACGCACTGGTGCTTTGCTTCAACAACCACGATTACACCCCTTGCATCCAAGCCGGTCTCGATCGCATCCGCAATTTGAGCAGTCAGGTTCTCCTGAAGCTGAGGCCTGGCAGCAAGAATCTCAACCACGGCAGCCAGGCGGCCCAGACCCGCAACTCGATTGCTTGGCAGGTAAGCGATGTGAGCATTGCCGGTGAATGGGAGCAGGTGGTGCTCGCAGATTGAGACCAGCTCGATGTCCTTGAGAATTACCGCCTCATTGTGCTCAGCGGGAAAGGTGTCGCCCAGAACTGAGATTGGGTCTACCCCAATGCCCTTGAAAAAAGATGCGTAGGCTTCGGCAACTTTGTCCGGGGTGCTGGCGAGCTCGGGTCGATCGGGATTCTCACCAATTGCTTCTAGGAGCTCGCGAACCGCGGCTCTAATTCTCTGGGTTTGCATCCGTTTCAACCGTCTCGGTTACCACTGGCTCGTGCACCTCAAGCTGCTTTACCTTGCGCTCTGGAACAGCGATTGGGCCCTTGGTGCTGAGTGCTCGCTTAGTGGAAGAGCGCCAGGTCTCTCGCTCGGGAAGTTTCTTTACGCTCTTGAAAAGCTTGGCAATCTCATCCTGGTTCAGGGTTTCCTTCTCCAATAGCTCCTTGGCCAGCTGATCCAAAACTTTGCGGTTCTGGGTCAGCGCCTTGTGGGCCTCATCGAGAGCTTGATCCAGGATTGCTCGCACCTCGTTGTCTACCTGCTGAGCCATCTCATTGGAGTAGTTGCTGTGGGTAGCAAGCTCGCGCCCTAGGAATGGTTCGGCGTTGCCGCCGCCGAGGGAAATAGCTCCAACCTTTGCACTCATGCCGTACTTGGTGACCATGGTGCGGGCGATGTTGGTTGCCTTCTCAAAGTCGTTAGATGCGCCGGTGGTCGGGTCTTTGAAAACAATTTCCTCTGCGATGCGGCCACCCATTGCGTAGGCGATTTGATCTAGCAGCTGATTACGAGTGATCGAGTAGCGATCCTCCAGCGGCATGACCATGGTGTACCCGAGTGCCCTGCCTCTTGGCAGGATGGTGATCTTGGTAACTGGGTCTGAGTGGTTTAGTGATCCTGCAACCAGAGCGTGACCAGCCTCGTGATAGGCGGTGATCAAACGCTCCTGATCCTTCATCAGGGTTGACTTCTTCTGTGGTCCACCGATGACTCGGTCGATTGCCTCGTCGATGATCTCGTCGGTGATCTCGGTGCGATTGAGTCTGGCGGCCAACAGCGCCGCTTCGTTCAGCACGTTGGCAAGATCGGCACCGGTGAACCCTGGGGTTCTTCTGGCAACCAGTTCGAGGTCAACACCCTCTGCCAACGGTTTGTTCTTTGAGTGCACCTGCAAGATTTGCTCGCGACCTTTGAGATCTGGAGCGCTGACTCCGACCTGTCGGTCAAAGCGACCGGGGCGCAAAAGTGCCGGGTCCAAAACATCTGGACGGTTGGTTGCTGCAATCAAAATCACGTTGGTGTTGGTATCGAAACCATCCATCTCAACCAAAAGCTGGTTCAGGGTCTGCTCACGCTCATCGTTGCCACCACCGATACCGGTGCCACGGTGACGACCCACAGCATCGATTTCGTCGACGAAGATGATCGCGGGTGCGGACTGCTTGGCCTGCTCAAACAGATCACGAACTCGCGAGGCACCTACACCTACGAACATCTCAACAAAGTCGCTACCGGAGATTGAGAAAAATGGCACCCCTGCCTCACCCGCAACCGCCTTGGCAATCAAGGTCTTACCGGTTCCCGGAGGGCCGTAGAGCAAAACACCACGAGGAATCTTTGCGCCTAGGGCTTGGAACTTTTTCGGATCCTTGAGGAAGTCCTTGATCTCGGTGAGCTCTTCGAGAGCCTCCTCGATACCGGCCACATCTGCGAAGGTGACCTTCGAAGTCTCCTTGGTCACCATCTTGGCCTTGGACTTACCGAAGTTCATAACTCCGCGACCGCCACCGGCCATCGAGCCCATCAGGAACCAGAACAGCAGCACCAGAATCAGAATTGGTAACAGCGACCCAAGCAGAGCGAGATACCAGGGGGTGCGTGGCACCTCGTCGGTCCAGCCCTCTGAAATTGGAGCGTCTGCGATGGTCTGAGCAATTACCTGAGCGCGACCGGTGACAAAGTAAAACTGAATCTGCTCGCCATACTCACTGTGAGCTTTCTCGAGCACGACATCGACTCTTTGGTCGTTGTCGAAAATCTTTACCGACTTCGCTTCGCCCGACTGAATCAACTCCAGTCCGACCTTGGTGTCAACCTTGGTGAAGGGCTGGGTGCTCATCAGAGTCGAACCCAAAAAGACCACGGTTAGGGCAAGGGCAATCCACAGCCACGGGCCGCGAACAATCTTTTTCATCTTCAAGGTATTGCTACCCAAACCTTCCGGTCTTAGCTGTAGACGCTAGGAGAGAGCACTCCAACGCCGTCCAGCGAGCGATAACGCTCGTCGTAGTCCAATCCATAGCCAACGACGAAAGCGTTTGGAATATCAAACCCCACCCATCTGACAGCTATTTCAACCTTGGCTGCATCTGGCTTGCGCAGCAAGGTGACGATCTCCACTGATGCTGCCCCACGAGCCTTGAGGTTTGCTGTCAACCAGGACAAAGTAAGCCCAGAGTCAATGATGTCCTCAACGATCAAAACGTTTCTGTCCTTCACGTCGGCATCTAGATCCTTGAGGATGCGCACCACACCGGAAGAGACGGTTCCGGAACCGTAGGAAGAAACTGCCATCCAGTCCTGTGTGGTAGGCAACGCCATGGCGCGGGACAGGTCTGCCATGAATGGCACAGCACCCTTCAAAACCCCAATTAGCAATGGGTTTTTGTCGGCATAAAAAGCGTCAATGTCTTTGGCCAGCTCTGCAACGCGATCTCTGATCTGCTCTGCGGTGACAAGTACTTCCTGGATGTCTGGGTGATTT
>JACCDQ011066926.1_pt1 | contig 24960 bp, 10 predicted proteins | sample 7446031 | NCBI WGS metagenome assembly JACCDQ01 (sample SAMN15323442, study PRJNA562643) | freshwater metagenome | isolation source: river surface water | place: USA:Blue River Watershed | collected 2017-08-17 | reverse complement strand
GGACTTGTGAAACGACGAGCCGCTGAGGCGGCTTTATTTTGAAAAGGAAGCTGAAATGCCAAAAAACACGCGCCGCGTGTCGTTCCAACGGACGATCACCTACACATTCACCGTTGACACCCCCGGCAAGCCCGAGGAGAGCGACACCAACATGCTGACCCTGCTGGGCGGCGCCAATGGGGCATCTGGCCCACTGTCGATCGGGGAGCTGCTGGCAGGTTCAATTTCCGCCAGCGGCGTGGTGAACAAAGGCAGCTGGGCGGCCACGGGCACCAGCTCAAACGTGGAGCCGTACATCACGCGACCACAGAACACGGCGCTGGCACTTGGAACCCGCGTGGCTTCGGTGAACCCGCCGACCGGGTACGAAGCCGCCTTGGCCAAGCTGTTTGTGGTGACGGTGGCAGGCACGACTGCCAACGTGGCAACCGAGCCCAATTGGGGAGCGGCCGTAGTTACCGGGAGCATTGCAACAACCACTCTGACGGTAACGGCGGTCACTTCCGGGACGCTTGATATAGGAAGCGTAATTTCTGGAACCGGCGTCACGGCTGGGACAACCATTACTGCGTTTGGCACAGGCACGGGGGGAACTGGAACTTACACGGTCAGCGCCTCCCAGACTGTGGCCAGCACGTCAATTACCGCATCCGGCGTGCCTGACGCTGGGCGCACCACAGACGGCACGTTGACGTTCCGCTGCATTCCGAAGTTCCCCACCCTGACCACCTACGCCCAGAGCACGGTGTACGGCGCTGGGACGATTCTGCGACCCGCAGCCACGTCGATGAAGGAGTACCTTGTCACGACCGCCAACACCGCCGCAGCGACCACGCCAACCTGGACCAGCAACGACACGGTGGGCGCTGTGGTGGCGTTCCAGACGGGTGGATCGGCCATCTGCATTGCGGGCTGCCGGACCTACGCCAACCTGACCGCCTACGCCTTGGGCGATGTTGTCAAGCCCTCGGCGGCTTCGTCGGAGGAATACCTCGTGACCGTGGCGGGCACGTCCGGCGTGACCACCCCGAGTGCCATAGTCGGCAACCCGTCCGTCAGCGGCTCGGCAACCTTCAAACGCATCGTCTAAGGGGTAGACATGGACGCACTCAAAAGCGCTCTGCGGTCCAAGACCGTCTGGTTTTCCATCGTTCTGGCCATGCTGTCGGTGTTCCAGGGCTTTGTGGGCAAGCTGCCCTTGGGCCCGATGGAGCAAATGTACGTGGGCATGGCGGTGGCGGCCATCATCGCTGTGCTGCGTGCCGTGACCACCCAACCGTTGGCGGCGAAGTAAATGTCGGTCATCCGCTGGGCTGGCTTTGCTGGCGAGAACCGGGCGCTGCACCCCAAGCTGCTGCCCGAGCAGGTGGGCGTGCTTTCGCGCAACCAAAAGCCAGGGCGGGGCGATTTGCGACCCTGGAAAGCTCCGTCCACGGTGGCCACCGTGCCCGCTGGGCGGCAGACGATTTACCGCATGGGTCGGGATGTGGCTTCAGACAGTCAATACTGGCTGAGCTGGACCACGGTCGTTCACGCGGTGCGCGGCTTTGACGCCGAGGACACGACCGAGCGCACCTACTACACCGGTGACGGCGCGCCCAAGGTGACGGACAACACCACGTTGGATGGGGTTGACCCACAGGTGAATCCGGCCACCAATCGACCACTTGGGTTGCCAGCACCGGTAGCCGCCCCCACGGTGACCACCGACAGCGGAACGTGGACCGGCACAGATACCACCTACTTCTACACGTACACCTACGTGAACGACTGGGGTTGGGAGTCGGCCCCCAGTCCGCCCAGCGTTCAGAACACCCGACCCAGTGATGCCACTGCCACGTTGAGCGCTTTCAGCACAGCGCCTGCTGGCAACTACAACATCAACCGGATTCGCGTGTATCGCACCCAGTCCACGGATTCGGGTTCAGAGTTCTTCTTTTTGCGAGAAATCACCTACGGCACCGCCACCGCCCAGGATGACGGCCGTGCCTTGGGCGAGGTGCTTCCGACCACCACATGGTTGACCCCGCCCACGGATTTGAGCTATCTCACATCGTTGTGGAATGGGATGCTGGCCGGGATCAGTGGCAACTCGGTGCGGTTCTGTGAGGCCTACGTGCCCTACGCCTGGCCGGTGGCGTATGACGTGGTGCCGCCCGATTCCAAGCCAGTTGGGTTGGGGGTGTTCGGGCAGACCTTGCTGGTGTTGACCACGGGGCGCCCGCTGGTGGTGGCTGGGTCGTCCCCGGACTCGATGGATCAACAACCGCTTGAGTTTTCTCAAGGGTGCATCGCCGCGCGATCCGTGGTGTCGATGGGCTCTGGCGTGGCCTGGGCCTCAGAAGATGGGCTGTGCTGGTACGGCGCTGGCGGGGCCAAGCTGCTGACCGCAGGGTTGATGACCCGGGAAGATTGGCAGGCCCTGGTGCCATCGAGCATCCGTGGGCGCATGTACGAAGGCTTGTACTTCGGCAGCTACGACGACGGCTCGGGGCGCAAGGGTTTCTTCATCGAGCCCGGCAATCCGCAAGGCTTGTTCTTTCTGGATGCAGGCTACGAAGCCATGCACTTTGACGAGCTGAAGGACCAGCTCTACGTGCTGAGCGGCACGAACGTCCAGAAGTGGGATGCGGGCGCGGCCATGACAGTGCGGGCCAAGTCCAAGTTGTTCCAGGCCCCGGCCCCGGTGAACTTCGCTGCCATTGAGGTGGTGGCGGACGCCTACCCGGTCACGGTGAAGGTGACGGCGGACGGGACCGAGCGTACGTACTCGGTGACCTCTGAGAGTCCGCAGCGGCTGCACTCGGGCTTTCTGGCCAGCACCTGGCAAATCGAGGCATCGGGAACGACCGCCATTCAATCGGTGGCGATCGCCACCAGTGTTCAAGAACTCTCCCAGGTTTAAGGAGCGGACATGCCGCAGATCACAGTAGACAACACCACCGAGTTGGCTCGGTACGACTTCTCGGGCTCTGCGCTGCCAACCGAGTGGGGCATCTTGGCCCAAGGTACAGGTCAGTCGGTGTCGGTGGCCAGCTCGGTCATGACGATTGTGGCGGGCACCACGGCATCTGCCACCACCACGGTTCGCTGCTCCAACAAGGTCAACGTCAAGTTTTACTCCCGGTTCGTTGTCAGTCTCAGTCAGCGGATTGCCAACCAGAACGTCTATCTGGAGCTGACCAACGCGGCGGGCACCACGTTTGCTCGGTATGACTTCAACGGCACCACAGCCACTTCGGTGCAGTGCCAAACGGGCAACCAGGGCACCAATAACACCGCCGTGACGGTGACATGCCCGACCACGGCCAGCTACGGCACGTTCGACATTTACGCCGACACGAACGATGTGGTGTTCAGCTCGGTGGCATCCAACTCCAACGCCGCCAAGGCGGGTATCGCTGCGTTTGATCGCCTGATTCTGGACCCGGATGAGGATTACTACCTGCAGGTGCGCGTTGTGAATGGCGGCACGGCTCCGGCGTCAAGCACCAGCATCAACGTGGACGCCGTGGTGCTGCAAGACCTGACGGGCCTGAAGGTCGACATCATCCGAGGTGATGGGACTGGGGCCATCTCCAGTGCCGCGCCAGTGCAGGTCATGAACGTTCCGGCCGCCACCCAGTCCGGCACATGGACGGTTCAGCCCGGCAACACGGCCAACACCACGGCATGGCTCACGCGCCAGACCGAAACCCTGGGCACCGCCACCGCTTTGGCTGCCCTGAACGGGTTGATTGCCGGGGCGCTCAACGGTGTCTCTGGGATCGGCATGGTGGTCACGGCCGTGGCCACGCCGGTCGGCATGGTGCTCACGCCCTACATGAGTTACGACGGCGGCACCAACTATGTGGCGACGAAGTTCTACGACCCCATCCTGGAAAACATTGAGGACACAATCCAGAACGCCAGCCTTGCCGTGGGGTTTTCCCGTGGGATTCTGGTCGATTCCGGCGTCACCCATGTGAAAGTGCAGGCCACCGGCTGGACCTCCGGCAGCGCCACAGTGCGCCTGTCGGCAACCAACGCCCAGGGCCTTATGTCCCTGAAGTCGGGTGCGCAGCACGATGCAGCGGCGGGCACCTACGTGCAGATGGTAGGGGCGCACGCTTCGTCCACCGCCCCAACGGCGGTCTCCACCAACGGCGATGCGGTCAAGCTCTGGGCCACAACCTCTGGCGCACTGAACGTGGCCGATGGTGGCGGCACCCTGTCCGTGGATGACGGTGGTGGAACGCTGTCGGTGGATGGGACGGTGACAACCGTGGCCGGGAACAATGTGTTCTACAACGAAAGCACCACGGCACAGGCTGCGTCAGCCACAGTGACCGGCACCACACGCGATGTTGCCGTAGCCGCTGGCACCACGCACCGCTACACCGCCTTCAACGCATCAGGCTTTGCCGACGTGGCGGGCACGTTGCGCATCGAAATGTCCAACGACAACACCACATGGCGACGGGCCACTGCTGACACGGCGGTGGGGGCCAACGCCGTGGTTCACCTGAGTGTGCCGATCATGACCCGCTACTACCGGGCCGTCTACATCAACGGCGGAACGATCCAGACCGCGTTCATGCTCAACACCAGCTTAACGGCGGCTTGACCATGTTGAGGAACCCTGTACGCAACCCAGTTCACGCGCCGGTAACGGTGCCGAACTCTTACCGCAGAGGCAAGCGATAAATGGCTGATCCGCGCACCGACCTCCCCAGCCCAAGCGCGTCGAACTTCAACCAGCGCGTGCGCGAGGCTTTGATGACCTACATGGGTCGTCAGGGCAACATGCTCGAACGGGGCATGACACTGCGCGATCTGGTGGATGCCGGTCTGATCGAGCTGCAGGGCAATCGCATTCTGGCGTCCGGCAACTTGGTGGGGGTCCAAGGACCGCCTGGACCTGTCGGGCCCGTAGGCCCACCAGGCGGTGTTGAAGAACCAGACCTGACGCCACCGCCGACACCGACCAACTTTGTTGCAACTGCGGCGATCAGCAACGTGTTTGTGGAGCACGACGCGCCGCTCTACTCGGTGGGCCACGGCCACCTGCGCACGCGCTTGTACGGGGCGATCTACTCGGGTGGTCCGCTGCCCACGTTCGTGGATGCGGCCGAACTGTCCCAGTTCACCGGGACAGTATTCGCATACCCCAGCAACCCGGCAACGACCTGGCACCTGTGGGCCAAGTGGGAAACCAATGACGGGGTGTTGAGTTCGTCGCCTGCTGGCGGCACGAATGGCGTGGTTGTCACTACTGGCCAGGATGTGGCCTTGCTTCTGGAGGCGCTGACCGGCCAGATCACCGAGAGCCAGCTGTACGCGGCGCTGGGTGAACGCATCAACCTGATCGATGGCAACGCGCCCGGGTCTGTCAATGCGCGCATCCAGACGGAAGTGGCGGACCGCACCAGTGCCATTGCGGCTGAGGCCGGTGCTCGCACGCTGGCGGACGGGGTTTTGGGTTCGGTGAATGCCGCGCTGCAAACCCACGCGGCCGGACTGGTTGGGTCGGTAAATGGCGAAGCGGTTGCGCGGACTGCGGCGAACGACATCATCGGCTCGGCCTTGGCTGCAGTAGGGGCGGCTTCCGGTCAAAACGCCGCTGCCGTTCGTGTGGAATCGGATTCCCGCGTGGATGCAGATGCCTCGACGGCATCGCAGACCGCAGTGCTCGTGGCGTCCCATGGGGCAAACGCTGCAGCGCTGACGGTGGAGCAGCAGACCCGTGCGGATGAGAACTTGGCCATGGCCAGCCAAGTCACATCACTGGCATCCGTGACGGGGGCCAATGCCGCCGCACTGACGGTGGAACAGCAGACTCGCTCGGATGACACGTCTGCGCTCGCCTCCCAGACCACCACGCTGCTTGCTGCGACGGCCAATGCCTCCGCAGGCCTGGTGTCCGAACAGTCGGCGCGGGTGGTGGATGATCTGGCGACGGCCAGTGCGGTGACCGCTTTGGCTGCAACGTCAGGCGCCAATGCTGCAGCGATTGCTTCCGAGCAGCAGGTGCGCGTGGACGAAGACTCGGCCATGGCCAGTCAGCTCAACGTCATGGCGGCTACTGTGGGGGCCAACTCAGCCGCCATCTCGACCGAGCAGCAGGTTCGGGTTGACGAAGACAGCGCCCAGGCGTCCCAGATCGTTGGGCTTGCTGCAGCGGTGGGCAGCAATGCAGCGGCCTTGTCCGTGGAGCAGCAAACGCGGGCGGACGACAGTTCGGCCATGGCCTCACAGATCACCAATCTGCAGGCGGCAACGGGCGACAACGCGGCAGCTATCCGTCTGGAGCAACAGGTCCGTACCGATGAAGACTCGTCGATGGCGAGCCAGAACGCTGCCCTGGCAGCGGCCACAGCCAATGCGACGGCTGGCCTGTTTGTAGAGCAAGAGGTACGGGCCGACGAAAACAGCGCCACGGCATCTGCCATTTCGGGCCTGGCTGTGTCTACGGCAGGCAATTCGGCGGGCATCCTGCAAGAGCAGAGCGCACGCGCCACAAGCGACTCGGCCAACGCATCACAGCTCAATTCGCTGAGCGCAGCGGTGGGCGGGAATGCTGCCGCTATCCAGGAGGAGTTCGACGCCCGGATCACCTCGGAGAGCGCTACTGCCAGCCAGATCAGCACGCTGAGCACGAGTGCCGGGGCAAACACGGCGGCGATCCAGGCAGAGCAGCAAGTTCGTGCGTCAGAGACCGGCAACCTGTTTGCCAAGTACACCATCAAGGTGGACCTGAACGGCTACGTGTCGGGCTTTGGCTTGGCTTCGGAAGCCAACGACGGGGTGACCGTTAGCGACTTCGCGGTCCGGGCCGACAAGTTTTACGTGGCCAGCCCAACGGGCCCAGGCATTGAGCCAGCTGTGCCGTTCATCGTGCAAACCACGCCGACGACCATCAACGGTGTGAGCGTCCCTGCCGGCGTCTATATTGATGCGGCCTACATCTACGACCTGACAGCGGCCATCTCGCGCATGGGGAAGGCGTGGATTGATGACGCCAAGATCGCGGACCTCGCGGCCAACAAAGTCACGGCAGGCTTCATGGAGGTTGGGCAGTTCATCTCCAGCGCCAACTACCGAAGCCGCAAAGCCGGGTGGTTCATTGATGCCAAGGGGGATGCTGAGTTCAACAACGTGACCGTTCGCGGCACGGTGGCGTCTGGCCAGATTCAGGGTGGTACGGCCATCTATGGCGGTGCGGCGCAAGCATACAACTACGGGCTGGGCTTCTACTCCGGCTACGACGGGGGCACATACAAGTGGCGTGTGGGCGACCCCAGCGGTGCCCGCATGCAGTGGACCGGAACGGCGGTGGAGGTGTACAACGCCAGCAACGTGATGACCATGAGTTCTGGCGGCGTGGAGTGGTCCAAGATCGTTGACGATGGGAGCAAGCCTGCGGATGGGGCGACCAAGAACGTCGTCTCTTACGCCAGCACAGCTCCTTCGTCCCCCGTCAACGGGGACATTTGGGTGGACACCTCTGTCACGCCGAACGTGGCGAAGATCAGGGTGTCGGGCGCATGGCAGACGGCAGCCAACAACACCACCAACACCAACCAGCTGACGGACGGGGCCAACCTGGGTGGCACTGCAGACTGGACCGGTGTGAGCGGCACTGGCAAGCCTGCAGACAACGCCACCAAAAACATCCTGTCGCAAGGTCTGCTATCCGCTCGACCAACGGGTGCAGATGGCGACTTCTACTACGCTACTGACAACGGCTTGACCTATCAGAAGGTGGGCGGTTCGTGGATCACGACAGCCTCCAGGAACACGGCTTCAACCGGACTCCTGTCGGCCCGCCCGACAAGCAATGCAGTAGGTGACACGTACTACGCGACTGATACTGGCCTCTTTTACGTCTGCACCACAGCCCCAAACACCTGGACAACCGGCGCCTCAAGGAACACCGCGTCCTCGGGCCTGTTATCCAGCAGGCCAACTGCAAACGCGGCGGGGGATACCTACTACGCCACAGATACCGGCCTGCTGTACGTTTGCACGACCGCTCCGAATACCTGGACTGTCGGCGCGTCAAAAAACACCGGATCAACCGGCACCTTGGCCTCGCGCCCCACCGCCAACACGGTGGGGGATACCTACTACGCGACTGATACGGGGCTTTTCTACGTCTGCACCACAGCCCCCAATACCTGGACGGCTGGTGCATCCAAGAACGCAGCTGGTTCTGGGACTCTGGCCACAAGACCTACAGCGAACGCAGTGGGCGACACCTATTACGCGACGGACAACGGCACGCTCTACCTTTGCACAACCGCACCCAACACCTGGGCAACCAGTGCAACTTATGGGGCCAATGCGACCAACTTCGATGCCGTGGTGGGAGGGGAGAACCTGCTGCCCAACTCGGACATGATTGTTCGGTCGACCAACACCCCAACCGGCTTTGGTCTTTACAACAACGGAGGGGTCGGCGGATCGTTTGTTGCCTCTACCGGGTATCTGTCAGGCTCTGGCGCTGGGGTCAAAGCCGGGGCAACTGTAGGCACCACCTTCGGTATCTACACGGACAGCGCTTTGTCCGGGGGTATCTCGGGTGGCTGGCTAGCCAACCAGACCTACACAGTTTCGTTCTACGCCCGCAAGGTGAACGGCGCGGGGTTCACGAACATGGGGTTTGCCTGGAACACAAACCCCAGCTCTGTCACCGCAGTTGAGAACCCGACGCTGACCACTTCATATCAGCGGTATGTTTTCCGCATTGTGTGGGGTGCAACCGTTGAAGGTAGCGGCAGGCTTTACTTCAACCGCCAAGGCACGACCGCAGCCAACGATGAGTTGCATTTCGACCGGATCATGGTGTCCTTGGGGGATGTTGCGCCTGAGTGGTCGGCTGGGCGGATGGACTCGATTGGGTTGTCTAACAAGTTGAGTGACACGAACATCGGCAATTATTTTGACAGTGCTGCCATCACAAACGCCTATATCGGTAATCAGATATCCTCAACCAACTTCAACGGGACGATAGACGCCAGCGGAAACATTACCGCGAACGGCACAACCGGCTGGGCCATCGGCAAGGGTGGCAAAGCGGTGTTTCAGGACGTTGTGGCCCGGGGGGATATTGAAGCCCAGAGCCTCAAGGCCAACACGGTGATGGTCAATACAGGGAATATCGCCAGCCTTGCAGTCGATACGCTGCAGATCGCAAATCAGGCGGTGACGATACCTGTTGGGGCCTACACGGCAGCTTCAACAAGCACAAATCCCGTTCAATCGGCAACCATTACATCCACAGGGGCGCCGATTCTCATTACGGTGTCCGGGCTGTTTGGGGGAGGTTTCACAAACTTGTACAGCTCGTCTGCGGGAACGGTGTCCGGCTCTGCGGGTTGGCGCGTAAAGCGGGGTGTTACAACAGTTTTTGACTCTGGCTACATCGTAACGTGGTCCACCTACATTTCAGCGGGCGGCTATGGCTCCGCCAGCGCCACGGACGCATGTTCGTTGTCGTTTATAGACACGCCTGGAGCGGGTTCCGTTACGTACACGGTTGAGATATACGACACTGGATCGGGGGCGGCGAGTGCTTCGCTGCGCTCAATCACTCTGCTTGAGGTGAAAAAATGAACGTCACCATTTTCAACCCCTCCACCGGCCAAATCCTCCGCACCTGTTCCGTTCCCGTGGGCTTTGCATCCATGCAGTGTGGGCCTGGGGAGGATTGGATTGAGGGGGTGTTTCCAGATGACAGGTATTACGTTGAGGCGTACACGCCAGCCCCGATACCAGAACAGCCATCAAATCACCACCGATTCGACTTTGCCACCAAGCAGTGGGTAGACCCGCGAACAATCCAGGACCACAAACAAACCAAGTGGTCAGAAATCAAATCCGCCCGCTCCGCTGCCGAGTTCGGCGGCTTCACCTGGGACGGGTCAACGTTCGACTCTGACCAGATCAGCCAGTCTCGCATCCAGGGCGCTGCACAGTTGGCCCAGCTGGCTTTGGCGCAGTCCCAACCATTCACCATTGACTGGACCCTGGCCGACAACACCACGCGCACGCTGGATGCTATGCAAATGATCCAGGTGGGCGTGGCCATGGGCCAGCACATTGCAACGTGTCACGCGCAGGCCCGGGTGTTGCGAGCACAACTGGATGCCGCTGCAACGGTTGAGGATGTGGATGCGATTGCCTGGGGGTGACCATGAAGCATTACGTCTGGCAAGTGTTGATTGCGATTGACCAGCTGTTCAATACCCTGATCGCTGGTTGGGCTGACGAAACCCTGAGTTCACGAGCCTGGAGGGCGTACATCAACGGCAGAGCATGGGGGCGGATCATGGTGCCGGTGATCGATGGATTGTTCTTTTTCGATCCCAACCATTGCGAGGGGGCCAACCGAACGGAGCGGCTGAGGATGCAGTCGCCGATTGAAGACAGGGGCCGGTAAGAGGTATTGTGTGCGTTGAGTACGTGCAAGGCTTCACAGCGGCACTGCGAAAAAACACAGGTTCGGCGCCTGAACCTCATACCCTCTTTGCTCTATGGCCACCGCTTCTGGGTGGCATAGAGGAACAAGATGACCTCCCAGAATCTGCCTCCCTGGGAACTTTACAGCCCCGAAGGCATTTTGGAATTGATGGCTGGCAATGTGGATGCCGCCCAGTTCCTGTTGGACATTGCCCGATGCTCCCACACCTATGACGATCTGATCGACCGGGACAAGCCCGTGTCCGATGCGGCCATTCACGATCTGAATTGGACGCTGTTGGTGACCCTGCCAACGAACCCGTTCTACCGGGAGCACCAAGACACCATTCGCCCCGTTCTTGTCACGGCCATTTTGAACTGGCAAGCCGCGACTGAAATGGAGAGCCGCGGCGTTGCGGAAGAACTGCGGGTAGCGCATGTACTTCGATATGCGTTGGCCGACGTGATGTTGCTGTGCATGGTCCTGACCGGGGGCCGTGACCACGCCATGAAACATGCCCGACGTGCCGCTCTGATGGGGCGAGCCGATACCTGGGCCCACTACCAATTTGAACACCAACCAGAAGGAGAGGCGCCATGCTGATTCCCGACAAATTCAGCGGCTACGCTCATGGCCGCCGCAGGTACCACCTTGATCTTGGCGCAGACGCGCCAGACACCAGTCGTCAGGACGCGGTGGCCGAAAAGATGGCTGCCATGTCTGAAGACCAATGGAACTGGGTCAAACAGCAGTACGAGGCGGCTGCACCTGATCGCGCAGCAGCTGCGGACACTGCCCGCCAAGTCTCTGGCCAACAGTTGAGGGCGATGACGCTTCAAAACTCGTTGACCGAGGATTACGCGAACTACCAGAAGAACACGTTTCGACCACTGGAAGAGGGCATCGTCTCTGAGGCACAGAACTACGACACGGCCGCACGCCGCGAACAGGCCGCAGGCGAAGCGATGGCTGATGTTCAGGTGCAATTGGATGCCGCCCAGGGCCAGCAGCAACGCAACCTGACGCGAATGGGGGTAGCCCCTAACAGCGGGAAGATGCTTTCGCTGTCCAACCAGACGGCACTGGCGGGTGCCGCAGCCAAGGCGGGTGCGGCCAACACAGCACGCAAAAACGTTGAGTTGCAGGGCTACGCCCGCAAGATGGACGCGGCCAACCTGGGGCGTAACTTGGCCAGCAATCAGGCAACCAGTGCCGGGGTGGCGCTGAACCAGGGCAACAGCGCAGTCAGCAACGCCAATGTTCCGAACACCGTAACGAACCAGGGCATTGGTGTGATGAACAGCAGTCTGGGGGCGGCGCAGCAGGGATTGGGTTCGGCCGCAAGCATTTGGACCAACTCATCGAACATGCAGGCGCAGGCTGACGCCTCTGGTGCGCAAGCATTGGGCAGTTTGGCGGGGGCCGGACTGATGGCTTATGGCATGAAAACGTCCGACAAAAACCAAAAGACCGACAGGAAGCCGGTCAAGCCAGAGATTTCGCTTTCGGCCATTCGCAAGTTGCCCGACTCTGAAAGTTGGCGGTACCGGGAAGACAGCCCCGCAGCCGATGGCGGCAAGGTGCATGTGGGCCCGATGGCCCAGGACATACGCGCATCACTGGGCGATGGCGTAGCACCTGGCGGCAAGGCCGTAGACCTGATCAGCATGAACGGTCACCTGACCAATGCCGTAAAGGCGTTGGACAAGAAGGTCATTCGACTCGAAAACTTCATCAAAAAGGGGTGAGCACCATGAGCAAGGGCGCAGCATTTGCCAATGCATTGGCACAGGGGCTCAACGGTTACATCCGTGGGGCGCAATACAAAGACCTTCAAGATCGCCAGGCTCAACGCGATCAGATGGCGAAGGAAGAACACGACATCCGGTTGGACTCCTACCGTCGGGACAATGAACAGCGGGCGGCTCTGGCAGAGGCTGCAAAACCCGCCACGATGATGACGCTGGGAAGCGGCATGGTCCGGCCCGAAACGATGGATGACCGGGATGTTGGGTTACCTGGAGAAGCGGGCGTGGCCAATGGTGGCCTTGAAGCAGTGCCGAAAAGCTACCGGGTAGCAGGTCAGACCTACGTCAGCGAGCCTGAAGCCAAGATTGCACTGGAGAACTACAACAAGCCTGAAGCTACGCTGCAACGCCAGGCTCAGGTGTTGTCGAAATTCGATCCCGTCAAAGGAATTTCACTGCAAAACACTTTGATGCAGGGGAAAAAGACCGCAATGGAACTTGACCAATTGCAAGCCTCTCAACGGGCGCTGATCGAAAACGAAGGGTATGTCGCTACAGCACGTGCGGCAATGACTGGCGACCCGAACGCGGTGGTGAACGCATTCAACAAGCAAGGGGACTTAAAGGTCAAGGGCGATCTGACCGTAACGCCGGAGAAGCGCAAAGCACCGTGGGGAGAGGAAATCGAAACCTTCACGTACACCGGTCAAGTGGAGGACAGGGATGGCAATGTTCGTCCAGTCAAAGTGAACAGCTTGGACGCCATGGTTCGGATGACTCCATTCCAAGACTTGTTCAAAGCCCGAGCCGACAGTGGATTGGCAGCCATCAGACACAGGAACAGTCTGACTGAGATAGAGAAGCGCGGTGAGCAAGAGCTTCAACAAATCGGAGCCCGTGGTGCACAGGATCGTTTGACGAACACCGAGAAGGCAAAGGCTGGTGGTGAACCTGTAGGCAGAGAAGAACGGCTGCGTTACACAACTTTGTTCCAGGACGCGGGACGCCGATTGGCTGAATCACAAAAGGCTCTGGCAACCCTGCAGAAAGATCCCTTCTTCATGTCGCAGGCACAAAAGTCAGGCTCCGCTCAGGCGCAGGAGCTTGCAGCCCTGAAACAGCTTGTTGAGCAACATGGCGCTGATCGGGCGCTGTACCAGGGATTGCTTGCCAAAGGGCAGGGGGAGATCTCTGCCGAAGGGAAAAAGGACGTTGGGCCCAAGCGCATCACCTCGAAAGCCGAACGTGACGCATTGCCGAAAGGGGCTCGGTACATAGCCCCCGATGGTCAAACCTACATCAAGCAGTAAGCCATGGCAAAAGACGAGTTTTGGAAACAGGACGCCCCCGCTGGCAACGAAGGGGTTGAGTTTTGGAAGGCCGATCGCAACGCGGCCCAGCGTGATCTGCCTGAAGGGGTCACGCCATCCACGGCTGGAGCCGGACGGGGGAATCTGAGTCTTGAAGCGTACCAGCGACCCACTTCATCCCCTCAAAGCGCAGATCCGTGGATGGATCGGGCAACTCTGGGCGATGTTGGCCCAAGCGGTAGTGTCTTGGAGGGGCGGCAGCTGTATACGCCCGAGTCGTTTGACTTTAAGGCAACCAGTCCAGCAAGGCGCAAGGCAGATGATGCAGCGGCCACCTTTGAAGAGCGCATCAAACAACACGGCTCCATGGGGCCAATTGTTGGGCCCAAGGCTTCTGCATCGAGCATTGTCAAAGGGGTGGCCACTGATTTGGTTGCATCTGGCAAAGGAGCGCGCGCGGGCATCAACCAAATGGCCGCTGATCTGACTGGAAGCGATCACTTTGCCGAACAGGCCCGACGTGAGCGTGGCCAAGCTGACTTGATGACGGCTGTGAATACGCCGGAGTTTGAAAGTGAAACGGCGCGCGGACTTTACGCCGGCCTATCCAGCACCATTCGTCAGGCCCCATCTCTGGCGGCCGCCATCCTCACGCGAAACCCGAACCTGGCACTGACCGGCATGGTGGCGCCCATGTTGCCAGATGAATATGGGAAGTTCCGCCAGCGCGGTGCGACACCTGGACAAGCCCTCCCGGCTGCAATCGGAATGACCACCACCGAGTACCTGACCGAGAAGATGCCAATGGGCGTATTGGTCAACAAGTTCGGAAAGGCCGGGGCGGCACAGTTCATGGGAGAGCTGTTGGCCAAGGAAATTCCGGGTGAACAGGTGGCGACCTTTGTTCAGGACGCGATTGATACGGCCACCGCCAATCCAGACAAAACTTGGGGGGACTACTTGGCCGAGCGGCCGGGGGCGGCTTACCAAACCTTGCTTGCCACGGTGACGCAAACAGGCATCATGGGTGGGGCCAATGCTGGGGCACGAAAGGTGGATCAGCATTTGAAGGCCCGCGACCTTGCATCGGCCATTCGTGAGGATGCTGCAGACATGCCGGTGCCGCAGGACCGCACAGAGCAAATCAAGAGCCTTCGTCAGTCAGGTGACACCACGGCTGCAGACCTATTGCAGCGCCGTCAGGACCGTGAAACCAGCGTCTACAAAGCGGAGCAGGAATCGCAGTCTCTGTCTCACTTCGGCCCGGAAATCCAGCAGCACTACAAAACCATCCGAATGACTGGGGTCATGCCTGGCGATGCTGTCACGCACGCGGCGGCACGGTCTACCTTTGAGGTGGCGGCACAGCTGGCCAATTTGTCGCCCAAGGCGATGGAGGCCACCTTGAAGGCGATGGACTCTGTTCCAGCCGAAAAGGTGCCCGGGTTTGTTGAGAAAGCGATCAAGGGCCTGACCGCTCGCGGGCTGGCTCAGCCATTCGAGGGCATTGACACCATTGCCTCAACCATCGACGCCCAGCGTGAGCAATTGCTTGACGCTGTGCTATCGGGCGACATCCGTCCGACCATGAAGGACGATCAAACCAATGAGGGCCAGCAGAATGCCACCCAAGAAACCCCAAGCCCCGCCATCACAACCAATGACCTCAGCGCAGCAGCAACAGCTCCAGTGGGCGAAGTTGCTTCACTTGGAAGCGATCAACCGGGTGCGGTGGATGCACTGAGCAGCGAATGGCAGAAGTTCCCAGAACAGACGGGCACCTTGAATGTCCCGCGATCAGAAATGCCACAGGTCAAGACCGTGCATCGTGGGCCGATGGTCAACTTCCTGAATGCACGGGGAGTCACGCATGAACAAGTTGAGGTTGACCCCGCTGATCTGAAGCCGACGCAGGCTGAGTTTTCGCAAACCAAGGTGCAGGAAGCCGCCGATCGCGACACCGATCGTTCGATTCTGATTTCCAGCGATGGGCACATCATCGACGGTCATCACCAAGCCATTGCCAAGTTGCAAAACGGCAAACCTGTGCGTGCCATTCGTTTGGGGGCAACCGCCGAGGAATTGATTCCGTTGGTGCGCGAATTTCCAAGTTCCACCATTGATCAGGCGACCGATGTCCAAAACACGCCACAAGGAACCGCAGGAACCGAAGCCCAAGCCCAGGCAAATCAAGCGCCGCAAGCAATGGGAGGCGAGTCCGCAAGCGCAGCCGCAGGAGTACCCGCAGCGGGAAGTACCACCCTGGAAGCCGCTGGGGTAATTCCGCAGCCAGCCCAGCAACAACAAGCGAAAGCACCGCAGCACCTTGGTGTGGACAACGTGCCACTGACCGAAGGAGGCAAGCCATTCAAGTCGAAGGATGCCGCAGCCAAGGCCAAGAAGTTGCAGCCGATGATGCGCGTGGTGAAAGTGGATGGCGGTTTTGGCTTGACCGAAAAGACGCCCGCGCAACTGGCGGCACAGGAACAAGCAGCAAAACGGTTGGGCGGTGTGGGCAGAGGGCCCATGTCAGCCCACGCCTTCATTGCATCCAATGGCGGGTTGAGCCGTGCCGTTGCGTCCGATTTGGGCGTAGAGGGCAATGTGCGAGTGGGGGGCCGCTGGTTGTACGCCAGCAATGGCGGCATGACGATTGAGCAGGCCACGGAGAAGCTGAAGGGGGCTGGCTACATCAACGAAGACAGTCACAACGCCGCCTTCGACATCATTCGGCGCAGCATTCAAACCCCGCAGTACACAGCACAAGGGTGGGAACAGCTTGCGCAAGCCGAGCAGGAGGCGCGGTTTGAGGACTACCTAAAGGCGCAGGAAGAGGGTGGAGGCAACCCATTCGATACATTGCGAGACGCTGGTCATGAAGAAGCTGATCTGGCCAATACCGACTTCCCAACTGCCACCCCTGAACTGTTGGCGGAAGTATCTGCATTGCGGTCACAGCTGGAAGCATCAGACCTTGATGTCGATTCCATTTTGGAGCGCCTTGCGCTACAGTATCCAGACCTCCCAGAGGAACAATTCAATGAACGTCTCCAAGCAGCCTATCAGCAAGCCCTCTCCGAGAGAACCGAGCCCGGAGGCGTTCAAGCTGTTGGCCCAGTTGACGATAGCCAAACGCAAGCGTCTGGCATTGCAGGACAAGGCAAAGACCCAAAATCAGGCACCAACGAACGCCTGATCATTGAGGACCGTGCCGACGGTACGCTGTCCGTCCAAGGCGACAAGCAGGCGTTGCGTGATCGCCTGATCGCTGCCGGAATCCCCGCCAAATCCATTCTTCCCGCCTCCACTGGTGTTGTTGTTGGGCGCACACAGGCACAAAAGGCACGAGAGGTGTTGGAAGGCCCGGTACTCACGGCACCCACGCCAGAAGAAATCGTAGCCCGCCAGGGCGCCGCCGAAGCCGCACAGCGCGAAGCTGAAGCCGCTGATCGCGCAGCGCAGCGCCAAGCTGATCAAGTCGAGGAACGCAAACGCATTGCCCAGGCTTCGGTGGGGGCGGCCGATACGTTTGAGCTTGGTCAAGACCCGATGGCGAACCTGACGGGCCAGCGGGACATTTTCAGTGCATCAGCAGAGCCTGAGACCACGAAAGATTCCGGGGCAGAAATACCGGTAAACGAAAGTCGCTCAGCCCCAAGCACGAAACCCATCGAGGACGCCGGTCAGAAGATCGGCGGTGCACGCAAGGACCGCTGGAAAGAGCGCGGCCTGAACCTGGATGATCTGGATTCAATGACCGAAGCCGAGGGCGCCGAACTGGCGACCAAGGCCAACGTGTGGAAGCCGGATTACGAGACGCTGGCCGAGGCATCTGAGCCCGTGACGGCTGCCATGGTGAAGGTGATTTACGACCGTTTGGCCGCCAAGCCTGGGAAGAACACGCCCGATGGCCGCCGCCAGTACGTGCAGATGATGCGCATTGTGCGCGAGGTTTACACCGAAGCCAAAGGCCCCGAGGCGGTGAGGAACGCCTACCTTGAAGTGCGCAAGCGTGCCGGTCTGAACACCATGGACCCGCAGGCCAAGGCCGATGCGCGGGCGCTGTTGTTCTCGGTTTACAAGGGCCGCAGCGACCCGTTCACCATGGATTACAGCGACCTGTCCAAAGCCAAGAAGATGGTGGAGGATGGATTCCCGGCCAAGGGTGAGCCGTGGCGCAGCCGCTTGGTGGTGGGACGCCCACAAGGTGGGCCCGGTATCACAGAGCGCGGCATTGAGTTGTACATGGAGGAATCGGCTGCACTTGGAACACCTTTGACCCGTGAGCAGATCGAGGCCGGTTTCTTCCGTGTGCTGGACAAGAAGAACAAGGCCGTGGCGTTTGCGCCCACCAAGGCCGATGCCGAAGCCGCTGCCAAGACGGTTTACGAGCGTGACATGAAGGGCGGCAAGGACAGCAAGCCGGAGCCCGAGCGCCCGCACCTGGACGAGCTGAAGCGCGAGAACCTGCCCAAGCGCATTGACCGCGACGTGACCACCGAGGACTTCATCAAAGACCTGGGTTTCAGGGGCGTGGAATTTGGCAACTGGAGCGCCCAGGATGAACGCCAGCGCATCATCAACATGGCCTATGACGGGTTGATGGACCTGGCTGAAATCATGGGCGTGCCGCCCAAGGCGATGAGCCTGAACGGTTCGCTGGGCATGGCGTTTGGCGCGCGTGGCGGTGGCCGATTCCTGGCCCACTACGAACCCGGCAAGCTGGTCATCAACATGACCAAGCTGCGCGGTGGCGGTTCAATGGCTCACGAGTGGGCGCACGCCATGGACCATTACTTTGGCGAGCTGGACACGCCGGACGCTTACACCACGCAAGCCCGGGGCGCTTCGGGCTGGATGGCAGAGGACCAGTACAGCGGCATTCCACGCAAGCGCATGGAGCAGATCGACGGCCAATGGAAGTCGGTCGAAAAAACCCGGCTGGCGAATTTGCGCCCTGAAATGGCGCGAGCCTCTGACGAGGTGATGCGCGCCCTGTTCCAAAAGCAGATCACCAAAGCCGAGATGGTGCGGAGCCAAGAACTGGATCTGGAGCGCACCGAGGCGCTGGTGCGCAAAGAGCAAGACACGGAAATGAAGGCCATGTACGAGCGCATGGCCACGAACAAGCGCCAGGCCCTGGAAGAGCTGCGCAAAGACCCGGATGACAAGATGTACACCGGGCGCGGCCGCAGCGATTACGCATCCCAAGCGCAAGCGCTTTCAGGCAAGTCAGAGAAGGGCTACTGGACGCGCCCCACGGAAATGTTCGCCCGCGCGTTTGAAAGCTGGGTGTTTGACCGTGTGACCGCCATGGGGGCCAAGTCGGACTATCTGGTGCACGGGGTTGAGGCTGATCGCTTTGCAGGTGGGGACTACAAGGGCAACCCGTACCCCACGGGCGAAGAGCGTGCGCGCATCAATGCCGCGTTTGAGAAGCTGGTCAAGACGATCAAGACCAAGGAAACCGACAAAGGTGTGGCGATTTACTCCACCAGCGATCGGTCAGTCCCGCTGGCGCCGAGTCATTGGATCGACGTAGGGGTCATAGCCAAAGAAGTTGAGAACCGCATCGGCCAGTTTGCGCATCAGCCCACGGTTCGGATCAGGGATTCGGCGTTCGGGAATCTGCCGGGAGTGGACAGGAACAGTGATGCCATATCCGGGGCTGTGCACAAAGGGGCGATCTATCTGTTCCGAGACCAGCTTGGCAGCCTCGGGGAGGTTCAGCGGACGTTGTTCCATGAGTTGCTCCATTACGGGTTGCGCAAGATGTTCTCGAAGGCGCAGTTCATCGAGGAAATGCACAAGCTGGCCAGTCGTGATGCATCTATTCGCCGTGAGGCTGAAAGGTGGTCTGCTACCGAAGATGGGCGACGTGCAGCACAGTTTGATGGTGAAGATTATGCGCTGGCGCGTGGCGTCGATGAAGCGCTGGCTCTTCTTGCTGAGCCCAATGCAGGCGCATTTGTGCGCACTGATGTTCTGAGTCAGGCTGTTGTTCGGGTGTCGAAGTGGCTGGCAGACTTGGCGGAGAAGCTGGGTTTCAAGAAACTGGCTGCTGAAATTCGTGGGTACAAAAATCAGGAGGCGCGCGAGCTGATTCAACAGGTTTTCCGTCGGATGGAAACACAGAAAAACCCAGAACGTGAAGGTTGGATGGATGAGGCGGATGCTGCGTATCAGCGCTCCAGCACAAAGGACCAAACCAAGACCGAAGCATTCTTTCGCTGGTTTAGCAACAGCAAGGTGGTCAAGTCCAATGGAGAGCCTTGGGTCATGTACCACGGCACCAACAAAAACGAGGGCGGTGATGCCTTCACATCCTTTGACACCTACGGCTCAAACTATGGCCTTATGGGTCAAGGGAGCTACTTTACGGCCGAGCCCATGATTGCCAGCGAGTACGCCCGCAAGGGGCGCGGCGATGCGCCGACGGTGTATCCGGTTTACCTGTCTATCCAGAACCCCATCGACATGGACGCCAATGCCAACGCCGATGCCTGGCGCGCTCAGTTCCCCGATGCCGAAGCGTTCCACGAGGGCGGCGACACGAATGAGAGCTGGTATCGGGCGGCCGAGGATGCGCTGCGCGATGCACAGGTGCCAGCTTACGAGGGGGCCGAGGCGATGCAGGAAGGCCTACGCCAAATGGGCTACGACGGCATCACCCACATTGGCGGCGGCCGCGTGGGCAACAGCGCCATCCGCCACCGGGTTTACATTGCCTTTGACCCGGAACAGATCAAGTCCGCCACCGGCAACAACGGCAACTTCGACCCGGCCAACCCGGACATCCGCTTCAGCCGTCCCATGACCGCTGACCTGTTCCGTCAGATGACCAAGCCCATGAAACGTGGCATGAGTGTGACGGAGGTGGAAAAGGCCATTCGTTCTGTTGTGACCAGCTGGAAAGCGGGCCCTGGTGTGCGGGTGGTGGAGAAACCATCTGATCTTCCGATGGACGCGCCCGCAGATGCCAAGGGAGCGCATACCGACGGTGGCCCGGTGTACTTGGTGGCATCGAACATTGGCAGCCAAAACGAGGCCATGCGCGTACTGGCACATGAAGCAGTGGCGCACCATGGCTTGCGCGCCATGCTGGGGGACGACTGGGGCCGGTTGATGAAGAACATCAAATTGGCCATTGCCAGCGGTAATGTCCCACTGCGTGAAATCCAAACGCAAGTGCGACAGGCTTATGTGGACAAGGATGGCAAGTTCAACCTGGACGAAACCCAGGAAGCCGACGAGGTGGCTGCCAAGGTGGTGGAGCAGGCCGTGGATGAAAGCGGCGAGTTCCGCCCGGGGTTTGGGTTTGTCAAGGCCTTCTATGCCAAGATTGCCGAGTTCTTGCGTTCCATCGGCTTTACGGTCAAGTTCACGCATACCGAATTACAGGGCATGCTGGTTCGTGCCCAAAGCCATTTGAAGGTTGGCGAACGTACGGCCGGAGTTGCGGCTGTTACGCAGCCTGTTTTTGTGCGAGACGCAGAGAAGAAGCCTTTTGCGGTTGGCTTGAATATTGAGCAGTCCGCGGTCACACGGAGTGCTAGCACTTTCGATGAGGCCCGAAAAGCTGCGAAGGCTTTCCAAGGTCAGCCGTTGACAAACCATCAGACTGGGATGGTGGCTCAGGTTTCTCGCAATTCACTCGACAAAATGCTCAGCACTAAAGCTGTCCACAAGTCGGAAACCCCGCAGAGTCATTCACTGGCAGTGGCAAATATTGACCAGCTTTTTGAGAGAGCAATCTTAGGTTGGAGCAAAAGGGACCGTGATGGTGATCCGAGTATCACAGCTATTCATCGGATGTTTGCACCGGTGTTTCATGATGGTCGAGCCCAGATGGTCAAGCTGACTGTCAAGGAGACTGCCCGCTCAGATCAACCAAATCCAATTTACACAGTGGAAAGTGTCGAACTGAATGAAAAATCCCCTGCAGCTCAGTGGGTGGACTCGACTGTTCAATCCGATGGGATTGACCCGACTTCCATCCGCTCTGCAGGGGAGGTTCACAGTCTAGCGCAGCGGATTGAAGATTACAACAACAGGGCCACCGGGAAGGTCATAATCACGGCAAAACCTGAAACTATCCAAGCACTGCGAGAACGACATGGAGAACTCGAAGCCGATTTCCAAGCCGCAACAGGCTACGGCTTCGACTCGCTCACCGAGCCTGAAGCGCGCTACCTCTCGAAGTTCAAGCAGGCTGAGCGCGTCCGAGATCGAATCGCTGAAGAGGTTCGACGCCGAGGCGAAAAGCAAGATTCGCCAGATGCTGGCGGCCTGAACCCAGACGCTGGAACGCAATTTGCCCGCAGCCAGGCCGAGCCTGAGCTGAAGGGCCTTGATCAGGCCCAACCTGAAAGGCCCAGCCCACCTGAAGAAACCCGCGCACGTGCTGCGCAGCGGGTGGTTCAGGACCAGTTCAACCGATTCACGGTGATTCGCAATTGGGCGAAAGAGCAGGGCGTTCGCCTGTCTCAGCTGTCTGATGTCTGGGGTTTTGAAGAACGCATGCATGGGCGCATTGCCACCCGGATTGAGGATTTCCGGGAACAGCGCGTTGCCCCACTGGTGAAGAAGATCCAGGCAGCAGGTTTCAGCATGGACCAGGTGGCCGAGTTCTTGCACGCCCAGCACGCTGCCGAGCGAAACAGCCAGATCGAGAAAATTGACCCGACGATCACCGATGGTTCCGGCATGTCAACCGCAGAGGCCGCGGCTATTTTGGCCAAGTCAGCACCGGACCTGGCTGCACTTGCCAACGAGTTCCGGGCGATCACGGACGATACCCGTCAACTCCTGCTGCAGGCCGGGATCATCTCCAGCGAAATGGCCGAGGCCTGGACGAAGGCGTACACGCACTATGTCCCTCTGAAGGGTGGTGACAGGGACACCGCTCCCACCGGTACCGGAAAGGGCCTCTCGGTGAAGGCCACGAACAAGCGTGCGATGGGGCACGGTTCGCGTGAAGAGCACATTATCGAAAACATCATGCGTGACCACGAACGGGCGGTGATGTTGGCCGAGAAGAACCGGGTTGGCCATTCGCTGCTGGCCATGGTGGTGGAGCTGGGCCGCGAGGACATTGCCACATTTGGGCAACCGGAACAGCGCAAGGTGCTCAAACATTCCACCCAGTTTGAGGTGGTAGGCCGCAATGGTGCGGTGTTGGGGACATTCGACTCAATCGGCTCTGCCAACCAGTTCATCGTGACACAGCAACGCGATGGCCTGACGATTCGCCCGGTCAAGGGTGATGCCATGGTGGCGTACATGGCCAGTCCGATGTTGGCTGACAACGAGGTACAGGTCTACATCAAGGGGCACACACTGCGCATTCAGCTCAATGATCCGCTGCTGGCGCGTGCTTACAAGAAGCTGGGGGTGGAGCATCTGAACAAGCTGTTGGCCGCAAACAGGGAGATTAACAACTTCCTGTCCAAGGCTTACACCGGCTTCAACCCTGAGTTTTTCATCAAGAACGTGTTGCGTGACTTCACGGCCGGACTGATCAACATCACGGGGCGCGAGGGCGCCAACATTGCCGTGAAGGCCATGGGCAATTACCCCAAGGCCTTTGCCCAAATGCTGCGCTACAGCTTTACCAATGGCAAGAGCGTGAGCCCAATGATTGCCGAATACCGCAAACACGGCGGCTCTACCGGCGCTGCGTACTTGAGCGACATCGAGCGCATCGGTGCGGACATCAAGGCGGCCTATGAGGATTACCAGGGTGCACTCGCCCTGGCCAAGGGCGGCAAGTACCTGCCGGCCACTCGAAGCGCTGCACGAAAACTGTTGGGCCTCATCACCGGTTGGATGGAGCATTTGAATGCAGCTGGTGAGAACGCCATGCGCGTGGCGGTGTTTGAGTCCATCAGGAACACCCCCGGGCGAAGTGTGGAGGAAGCTGCCAGCGCAGCCAAGAATGCCACAGTGAACTTCAACCGCAAGGGGGAAATCGGTGCGCAAATGGGTGCCATGTTCCTGTTTTTCAACGCAGGCGTTCAGGGCTCAGCTGCCACGCTGGATGCCTTGACCACCGGGAAACATCGGCACCAGGCTCAGGTTTTGGCCGGATCGATGGCGCTGCTGGCCTACTCCATGGCGGCAATGCAGTTTGGCGGTGACGACGATGAGTGGGAAAAGATCGCCGATAACGTGAAAGATCGAAACTTGGTGATTCGCGTTGGGCAAGGCACGTACCTGACCTTGGCCGTCCCATACGGTTACGGTTACTTCTTCACCTTGGGCAATGCGTTGTTTGATCTTCAGCGTGGGGGCGACAAAGACAAGATCGCCTTGAATCTGGCCTCTGGGCTTTTGGAGCACTTCGGGCCCGCCATCAATCCTCTGGGGGGTGATGAAGCAGATGCGAAGGGTTTGATTGAGTTGATGCCGGGGGCCGTTGGTGGCGAACTGATGCGTGCGGCTGGTAGATTGTTGGTGAACCGGACCAGCTTGGGCGGAGAAATCGTGCCGGATTCCAAGTTTGATGACGGCAAGCCCGACAGTCTGCGCATGCAACGGCGGACCAGCGGTACCGCTTATGACACGGTGGCAGGCACGATCAACCAAATCACGGGCGGAACCAAATCGCAAGCGGGGATGGTGGATGTGTCACCTGAAACTCTGCGGTTCTGGGCAGAGACCGTGACCGGTGGGGCTGGGAAGTTTGTAATGGATGCCGCCAGCCTGGGCGCACTACTCGCAGCCCAGGCCACAGAACCCAAGGCCGATCGCCGCGAGGCACTGACGCCCGAGATTCGGGAGTTGCCAATCGTTCGAACCGTGGTGCGCAAGGCGGATGTTCGTGATTCGCGGCGCCTGTACTGGGAAAGCGTTGCCAAGGCGAAATCGGCACAACAGGACTTCGCGCGCGCAAAGTCGATGGCTGATGTTGATGGCGCTCAAATGGTGGCGGACAAACGAGGCGCCTGGGTTTCGCTTGCTGACACTGTTGAACGAGCAAACGAAAGCGTCAAGGCGTTCAGAAACGCTGTCGCCGACATCAATGCCTCGGATGACTACACCCAGGCAGAAAAGCGCATGCTGATCAAGGAAATGGAAAAAGGGGAAGGGGAGGTGTACGCTGGCATGAACGATGTGTTCAAGGGTGCCGCCAAGCGTGGGGAGTGACGGTCTAGGGGTCTGGGAGCAGGCCTCGAACCCCGGCATTGCGCAGGGATATACTCACTCGAAGTGTTCCGCAAATCAAGAAATGAGGCTTGGTTTTCCCTCTGGGGAAATTTTGCCGTGGATTTTGATTTGCGGAACAAAAAATGCACCTAAGTGATTGATTTGGAAAGAATTCGCAGTGGCCTTTTAATCCGTTGGTCACAAGTTCGAATCTTGTACGTCCTACCAAAAAATCAAGCACTTAGCGCAGAAATGCCTAAGTGCTTTTTTATTTTGATGCCATTGCAAACGCTGCTGTGTGGTCAGCATG
>JACCDQ010846477.1_pt1 | contig 24987 bp, 17 predicted proteins | sample 7446031 | NCBI WGS metagenome assembly JACCDQ01 (sample SAMN15323442, study PRJNA562643) | freshwater metagenome | isolation source: river surface water | place: USA:Blue River Watershed | collected 2017-08-17 | reverse complement strand
GGACAATGCCTTGAGTTGATGAAAGGCATGGGGCGTTTGGATTTAGAATCAAGAGTCGGAAAAGCACCAGGAGGATACAATTATCCTTTGGAAGAAACGGGCTTCCCGTTCATTTTTATGAATGCTTCGTCGTTGATGCGTGACGTGATTACGATGCTGCACGAAGGCGGTCATGCGGTGCATTCGATTGTCACCAAAGACTTAGCGTTGAATACCTTCCGTAACTTCCCGTCGGAAGTGGCAGAGTTGGCTTCGATGTCGATGGAGTTAATCACGATGGATTTCTGGGATGTATATTTCGATAATGAAGAGGAATTGAAACGTGCTAAAATCCAGCATTTAGAAGATATTATCAGTACCCTTCCGTGGGTAGCAACGGTTGATAAATTCCAGCACTGGATTTATGAAAACCCAACGCATACAGTAGAAGACCGTAAGCAAGCGTGGTTAAGTATCTACGAAAAATTCACGGATAGCGTAACGGATTGGACTGGTTTAGAAAACTTTAAAACATGGATGTGGCATCGTCAGTTGCATATCTTCGAATTGCCTTTTTACTACATCGAATACGGGATTGCTCAATTAGGGGCAATTGGCGTGTGGAAAAACTACAAAGAGAATCCACAGAAAGGTTTAGAAGGCTATCTGAACGCTCTTCGTTTGGGTTATACCAAACCGATGGGAACAATTTACGAAGCGGCCAATATTCCATTCGATTTCTCAAAAGAGCATATTGCTTCGTTGATGGATTTTGTACAAGCAGAATTAGCTGAGTTGAAGAAATAGGTAATAATTTGGATGTTAGATGTTGAATTTTAGATTGTTGTCGGATATTAAATCCAAAATCTAAAATCCAAAATTCAACATTTCCATTGGGGGCTTTCTGCGTTGTGCAATAAATTTTTAAGACTAAGTGAAATCATAAAGAACAAAAAAGAGAGGCTATCTCCCACAAAGGAAATAGCCTCTCTTTTTTTATTACTTAACATCTTATTTGTTTCCTGCTGCAAATTTTGCTTTTCCCTCTTCCAAAAACTTTACAAATTCTTCTACATTTTCGTTGTAAGCTCTTGGTTTAACTAGGGTTTTATCGTCTTTATTAGGATTCACTAAACAGTAGTAAGGCTGTGCATTTCCATTGAATTTAGTGATCTCAAAATCAAGGTTTTGGTCGCCAATACTTGTTTTTTCTAAACCATCGTCTTTTGAAATAAACCATTCCGATTTAGGCAATTCCGTTTTATCATCCACATACAAAGCAACCATTACATAGTCATTTTCTAAGCGTTTTTTCACTTCTGGATTCGACCAAACAGAGGCTTCCATTTTACGACAGTTTACGCAACCATGTCCTGTAAAGTCAATGAACAACGGTTTATTTACCTTTTTGGCATAAGCAACCGCTTCTTTGTAATCAAAAAAGCCTTGTAAGTCATTCGGCAATTTCAAGAAATCTCCATATTTAACCGATTGTGGAAAATTAGGGTCACCTGTTTGATTTGTAGTATGCTTTGCTGTTTTTTCGCTACCTATTACAAAATCTTGTGTTTCGATTGGAGGTAACCAACCCGAAAGAGCTTTCAACGGAGCACCAAACATTCCCGGAATCATATAGACCACAAAAGAGAATACTGCAATTGCCATCAACATACGAGGTACTGGAATTTTCTCTTGTTTGCTATCGTGTGGTAGTTGAATTTTACCGATAAGATATAAACCAATCATCGTGAAAATAACAATCCAGATACCCAAGTAAACTTCACGGTCTAATAAATGCCAGTGGTAAGTTTGGTCGGCAGTACTTAGAAATTTCAAGGCTAAAGCCAATTCTAAGAAGCCCAAAATTACTTTTACTGAATTCATCCACGCTCCTGATTTTGGAAGGGTTTTCAACATGTTCGGGAACATGGCAAAAATCGTAAATGGAATGGCAAAGGCTACTCCAAAACCCAACATCCCGATAATAGGACGAATCACTTGTCCTTGAGAACCTAAGCTTAGGATACTTCCAGCAATAGGTCCAGTACATGAGAAGGACACCAATACGAGCGTAAATGCCATAAAGAAAACTCCTCCTAATCCACCACGGTCTGACTGAGCATCGATTTTATTGACAAAACCTGAAGGTAATACGATTTCGAACCAGCCCAAGAAAGAAAGACCAAAAAAGACAAAAATACCAAAGAACAATAAGTTCGGAAGCCAGTGCGTACTGATAAAATTAGGTGCGGCCTGTCCGAGTGTATAGGCGATGACTGTACCAAATAACACGTAAATTGCAATGATAGAAAGTCCGTAGATAATAGCTTTCGCTAAGCCTCCTTTTTGTTTGGTGAAATAACTCACCGTCATCGGAATTAATGGATAAACACAAGGAGTAAGCAAGGATACAAATCCACCTCCAAGAGCCAATAAGAAGAAGCTCCACAAAGAAGTTTCTGTAGGCGTGCTATCTTCTGTATCAGGCGAAGATGTCAAGGCACTACTTACGGTATCGCTAGTGGTGGTATTAGAATCAACAGTTGTTGCTAGTTCTGCTTTGCTGCTATCAATGTTGGCAACCTTTGCCGCAGCAACTTTGGCTAAACTATCTTCGATTTTTTTTTTGTCAGCGGCACTCGACTCGCTTTTGACATCTAACTTGAACTTTCCTTTGATAGGGACACATTGTCCTGTAGCATCCGAACAAGCCTGTCCGTCGTGCGTTCCTTCAATACTTGGATTCTCTTTTAAGATTTTGATGGATTGACGTAGTTCTCCTTTTCCTTCAAAGTAAGAAACATCACCGTCAAAAATCTCATCGTGTTTTTTGATGGGATTAATGGACTTCAAACCGCCTACCAATTCATACGAATCACTTGGCTTGAATTTAATGGTTGTCACAATCGGGCCAACATTAGGGTCAAAATCAGAAGCGAAGTGATGCCACGTTTTATCGGTTGTAATGGTAAAAATTACATCGACAGTTTCGCCAACGGCAGGATTAGGCTTTGATAAAGTCCATGACCATTTGGCTGGATTAATTTTTTGAGCTTTAACTGGACTTACGGCTAGTGTAAGTAGCAAAAGAAAACCTAGAAATAGTTGTTTCATTGCAAGGGTTTGGATAAGCGTTCTTAGTTTGGGATGTTCTGAAAGAACGTAAATGTCATCTATTTGGTTTGCTAGAATCTGATTTCTTCCATTTTTTGTCAAATTTCACCTTTTTATAAAGGACGATTCGCCAGAAAACAGAAAAATATTCGATTCGTTGTCTATAAAAGCAATTGACAACGAATCGAATACAAATTAAGTAAAAAATCCTTATTTAAACTTCATTGCCATCGTAACAATGTTAGCCACCATTCCCGTGGTACGGGTATAATGCCCGTAGCGAAGTTCCAAACTATTAAATTCTTTGATACCAAATACGCCATTAGGAGGCATAATTCTAAAGCCAGTACCAACAAAGTTGGTGTTAAATGCCGAAATGTCATAATCGCTCGAATAGTAATTGCTCGTCGATTTGTTGACTCCATACGGGTTAAAATATTTCACGGCCGTTTGCTGGTTAAAACGATAGAACGGACTAAGTGAAAGATATGGATTTAGTTTAATCGTTCCTTCCAAATTGATGGTATTGGCAGTCATGCCCCAGTTGTCTAAATAGTAACGATAGAAAGCACGGATAATCGTGCGGTCTCCTAAGAAGTAACTTAAACGCATCCCAATAGGTAATTTAAAGCGTTTTCCCGGTAAACGCTCCACATTTTCAGTGCCATCTGTAAAATAGACACGGTGAAAAGGCGTGCTTAATAAACCCTCTTGGTACGACGGTTCTACAATGGCTAATACTTGCATTCGTTTGTTGATAACCTGCGAAAGCGAGAAAGCAACATTATATGAATTTCTTGGTTTATAAGCAATAGGGTCTCTATCACCTTCTGCTCCAGTACCATATCCAGAAGGCCTGTTCTCAAGAGGTAAAATCACACTCCATGTATCGAAGAAAGCTCCTCCTTTAACGGTAAATTCACGGTTTTTATCTTTCGATAATTTGGTGAAATTCAAGTTTATTCCATACGATTTGTAATCATATTCGGTTGAATACGATAAGCTAATCCCTTTGGTAATGCCAGTTTTGCTATCATTTACGTTCCAGCTAAGACTTGGGTAAAAGTGGGTGTCACTTTTAGAAGCTGACGAAACGGTTAAAGGGTCAATTTTATCCGAAGATGCCGACGTATAATGATCTATGTTCAAGTCTAAGTTGAAGGTGTGTTGGCGGTTTTTCCAATCGTATTTGGTAAATCTCAAATCGAGGGATGTTCCAATATCACTTAATGCTTCTGAGCCAATCCCGCCTGTAACAGCAGAATTATTGCCGTCTTGGTGATAATAACTCGAAATAAAGTTGACTTCTTCGAGTTTTAATTTACGTTTTTCGTAGCTACTTTCTTCGGTATCTTTGCTGGTTTGGGCAAAAGAATGCTGAGAGAATCCTGCAAGAAGTAGGGCTACTGAGATAACTATTTTTTTCATGGAATATCGTTTCTAGTGATTGGCTGCCGACTTAGGATAACTAATCGACATAAATTTTAATGACTGCATACTAGGACGTGTGCAAACCGCTTTCAGGCTTGCAACATCCTGTTGTCTTCTAAATACGTTGGAGTTAAGTAATCAGACATATTTATTTTAAGAATTATATAGGAGTATGTTGGGCGTAAATTATTGATTATCAATTTTTTATACAACTATGTTTTCTATGTATCTATGTGGTTAAATATGTCGTGGTACTTACGTTGTTTTGAAAGCTTGACACTTTTGTGTGATTGCTAGTTACAACCACATCCGCCACCGCTTTTTCCTCCGTTAGCACCCGCAGCACCTTCACGATAGAGGTAAAAGCTTTGTTCAAACTTTTCTGATTTACGAGACGATAGCTCCATCTCAGAGTCATTAATACGGCTTTTTTGGTATTCTTTTACCGAAGTACATGACTGACTCATTAGCCCAATAATACTTAATCCAAGGGCGATATAAAGTGGTTTGGTGATATTCATATTGTTAAGAATTTCAATGAATAATGATGATAAAAACAGTCTGAGCTGCTTAACGAATCGTAATATTTCGAGTGGTATGTACCCTGTTGGCATCGTCCACAATAATGCAGGCCATGTTGGGCAATTGATTTACTAAGTCTAAACCTACCCGTACCCCCATAACCATGATGGGCGTTGCCATCGCATCAGCGAGTTCGGCATTAGGACATATAATGGTCGCACTTTTAATCCCCGTTACCGGAAATCCTGTTTTGGGGTCAATGGTATGTGAGTATTTTTTACCATCAATGACTACGTATTTTTCGTAGTTTCCAGAAGTAGCAATGGCCATGTTGCTAATGCAGAGTGATGAAAAACTACGGTCACGAATAGTAGGGTCTGCAATGCCTACTGTCCATTCTGTACCATCGGGTTGTTTTCCCCATGTCGTTAAATCTCCCGAAGCGTTCACAACCCCAGCTTTTACGCCCCTTTTAATCAGAAAGCTTTTCGCCATTTCAGCCGCATAGCCTTTTCCAATACCTCCAAAACCAATACGCATTCCTTTTTCTTTTAAGAAAATGCTACAGTCATCGGCGTTAAGAAGGATATTTTTATAATTAATCAAACGAACAGAAGCCTTAGCGACTTCTTTATCAGGCAAGGCTTTCATGGACAAATCAAAATTCCATAGGCTTTTGTCAATAGAGCCATAACTAATATCAAAAGAACCTTGGGTAAGTTCCGAGATGCGAATGGCTCTTTGTACCAATGAGAAAACCTCTCTATCAACTTGTACGGGACTGATGCCTGCTTGTTGATTCACTTGATTGGTCTGACTACTTTCTGAGAACGTCGTTAAGAGTGCTTCTATTCGTCTGATTTCATTTACTGCTGCATCAATATGAGCTTCTGCTAATTCAGCATTTTCTTCGACAACTGTTAGGGCAAAACTATTGCCCATCAGTCGTAAAAACTTTTGATGAATATGTCCTTTACTTTTTAGCATGCGTCGCTTTGGTGATGTCTTGTACAAGTTGAGTGCTTGTAAAATCTTTCGGATAGCCATCCCATTCTTTTACCACTTTTCCTTTGGCATCAATGAGTACTGTTAAGGGGAATTTTCCCTCTGGATTATACTTTTCAGCAAGTCCTTCGTTGATGGCTGTTTGTTTTTTATCTAATTGATTTTTTTTCAAACGAGGAAAATCAGCACGTACCAAAATCAGGTGTTCACCTGCATAAGCTTTAAAGTCGTCTGATTCAAAAATGTCTTTTTTGAGTTTAATACAAGGGATACACCAGTCCGAACCACAAAAATTAAGTAGGATATACTTATTCGCTTGTGTCGCTTCTGTTTTTGCTTTTTCAAAGTCACCAAGCCATTCAACGCTTGAATCCATGACAAAGAGAGTACATAATAATGACAAAAAGAATACTTTCATAAAAGATGTTATTACAATGATTAGAATAAATAATTAGCTATAAATAACAAGCGTTACTCCGTCTGTTGCTGTTTTATAGACGGTTAGTCCACCACTGCCAAAGCTATTTTTCCCTTTACCCGTCAAGTCAAATTGGGCACCATGTTCAGTACAATAATAAGCGTTAAGGGCAGAATAGTATATTACTTTTTTCTTTGGTTCGTGCGAGCAAGTTTGTGTTGCTGCCACATAAACCCCCGCAGTCGGTTGAGCTACAACGATGCCACTTAATTGGATATAACCTCCTACTTTACCCAATGAATTTGCATAACTTGCTAGGGTAATGGTTAGTAAGCGGTTGGTAATTTTGCTTAAATCAGTTCCGTTTCCAGTGGCAGTACCTGTGCCAGTAGTAGTGCCTGTACCTGTTGTAGTACCTGTTGTTGTTCCTGAGCCAGTGGTGGTGCCTGTTGTTGTTCCCGTTGTAGTACCTGTAGTAGCTGTTCCACTTGCAACGGTGTTCAAGATAGAGTCAGTATCTTTTGTACAGCTGCTTAGTAGAGCCATTAATGCACCTCCTTTAAATCCGATTGATTTTAGAAACTCGTGTCTTTTCATGATGGAAGAATTTGATTGCAACTTAATTGTATGGTGGTTATGTGAAATTTCGAATGAATATAATTATCGTTGGATATTTTAGTAGTTAGGCTTTTATTTTGAATGCTACGATTGAAATAGACAGTACGTGTGTCTTAATGTCTTTGATTACTATTACGTGAGAAAATGTAAAAGGGTGGGGTCGTTTTGTTATTTTTTTGAAAAAATAATGAAATAGCCTGTGGTGTAAACGAAAAAGGAGACTATCCATTAAGAATAGTCTCCTTTTTATATGATTGAGGATTCATTTATCCTACTAATTCTAATAAATCCGCATCTTCTAAACGCTTGCGTTCGTCTGCCATTAATAAGAAACGAGTATAGATTTTATCCAAATCTGGTTTTTCAAACTGGAATCCTAATAATTGTAAACGGTGGCGTAAGGCCGCACGACCCGAACGAGAAGTCAAGATAATGTCAGATGAATTAACCCCAACATCTTCTGGACGCATGATTTCATAGTTCTCAGCATGTTTCAAGAAACCGTCTTGGTGAATTCCTGACGAGTGAGCGAAAGCATTCGCTCCAACAACCGCTTTGTTTGGTTGTACATTGATACCCATCAAGTTAGAAACTAACTGAGAAGTTGGATATAAATATTGTGGGTTGATACCCGTTGTCATATTCAAGTCTTTGTGAACATTCAAAATCATTGCTACTTCTTCTAATGAAGTATTTCCTGCACGTTCTCCAATACCGTTAATTGTTACTTCCACTTGTCTTGCACCTGCCTGAATACCAGCAATCGTGTTGGCTGTTGCTAAACCTAGGTCGTTATGGTTGTGCATTGAAATAATTGCTTTGTGAATGTTGGGTACATTTTCAAACAAATAGCTAATACGTTGGTGCATTTGGTGAGGTAATAAATAACCTGTTGTATCAGGTAAGTTTACTACTGTAGCCCCTGCATTGATAACCGCTTCTGTCAATTGAGCTAAGAACTGAATGTCTGCACGACCTGCATCTTCAGCGAAAAATTCTACGTCTTCCACAAAACTTTTAGCGTATTTAACCGCCCAAACGCCTTTTTCAAGAATTTGCTCTCTTGTTGAATTGAATTTGTGTTTGATATGCACGTCCGAAGAGCCAATACCTGTGTGGATACGTGGTCTTTTAGCGTGTTTTAAAGCGGCTGCCGCAGCGTCAATATCCTCTTTTTTCGCACGAGTAAGTCCGCAAACAGTTGCATTTTTAACGAGTTTCGCAATTTCCTCTACTGAACGAAAATCACCAGGAGAAGAGATTGGAAAACCTGCTTCAATGATGTCAACGCCCAATAACTCTAGTTGTTCAGCAACTTGTAATTTTTCCTCGGTGTTTAATTGACATCCAGGAACTTGCTCACCATCACGTAAAGTTGTGTCGAAAATCTGAATTCTGTTACTCATGATTGTTGGGATAAACTCGATTGATTAAATGAATGAATTGGATTAAAACGACTTTCGCCATTTTTCCATCGTTCGAAATTAAGCTAAATCATTGATTTTACAAAAATAGAAAACATAAAAAATAGCCACATTTTACTTTATTACTAGACTAAAATGCCAAAAGTGCTATATTAAAACCGTTTATTGTAGACTTTTATTCTATTTATTTACATTATTTACCTCTATAATAGAACGAAGCTAGTTTTTTTTTCTTTCTGAATTATTTTAAGAAAAAATAGAGCGTACGTATTTAGGATAGCACTCCCCACGATTTTTTACTTTTTAATACGGGGTACATTAAGACGGTACTCATCACAATGGCACCACCAATATAAAAACCTGTGTTCATTCGTTCCGCATCCCCGAAGGTTAAGAACGCTAGTAAAATCCCATAGATAGGCTCTAGGTTTATCGATAAACTAACCGTAAAAGCAGACATCTGTTTCAATAATCTATTGGCTACTGTGAAAGGGTAAATCGTACAACCAAAGGCTAAAACGGCAATCCAGAACCAATCAATTGCTGAGGGAATGATGTTCATCGGTTCATCTGAAAAATAGATGAATAAAGGCATCGTAATCAAAACAATAACAAAAGCCCCTGTCATTTCCCAGAAAGTCATTTCTAAAGGCTCATAATCATGTCCTAAACGAGCATTAAAAATGTTCATTAACGATGCCGCTAATCCTGCTGCAACTGCTAAGGTCAAGCCCAACGCATAATCGAACTGAAAGCGAAAAATAATGTAAAGCCCAATGATGACCAAAATCGCCATGAGGATTTCCAACAGGCTCAATTTTCGTTTACTGAAAAAAGGTTCAAGAAAAGAAGTCCACAAAGAACTTGTTGCCAAGCCTGCTAACGAAACAGAAGCGTTAGAAAAACGAGCCGAGCCAAAAAATAATAACCAGTGAATCCCTACTAAAAAACCTACCAATAAGAGCTTTTTGGGAATAGGCGTACTTGCCTTCTTGGGCTTATTGCGATTTTGCCACCATCGAATACCCAAGATGCCGAGTACCGTTAAAAAGGTACGATAAAGGACCATGGCTGGAGAGGCCACATTGACGAGTAAACCAAGTACCGCTGTGAAGCCCCAAATGAAGATGATAAAGTGTAATTGTAAGTAATTCCGTAAGGTAGATTGTTGTTGCATGAAGATTATTTTGAATGAAGTGGAGTTTTTTACAAAGGTAATAAAAGAAAAGAGGTTACGGCATGATGCCATAACCCCTCTTGTTGCTTTGAAAATCAGGTTCTTACTTTCGTTTATAAAACAAGAAACCATTTTTTTCTTCGATAAGCTGCAATTTAGGATTTGCTTTGATGGCACTATCTGCGGTGATTTTCATGACAAAATACGTTGGCTTGTCAAGGTTATCCGCATGTAAATATTCTTCGGTGGTGCGTTTTATCTTCGTGGGTTGTTTCTGAAAATAAAACAGTTGAGCATAGGATTTAAACCCTACAGGTTCAACATATACATCTTTTCCTTTTAACGACTGATAAAATGAAATGGCTGCTCCTTGCGAATACCCTTCAATTTTTGGAACAACAATGGCCGAGTATAAAAATAAACAGATGGCTGTACTAATAAATAACGCTTGAATTTGGCGTTTCCAAACAAGAATAATGATAGCCACTAAATAGGCTACTCCAATATACTGTTCCCAACCAGCCCAAGTTACCTTTGCTTGTAAATTACCAACGGCAAAAGGGTCTTTAATATACGGAATTAGAAAGGCTGCATTTTGTCCGATAATTGGTACTGCAATAAGCGCAATGGACATCACCGCACCGATAAAAATTAAGGTTGCTGTTACCCATTTTTGCCAAATAATTTTCCCTTCTGACCAATGATAAACGTGATAGGCCGCCAAGAAAGAAACAGGAAACCAAGTCATAGACGAGTAGTGGACAATTTTTGTTTTGACGATGGTAAATAAAATCATTACTACCCAGAACAAAACCACCATCCACTTACGAAAATTTTCAGAAGCGTTACTACTATTGTTTGCCGTAGCATTTAACAAATAACGAATGGCAAAGACGGAAATAGGGAAACAACCCACCAACACTACCACAAAGTGATAATAGAACGGCTGCTCGTGTCCTGCATCACCCGTGGTTAAGAGGCGAATTTGGTATTTGATAAAATCGGCAAATAACCCCCAACCGTTTTCGTAGATGGATAAACCAAACCAAATACAGGCAACTAGAAAAGCTACCCCAACAGCTATGGCTACAGGCTTGATAGCATTCTTGAAAAATTGCCCCGAAAATCCTTGTAATCCCCAATAGACAAAAATCGTTAAGCCCCAAAGAAGCCCCCCAACTGGGCCTTTAGTCAGAATAGCTAGTCCGATAAATAAACCAGAAATTAGCGTCCATTTTGTATGATTTTTTGACTCAAAAAGCGATTCCGATGTTGGAGAAAGTACCCTTGACATAAACCAGACTCCTAAGAAAATGAAGAGATTAAAAGTCGGGTCAATGATACCCGATTTGAAATAAAGATGGGGAGTAAAAGAACCCAAATAGCCCAAGGCCCAAAGGAAGCCAAACTTGGCATTATACAATTTTTTACCAATGCTATAAAACACAAACAAGGTAATAATCCCGATAATAGCATTCGGAAATCTTGCCCCAAATTCAGGTGAAAAAGAGGACGATACATTGAAAACGTCGAATGCCTTCATCGCTAATACCTGCATCCAGAAGAAAAGTGGAGGTTTTTCCCAAAATGGTTCAAAGTTGATTTGTACGGTTGCATAATTACCCGTTATCATCATTTCTCGGGCAGACTCTGCAAAGTTGATTTCATCCCAATCAAACAAGTGGGATGAACCAATGAAAGGAATAAAAAAAACTGCTCCAAGAGCAGTTATCAAAAAATAATTGAGTTTATCTTTTTGCATACAGATGGGTATGAAATTATTTATTATCAAAAACGGCAAGACGTTCTTTTGCTAACACCAATAAGGAACTTTTAGGATAATCCTTCACAAAATTACTCAAGGCTTTTTGATATACCTCTTTATTTTCAGTTTTTGCAAGAAGAAGTGCTTTTAAGAACACAAATTTATCTTCAATCTGGCTATTAGGGTATTCTTTTAAAGCAGTATTGATAAAGGCCAAGGCATCTGCATAGTTATTAGCTTCATAATACGAATAAGCCTCAGAGTAAAGTTTTTGAGCTTCGATTTCCTTACCACTGCTCAAGGTTTCATTACTGCCACGGTTCAATAAACGAGCAAAATACGAATCGTTGTATTTCTTCAACAAACGTGCTTTATATTGTTCTTTAGTCGCTGGATTATCTTCGTTCAGCAAGCAAAGTAAGTACAAAGTTTCTGCTTCGTGTTCTGTGTTGGGGAAGATTAGTAGCAATTTTTCAAACGTAGCGATGGCATTTTTAGGTTCGTTCAAATCTAATTTATAGATTTTCCCTAACTCAAACATGGCATCTTCTTTACGCTTTTGAGAGGCCGATAAGGCTTCGGCAATAAAAGGAATTTCAGCCTTTAGTAGAGCTTTTTGAGCTTCTAATTTAGCCGAAGGACTCACATATTCTTGTTGGGTATACGTACGAGTACGTTGCCCTGTGGTAGTTGCTACACCGTTAAAGGCGGCTCCATTGTCTTTACTACTTCTACGCCAGTTGTCTTCTAGAGCCCTCGTTCCCCAAAGCGAAGTAAAGGTGCTTTTTCCCTGTGATAAAGCCATCGTATTGGTAAAATACCAACTAGTCTTGTTTGGGTCTGCAAAATTATCGACAGTATTGCTTTTAGGCTGCATTGCTTTGGTCAAAATTTCTTGCGACTTACGAAGATTTGCTTCTTCCTCTGCTTGCTGTTGGCGGATAACCTTTGTGAGTTCTTTGTCCAAATCAGCAGGAGATAATTTTGCTAAGCGTTGTACCGAATCTTCTTTCGTGATAATTCGCTTCTGTTTCATAAACGCACTTAGCATTCGTTGCTTTTCGATAACTCGTTTATAATCAGGGTCGCTTTGAGGAAGTGATTGAGCTGTGCTATCATAGTATGCAGCCGCAATTTCATAATTGACTAACTTCGTATAGTACAAATCAGCGAGTTTTAAGAAGGTATAAGGGAGCTGTTTCGCATCTTGATTACTAGTACTAGCCTGTTTTAACAGGGCTACCCCCTCTTTTGTTTGACCCTTACGAAGAGAAGCCGCCGCCATTGCTTCGTAAATTTTGTCTTCTAAATCATGGTTTTTAGGGTCGTTCAATAGTTTTTCAAAACTATCTGTTTCTCCCAATAGTAAGGCATTGTTTAAGCGAGCGTAGAATCCTAGCTCGTAAGAAGGATTACTCCTATTAGCAGCTAGGTAACAGGCACTTGCTTCTGGGGTATTATTCAATAGTTCATACATTTGAGCGGCAGCATAGAAAACACGAGCTTTTTGCTCGTTCTTTCTCATCATCGGTAGTACTTCTTCTAAAATAGCCACAGAGGTTTTGTATTCGCCTTTAAGTTGATGTAAATATGCCTTGGTGAGGTAAAAATCACGGGTGTTTTTCTTGTTAAGCGGCTCTTCCTTTAAGAGGTTTGCCACTCTGAGAGCCGTCGTAAATTCTTCCTGTTCGGTATAAGCACGCATCAGTCCAATGAGAGCCGCATGACGTTCATTATCACCTGTGGCAGTGGTATTCACAAACTTGAACGTTTCAATGGCATTTTTAAAATCTTCTTTCATCAAACGGGCTTGTCCAATGAGTACGTAGGCATCGTCTAACCATTTAGAGTTTTGATGACGTTCTGCTACAAGCGATGCTTTCTTGATAACGGCTGTCAATTGTTCATTGACCGCACCCGCTGCTAACGAGTCCGTTGGAACAAGAATGGGAAGCAATTGTGTATAATTATCCTTTCGACTATCAAATATTGTTTTTTCAGCCTCTGTAAGTTTATCTTTTGCTTGTAATAAGGCATTGAATTTGGCGTTTGTATTATGAAAAGCAACGCTAATAGGAGAGCTGCTGTATTGCGAACAAGCCCCTAATACAACCATTAGACAGACACTATATAGTAGATTTTTTGTGTTCATAAAAGAATAGAGTGGAGAATCGCACTCGTAGTTTAACGCAAAATAACTTAAAATTAGTATCACTTACCGTGCCAAATGAGTATTTTTGTTTAATACCGTAAAATACAGACTACAAAATCGTCATGGAAGACAAATCACCCAACAAATATATGCGTTATATCGGAGCAGGAATGCAAATGCTCATCACCATTTTTGCAGGTGTAATGATTGGACGGTGGTTGGACGGTCATTTCCAGACAAGCACTCCTTGGTTCTCCGTTTCTTGCTCCTTACTCTTTATTTTTATTGCTATGTATTTATTAATAAAGAGTTTACCCAAAGAATAGCCTGTTGACCCTTAATGATTATTTTGTTGTTATTTGTTTGTTGATAATCAGGTGATTAACGTGTTTTGTTAAATGTGCTATTCGTCGTTTTACAAAGATTTTTATAGGATTTTTATGATAAAATAGCCTGATTTTAATGGGGCCGTTTTCCTTTTGTTAAAATATGTAAGATTTCAAACGATTTCTTGCCAATCTGCTTAAAAACAGCAAATTTTGTAGTATAAAAAATAAAAAGAAGTACTTGATTATACCCAAGCTTGCAAAGGTTAGTTGTTGGTGCTCGATTGTGAAAAAAAGCCTGTGTAGTGAGTCCTTGCTTTTAAAATAAAATACATATCCGGTGGACGAAGTAAGAAAAAAAATAATAAATGGATTCTTTATCCTAATAGCTCTTATCTATGTGGTTAGGCTATTTTTTCTACAAGTAGTAGATGAATCCTATAAGTTGGATGCTCAAAATAATGCCATTAGAAAAATAGTACAAACGCCTTTTAGAGGATTGATTTATGACCGTAATCATAAATTGATTGTTTATAATACACCCGTTTACGACTTATACATTACGCCCAAGAAGGCAAAAGTACAAGATACCCTTCGTTTTTGTCATTTATTCAATATTACTCGTTCTACTTTTGATAGTTTAACGAAGCTTGCTCGTGTGTTTTCGCCTGTACGTCCCTCTCTCTTTATTCGTCAATTGTCGATTCAAGATTATGCTAAGGTACAAGATGCCATGGTGGATTACCCTGGTTTTTCGTTTCAGATGAGTTCCATCAGAACTTATCAGCATAAGAGTATGGCCAATGCACTAGGGTATGTAGGAGAAATTAGTCCAGAACGTTTAGAAAAGCAGGCAGATGAGGGAGGAGAAGAATACTATCGACAAGGAGACTATGTAGGGGTTACAGGGCTCGAACGTTTTTATGAAGAAGAGCTCCGAGGACAGCGGGGAGAAAAGTATGTGATGGTCAACAGCCGTGGAATTGAAAAGGGGCCTTTTAGAAATGGTACTTTTGACCGACCTCCTGTATCAGGGAAAAGTTTGATTTCATCCATTGATATTGAATTACAAAATCTTGCAGATAGTTTGATGCAACATAAGGTAGGTAGCGTGGTGGCGATTCAACCTCAAACAGGAGAAGTACTAGCGATGGTGTCTGCCCCCACTTATGACCCAAGTTTATTAGCTGGACGTACTTTTTCTAAGTATTTTCAAACGCTTAACTTAGATCCACTTCACCCACTGATTAACCGTCCGCCGAGTGCATATTATCGTCCAGGGTCAACCTTTAAGTTGATACAGGCTTTAATTGCTCTTCAAATGGGGGTTATTACACCCGGGACAGGTTTTGGACATGGAGGAGCTCCTCTTAAATGTCACTGTGGCGGTAATTCAAATTCCTTGATGATGGGGATTAGAAATTCGTGTAACCCATATTTTTATCAGACTTTTAAACGCATTATCTACAATAACCATGAACATAATCTGTTTAAAAAGTCGGCAGAAGGAGTAAGACGTTGGAACGAAATGGCAGCTAAATTTGGAATTGGTCAAAAATTAGATGTTGACTTACCCAATGAAACTTCTGGGAAATTGCCAAGTGTTGAGTATTACAACAAAGTATATAAAGGAGAATTGAGTTGGAAATTTTCTAACATTTACTCCTTAGGTATTGGCGAAGGAGAGTTAATTATCAACCCCTTGAAAATGGCCAATGTGGCGGCAATTATTGCCAATAGAGGTTGGTACATTCGTCCACATTTAGTAAAAGGAATTGGGAAAATTGGTTCAATAGACACTAAATATAAAGAGAAAGTGTCGGTTGGTATTGCCGAACGTCACTTTGCTCCTGTAATCGAAGGAATGGTTGGGGCTGTAAATGCAGGTACAGTAGCGGCAGAGGCTCGTATGAGTGATATTCAGATATGTGGAAAAACGGGAACTTCGCAAAATAGAGTAGGAGAGGATCATGCTATTTTTATCGCATTTGCTCCAAAAGAGAACCCTAAAATAGCCATCGCTGTATTTGTTGAAAATGCAGGATTTGGAGGAAGTAGTGCCGCTCCGATTGCCTCCCTTTGTATCGAAAAATATATTAAAGGAAAAGTGGAGCGAAAAGCCATGGAAGAGCGTTGGAAAAATAAAAGTTATTTGGGCAATGTCTTGAGTGTCTTAAGTCATTCAAAAGGAATCGTGCGTAAGCCTAAGCCTAAAGCGTATGAGCTACTGAAAACAACGAGAGAGCGTATTTTCCCGCTAGTTCCTGAAGCACCGCAAAAGCCAACTTTGAAAATTCCAATGTTATCTCCCTAGCAAATAGCAGCAGAGCAAGCTAGACTAACGGAATTAAAAGAAGCAAAGGCTAAAAAAGCATTAAAGAAATAAGTAACCACTTTATACACTCACCAAACATTGGCAAGAGAAGAAACAATATCACGAAATTTAGATTGGATTACGGTACTCTTATTCATCGTATGTGTTACCGTCGGATGGCTCCATATTTATGCAGCTATTTATAATCCAGAAAACCCTCTTTGGATTGGCGACCAAGGTTTTTTTGATACTAATGCGGGTAAACAATTGATTTGGATTGGTACAACCGCCTTGATTATTATCGCCATTTTGGTCATTGACTATCGCTTTTACGATACCTTTGCCTTTTTTATTTATGGCTTTTTTATGTTTATGCTCGTGGCCGTTTTGGTGGTCGGAACAGAAGTAAAAGGCTCACACTCTTGGTTCAGAGTAGGAAGTTTCCAATTACAGCCTGCTGAGTTTGCCAAAATGGCAACGGCTTTGGCCTTAGCAAAATATTTAAGTACGCCCTTAGTAAATTTAACGAAGCTAAAAGATCAGGTAAATGCAGCCTTAATTATTATGGTGCCACCGATACTAATTCTAGTTTCGCACGAAACAGGGGTTGCCTTAGTATTTGCTTCATTTTTAATCTTATTATACCGTGAAGGCTTACCGGGTTTTTATCCAGCCTCGTTCCTGACTGTGATTATTTTATTTGTTTTAGCCCTTATTTACGAGCAGTGGCAAATTTATATCGGTTTGGGAGTATTGGTAGGTCTAGTGGTTTGGATAATGCCACATTATGAACGAAAAACTCGTAATATTATGTCCATTATCGGGGTTGCTATGGTAATGGGATTGTTTGTTACAGGGGTCGATTGGGCGGTTAACCATATCTTGCAAGAACACCAACGTAATCGTATAAAAGTATTGGTAGATCCAGATTTTGATAGTAAAAAAACAGGATATAATGTTCGTCAGGCGAAAATTGCGATTGGCTCTGGTGGTCTATTAGGAAAAGGATTTTTGCAAGGAACACAAACTAAATTTGACTTTGTACCCGAACAGAGTACCGACTTTATTTTCTGTACCGTTGGAGAAGAACATGGTTTTTTAGGCAGTGTAGTCGTCATCGGTTTGTTTGTAGGGTTATTACTACGAGTCGCCTTTTTGGCAAATCGGCAAAAAAATCGATTTGCTCGAGTCTATGGCTATGGGGTAGTCTCCATTATCTTTTTTCACTTCTTAGTAAATATTGGAATGACTATTGGGCTAATGCCTGTAATTGGGATTCCACTACCTTTTTTTAGTTATGGAGGTTCTTCGTTGTGGTCATTCTCTATTTTATTATTTATCTTTTTGAAACTAGACGCTCACCGTTCAGAGATGCTTTCTCGCTGGTAGCCGTACCATAAAAAAAGTCCTAACGATGAAATAACATGGTTAGGACTTTTCTTTTTGATTGCTTGTTTATAACTCTATGACTTCATTTGTCACTCCTAATTCCATAAATAAGCGTTGCCAATAGGAAGAAACTGCAGGGTTGTTTTTACGGCTTGAGGCAGTTGGTTCGAATGGTTTTGCGATATAAATGGTAGCAGTAGTGATATTTGGAAGTAATGGCTTTAGTGCTACCACATCTTCTCTTGCCCAACCAACAGCCGCTGCATCGTCGGTGGGAGGATTTCTGTGAAAATCTCTACGGTTAGGTTTCTGCATACTTTCGACCATATCCGATAAAAAATAAGCCTTTACATTATAGCCTTTGGTAATTTGTTGGTCAATTAAAGGAAGAGCCGCCGTAATATCCGTGCTATTTTTACTTGATGAGGTATTTTGAGAGGCCAATTGCGTCAAAACCATTTTTTTGTAAATACTTCTTTCCCGTTGCAACGAGCGATTGTATTCTGTTGCAATTGCTTCTGAATCAGTCGAACTGGCTCCTTCTATTTTCTCCATTTCTGAACGACAAACCATTTCAGCCGCTTTTCCTTTTGCCGTATTTTCATGTACAAAATACACCTCTATTTTATCGCCTTTCATTTTTACATTATCATCAATCAATTGATTAATAATCGTTGTATATTTCTCGTTCACAAACGCTTTATTGACATCTACACTGACAGACTTGTCAATAAAAATCATAGAGCAAGTATTAGGCTCTACTTTCGAATCTTCGTATTTGTCTTTGCTAGAACAGCTTCCTAAAAAGCCTGCTAGTAAGAGTAAAAAAAAGTACGCTTTTTGTTTTTTCATTGTTTTAGTTCATCCTTTTTAAGTTGACACCACCGTGTCCAATGCTTGATATACTCGCTGTAGTATATCTTATTTGTATTAATAGACTGAATATCAATAAAATATGGCTAATTAGTCTTCCGATGGTTACCTATGATCATGCTTACTAGTAGGTACATAAAGGAAATTTTGATAAAATTATACAAATTATCATTAGCTCAATTGCAAAAAAGGTTAAATGGTTATTACCTTATTTAGATAGCCATTAAGTGATTTAACTGTTTTTTCTTATAATGAAGTGGACTATATCCTGTTACAGTCTTGAACTGTTTGTTGAAATGTGAAATATTCCCAAATCCACTTTCAAAACATACTTCAGCAACTTGCTTGTCGCTGTGGATTAGTAAGTCGCAGGCATGACTAATTCTGAATTCGGTTACTAAATCCAAAAAAGTTTTACCTGTGATACGTTTAAAATAGCGGCAAAAAGCTGTTTCTGTCATTCCTGCCAGATACGCTACGGTATCGAGGTGGACTTCTTGCGTATAATTAGCAACTACGTAAGCATATACCTTCGTGATTTTGTCTAAATCTCCTTTCGGTAAGTTCTCGATAGGCAGACTACTTTCTAAGACGGTATAATCGTTTGAATGGGCAATGGTATTGAGAATATCAATAAGACCTAATAGCTTTTGAATGGGAGGGACGTTCATTAGGAAAAGGAGTTCCCTTGCAATACGTTGACGGGTTGGAGCGTTAATTTGAATACCTGTTTTTGCTTGTTCTAGTAAGGAGTGAACAGCTGTCAGTTCTGGCAATGCAAGAAAACCCTGCCCTAAAAACGTAGGTTTGAATTGAATGACCATCGCTTGAGAGGAATCTTCCAGTCCAATACCGTCGTTTTTCCAGCAATGGGGTACGTTGGGGCCAATCAGCACTAAATCTCCTTCACTGAAATTAGCGATATGATTTCCTACAAAACGCTTCCCTTCGCTCTTAAGAATCAGCGTTAATTCATATTCTGAATGCGAGTGAAAAGGGGCATCGAAATACGAAAGGCTGGTTCTTTCAAACGAAAATGAGGTGCTCGACGGAGAAGTAATGTATTCAGTGGAAAGCATCATAATCACTAATCAATGTTAAGTGTGCAGCTATTGTTTTGCTTCTTTTTCCCTCAAATGATGACGAATAGAGAAATTATAAGACAAAACTGGGATTACTAAAAACTTGGTAAAAATGCACAATTATCAGCAAAATGACATGAAATGCTTACAAAAATTTCATCGTCTTTTAATGTTTGGGACAACCACAATCGTTTTTGTGGAATAAACGCCAGAAAAATCCTTTTTTTCTACGTCTACGATAAGATACTTTTTGCGAGTTTTCTACTCTTACTGTTGTTGAATGTTTCAATTCAAGTGGACTGGCCTCAACCGAAGAGAGTGACGTACATAACAGTGCTAAAAGAAGTATATTTTTCATTGTTCTCATTCATTTACAAGTTCTGTGATTACAAAATAACGAAAAAGATAGCAAAATGGTATCTCTGTGAGGAGAATCTCTATGTCTTCAACTATTGTTGAGCATACTGTTGAAGAAGAATAAGACAAAATAAAACCCGATACCTTGTTAGGCATCGAGTTTTGCAATAACGTTGGTAGACGTCAATAATTTATTTTATTTCAACTTAGCTTTCAAGTAAGTAATTGCTAGTTGGTAAGCTTCATCCGTGGCTGCTTTGTCAAAGTTCGGATTTGATGGATTGGCAAACGCATGTTCAGCATCAAAGCTTTTAACAGTCAATTTCTTTTTCGCTGTTTTCATATTGGCTTCAAACTCGTTTACTACGGCTGTTGAAATCCATTTCTCTCTTGAAGCAAATAGCCCTAATACGTCACACTTTAAAGTAGCCAATTTTGCTACATCCTTTTCAGGCATTCCGTAATACATTACACAACCTACAGCTTGCTTGCCTTCTAATAGTGCTGACTTGAGAGATAAACCACCCCCAAAACACCAACCTACTGAGGCGATTTTAGCTTTTGGTCCAACAAAACTTAAAGCTCCTTGAATAATTGATTGTAAGCGAACAGGGTTTGCAGTACTCATATATTTACCCGCAGAATCCGCAGAGGTCGCAATTTTACCATCATACATATCAATTGCAATAACATTTACACTTTCTAAATCTTTATAAAAAATGTCTGCTTGTTTTTTGATATGGTCGTTCAACCCCCACCATTCTTGATAAACGAATAAATATTTATTGGTTGGTTTAATCGCTCTGATGATATAAGCATTCGCTTTTTGTCCGTCTGGAGTTGGGAACGTAATCATTTCACCTCCATACATACTCACGTGAGTATAAGGAAGCGGTGCTATGTGTGCTTTTTGAAATTCTTTAGTCGATGCCATTAATTGCATATCATCCGGACGACAATCAGCTTTGCCTACACCACAACAGCTTTGGCTATACCCAGCATACGAAGAAACTAAGAGAGCAAAAAGAAAGGATAAACGTTTCATTTGATAAGTTTGATTTGGTGAAAATGAAGAATATATTACCATAAATACTCTTAAATAGCCAAAATGGTTTCGATGATTTGTAAAAAGATTATAGAGAACCTCGTGTAATGAGTGAAGAAGGAGCTGCTATTTTACCTTTTTGGCGATTATGCACCATTCTTCCCGCCATTTTTCCCATGAGAGCAAAATCATTAGAAATCGTTGTAATACCACCTTCAGATAGGATTTCCTTGATAGGAGTATCATCATAAGATAATAAGCCCACATCTTTTCCTAGGGTAAGTTTATTCTTATTCGCATAATTGATAAATCGAATGATATCATTTTCCATAAATAGTAAATACGCATGGCTTTTTTTAATGAGTTCAATTTCTAAATTATCAATGATAGAATATTCGATATGAAAATCATGACAAAAATTCTTGAATCCTTTCAGTAATGCTTTAGGAGTATATTGAAATTGGTTTCTGCTCAAGAAAATGGTTAACGATTCATACTTCTTCAAAAGAGGTAATGCTTCTGATAGCCCTTTATAAATATTGTCTTCAAAATTTTGATGTAAAACAGCGTAATCACTGCCCAAATTTTCCACATCAATATCTAGAATTAGTAGTTTGTCTTTGGGAATAAGGCTCACAATAGGAGATACATCAATATTAAAATGAGGTATGATGATATAGAAATTATAGTTGCCAAGGTTATTCACGATTACATTTTCAAATACCTTTACATCATGATAGTGGAAAAACAAGTTGATTGTCACATTATCCCCCAAAGAGTCTCTTAATGCTTGAAATAAAATTTCTTTGTAAGAGTTCATCGCATCAAATAGCACAAATACGTTCATGCTCGTTTGTATATCAGTCGATGAAACATAATATCCCTTACCATGTTGTGCTGCAACAATCCCTCTTTCTCGTAGTTCTTCATAAGCTCTAATAATGGTCATACGAGCTACTCCCAATGAAGTGGTAATTTCATTGATAGTAGGTAACTTATCTCCACGTCTCAGTTCCCCTGTCTGAATCTTCAGGATAATATCATCAATTAGTTGTTGGTATTTTGGCTTTTGAGCATTGGGCTCAATTTGTAAAGGATATTGACTCATAAATTTTTAGGGCAATAAATTTTATATAGTTGAAGTCAGTTTATCGACTTAGCTGATTCTATTCCTTGAAACAATGTCGTGTATCGAATTTATATTCCTCTTTCGTACAAACAAAGGTCAGTGGTGGTATTCGATAGATAGACAAATTTACACGTTAAGATACGTTTTTTTCTACAATATAGGAATTATATGTTTGATTGCCGTTGCTAGGGGGCAAAGAATTTGGATAACATTATGTAATGTATTATTTGAAGCTAAAATTTAATTTTTACTAAAAAAAACCTTTACAGACCTCATTGAGACGAGATATTGGATTGTGAGAGGCTTATTACAAGGAAGTTTTAATTGTATTATAAATTGATAAAATAGTACTAGTTCTTTTTGTCGAATAGCTAGTAGATTTGTATGAAAATTCTTAGCTTACATATATAGAAGAGGAACAATTGACGAACATCTCGACGCACTTGTTTATAGAAGTATCTATTTTCATTACCCTCTTCATAGTCTTAAAACACCCTATTTAATATTTGAACTAAGTGATGCACTAAATTAGTATAGTTTTTTAGTAGGGGAATACTATGGCGTAGTAGTTGAAAAAAAATCTATAAAAAAAACGTGAAAAATTTGCATGGAATACATTTTATGGTCAATTTTACTACACAGAACAGTATATAACAGGTTTATAATTGTATTTATCTTAGTTGGAACTGCTGTAAATGCTCATTGACAAGGCTGGAGTTAGATTAAACCGTGAAATAAGGGTTTATTGACAATGAATCATTTTGATACAATAGTTTAATAAATTTCATTTTACATATTTTTTTTAGTACCAAAAAATGCACAGAAAGGAGGCTATTATGTAAGGAAAACGTCCATTTACTCAAACATTTTTTGTTTCATTTATTATCCAAAAAGCAAATTCTATGAAAAACAAATTACATTTTTATTTTAAGCACGTCTTGGTGCTTACAGCGTTGTTAATTTACAGCGTATCGTCGTTTGCACAAGACAGAAGAGTTACAGGTAAGGTTGTTGGTGCTGACAATCAGGGGATTCCAGGGATTAGTGTAGTAGTAAAAGGTACTCGTTCGGGTACGAGTACAGATGGTACAGGTAATTTCGCATTGAACATTAAGCCAGGTGCGGATGTATTGGTATTATCAGGTGTTGGTTTCAAAACCAAAGAAGTAAAAGTTGGTGGACAGAGTGTTGTCAACGTAGTATTAGATGAAGATATCTCAGCATTAGATGAGGTTATTGTAACAGGTTACTCAAGCAGTAACAAAAAAGAATCAACAGCTGCAATTTCGACTGTTAAAGCGAAAGACTTATCGGCAGTTCCATCAGGTAACATCGAACAACAATTACAAGGTAAAGTTTCAGGGGTTACTGTAATTACAAGTGGTCAGCCAGGTACAACTTCAATTGTACGTGTACGTGGTTTTGGTTCATTTGGTGGTAACAACCCATTGTATGTAGTGGATGGTGTTCCTACACAATCTACAGATTTTTTAGCTCCAGATGACATCGAGTCAACAACTGTATTGAAAGATGCTGCTGCTGCTTCTATTTATGGAGCTAGAGCTGCATCAGGGGTAATTGTTTATACTACTAAAAAAGGAACTAAAAAAGCACGTGCTTTAGAAGTTACTTATGACGGTATGTATGGTGTTACAGACCCAGGTACAGGTATCAAAATGTTAAGCCCACAAGACCAAGCTACTTGGGATTTTGCTGCAATGAGAAATGCAGGACAAACTCCTTCGCACGTACAGTACGGTTCGGGTGCAACTCCAGTAGTTCCAGATTATTTAATGGCAGGACCAAACCGTAAAGGTATTGTAGGTTCTATCGACATCGCTGCTGAAAAAGCGAAGTATCAGAACAACCCATTGGCAGGTTCATTATATTTAGTAATGGCTTCTAATAAATCGGGAACAGACTGGTATAAAGAGATTACACGTACAGCTCCAATCACAAGACATAACTTAGGTTTTTCAGGTGGTACAGAAGCAAGTCGTTTCTACTTCGGTTTAGGTGTTCAAGAACAATCAGGTATTTTGAAATTCAACGAATTCCGTCGTTATGACTTCCGTGCTAACTCAGAATTTGACCTTACGAAAAAATTGAGAATTGGTGAGAACTTACAATTTACTTACCGTCAAACAAAAGGTTTAGCAGGTGGTAATGGTGGTGCTGGTATTGCTCAAGAAGAAAGTTATTTGTTAGATGCTCAACGTATGCCAACAATTATCCCTGTATATGATGTATTCGGTGGATATGCTGGTTCTGCTGCAGGTGGTTTTAGTAATGCTCGTAACCCTGTTCAAGGTTTGACATTAAACTCTAATGATAATGTATTTGGTATCAGTGGTTTTGGTAACGTATATGCTGAGTATGATGTATTACCAGAATTGACTTTCAAAACTAGTTTTGGTGGTGGTGTTAACTTTGGTACATTCAGAGATTATACTTTCGTAGATCATGGTAACTCAGAGCCTGTAGCGGGTAAAAATGCATTGAGAGAAGGTAGTTCTTATGACTACAACTGGGTTTGGACAAACCAAGTAAATTATAAAAAGAAATTTGGCGTTCATTCAATTGATGCATTAGCAGGTATCGAATCATTAAATACAGGGGCAGGTAGATTTATCCAAGGCTTTGGACAAGATCCATTTACAACAAGTCTTGATTATTTGAGTTTATCAACTATCTCTTCAGGTAGAAATGTGTCAGGAGGATTGTTTAGCGGTGTAAACTTCTATTCTCTTTTTGGACAAGCTCAATACTCATATAACAGCCGTTATTTCTTGACTGCAGTATTACGTCGTGATGGTTCTTCTCGTTTTGGAGCCAATAGCCGTTATGGTACATTCCCTGCGTTCTCT
>JACCDQ011692060.1_pt1 | contig 24993 bp, 20 predicted proteins | sample 7446031 | NCBI WGS metagenome assembly JACCDQ01 (sample SAMN15323442, study PRJNA562643) | freshwater metagenome | isolation source: river surface water | place: USA:Blue River Watershed | collected 2017-08-17 | reverse complement strand
GTGGCGATAGGGTTTTAAATGGCTATTGGCAATGAACAAATTCTCACTGGTTTAGATGATGATCAATTAGCGGTAGTAACTGCAATTCGTGGGCCAGTTTGTGTGATTGCAGGTGCTGGAACTGGCAAGACACGTGTAATTACAAATCGAATTGCATATGCGATCAATTCTGGTGTCACAGATCCTACAAAGGTATTAGCTTTAACCTTTACCGCAAGAGCAGCTGGTGAAATGCGAGCAAGACTTAGAGCATTAGGAGTTCCTAATGTTGCCGCTAGAACATTCCACTCGGCTGCGCTAAAGCAATTACTATATTTTTGGCCTTACTCATTTGGCGGACAATTTCCTACTCTTTTAACAACAAAATCAGGTTTTATTTCACAGGCTATTGAACGAGCCGAGATCGCAATACCAGCACAAGCTGCCTCACTTCGAGAGATTGCAAGTGAGATCGAATGGGCAAAGGTATTGGAGATTTCACCTGATGCTTATCAAGATGAAGCGATAAAAAGTAATAGAAGTATTCAATTGCCAAATAATAAAAGTAAATCAGAGAATTTAGAGATTATTGCCAAGGTATATGAGGCGTATGAGTCCTTGAAACGACAAGAGCGCACCTTGGATTTTGAGGATGTTTTGTTATTAACAGTTGGCATGTTGGAGGAGGATCGAGGAGTTCGCGAGCGGGTACGCGATCAGTATCGATACTTCACCGTTGATGAGTACCAGGATGTTTCACCACTGCAGCAGAGATTATTAAATTTATGGCTGGGAAACCGAGAGGAGATTTGCGTAGTTGGAGATGCGGCGCAAACCATTTACTCATTTGCAGGTGCGACCTCTAACTTTTTATTAAGCTTTAAAAATCGCTTCCCAGATGCGCAAGTATTTAGATTATCTCGCGGCTACCGATCAACTCCAGAGATAATTAATACTGCAAATCAAATATTACGTAGTGCTAACTTAGTGAGTGATCATGGAAATGAACTTAGTTCAGCAAATAATCATGGTAGCAAGCCAGTAATTAGTGGATTCAATACAACCGGGGAAGAGATTTCACATGTAGTAAATGAGGTTATCAAAGATATTAATTCAGGAATTGATACTTCAGATATAGCAATTTTAGCTAGAACCAATTCACAACTTGATCAAGTTAAATCAGCTTTAAACAATGCAAAAATTGCAAGCCAAATCAGATCTGGCGAGCGCTTTTTTGATCGAGTTGATGTCCGTGATGCGATGCGGGTAATTAGAAGTGCATCTGTGCTTCCACCAGAGGGTGGTAATTGGTATGAGGATTTAGTTTCAGTATTGCGGCCCTTCGGTGATGCTGATTATGTGCATGGCTTCCTTCGATTAGCCAAGGAGATGCAAAGTGGCAGCAGTAATTTAGATGTGGATGCGGATATTAGTGCTGGATCATTATCAACTGATCCCAATTCAAATTCGAATTTGCGAGTAACAAATATGCGCACCTTTTTGCGCGAGCTCGAGGATCGTGCAGAACAAAATAATCCGCCAACTCTTCCGGGGGTAACTTTGGCAACGCTTCATTCAGCAAAGGGCTTGGAGTGGAAACACCTGTTCTTAATCGGTGTTGCAGAGGGCCTATTACCAATCAGTAATGCCAATGATTTAAATGAGGAACGACGATTGTTTTACGTTGGAGTTACCCGAGCAAAAGAGAATATTCAGATCACTTATGCGGGAAAGCCGAGTGCCTTTCTAACTGATCTAGTTAATGCCTAGAGCCACCTCCAATTTAATTAAGTTGCACCGATTACATCTGATGCCCTACCCTGCTCACATGGCAAAAACCAGTGCAGTTCTTAACCAGTCACACTCATTTGGTGTGGCTATTTCTGCTGCTCAAAACTGGCTTGCCATCACAGCAACGATCCCATCTACAGCTGCATATCGCTCAGATTGGACCAATAAGCGCTCTAATAAGGGTTTTTATACCTTTACAACAGATCGCACCCCTGGTGGCTATATCGGTTAAACCGAAACAGCAGCCGAGGGGCCCGCGAATCTAGAGATTCGTAGGGTCCTTTTTTATTTACCAAAGCGAATAAACCGAAAGCAACACAACCGAGAGGAAAGGTGAGAACGATGAGCGTTCTCTTTAGCGAACTACTTGTACCCGGCTGGGCAGAAGGCCCAACCGCCAAAATTGGATTGGGTGATGTCACTTGGGCTTTTGATCAAGCACCAGTAATCACCTATAAGGATTACAAGCGCACCGATAAATCTACGCTTGGTGTTGGCGCAATCAAAACCGTGCCAGTAGTAATTCCATGCCACTCTGCTGATCCGGAAATTTTCTTCTCAGAGAGCCCAGAGGTAATTGCGCAAGCAAAAACTTTATGTGGTGGCTGTCCAATGAAAGCTAAATGTTTAACTGGTGCATTGTCTAGAGCAGAACCGGTTGGTGTATGGGGCGGTGAGTTATTTGATAATGGTCAAATAATCCAAGCCAAACGAATGCCAGGCCGGCCGGCAAAGGTGGCTAGCTGATTAATTTATTTAGCTGCAAGTTATTTAGCTACAAGTTATTTAGAAGCAATGTAGCTGCTAGGTGCAATTTCTGGGAACCAAGAAAGTGCTTCATCCCGGAAATTGCCCTCAGCCTGTAGTTGGCAGAAGATGCCGGTAGTTCCCAAAGTAACTCGATGAATTAACACATACTCAGGTGGCAGATTTAATTGAAAACCAATTTTTGCAGTTGGATTTCTTGGATCACCAACACGTGCACTTTGATCTCGCAACCACTCGCGAGAGTATTTAAAGGTTGGTGTGCGAAGAGGTTCTACCAAAGGAACGAGGAACTCTAAAACTAAATTTGGATCTACCTCTACATCGGCAAGAACAAATCCATCCTCTTTAAATCCTTTATAAAGTGCAACCGCATCATCTTCAAGTGCATTTTTAAGCAATCTTTTCATTGGTTCTGGAAATCCATTTGGCAATCGATTGCATGCACCAAAATCAAGAACACCTAATCTGCCATCTGCTAAAACTCGGAAGTTTCCCGGATGTGGATCTGCGTGCAGTAATCCGGCGCGATCAGGGGAGGTAAAGTGAAATCTCGCTAACTTAATTCCAGCATTATTTCGCTCTTCTTGAGTGCCCTCTGCAATTACCTTGGAGAGTGGCTTGCCCTCTAACCATTCACTAACTAAAACTCGATCAGAAGCTAATACAACCTTTGGTATTGCAATATCGGGATCACCTTCATAAACCTTTGAGTAAGTTTCTTGCGCCGTTGCTTCATAACGGTAATCAACCTCCTCCATGATTCGAGCACGTAGCTCCTCAAGCAGTGGCCCCATTTCCAGTCCAGGCATAAATAATTGAAATATTTTAGAGAATCTTTGAATCTGATTTAAATCAGAAATTAATGCTTCAGCCGCACCCGGGTATTGAATCTTTACTGCAACAGCGCGCCCATCTTTCCACTTTGCTTTATGGACTTGGCCAATTGATGCAGAGGCAGAGGGTTTGTCATTAAACTCAGAAAAATTATCTCGCCAATCTTCACCAAGCTCTTTTGCCAATACGGCATGAACTACTCGAGTTGGAAGTGGCGGCGCTGCCTCTTGTAACTTAGTAAGGGTCTCGCGATATGGCTTAGCAATTTCCTCTGGCAGTGCAGCTTCAAATACTGAGAGTGCTTGACCAAATTTCATGGCCCCGCCTTTTAACTCACCTAAAACTTTAAATACTTGCTCAGCGGTTTTCTCTTGGATCTCTTGAAAAACCAATGAACCTGATTGACCAACTAATTGGCGACCAAAACCAACTGCGCTTCTTCCGGCAAGTGAGAGTGGCAATGATGCTAACTTCGCACCACGAACCTTTCCTGATTTAGGAATCTCAGTTGTTTCATCCATTTGCGCCATTGGCATATTGTGCAAGATCTGCGCCACATCCGCACATTGGGTTTGGCTGCCATCTGATGTGTGACTGCTTACATGGATTGGCTAGATCTATTCGAAGTGCTGCAGAAATTAATGGATGTTTCAAAGTTTTTGCATTCGAATCTAAGAACTCAGTAGCAAATATGGTCACTGCGCCAACTAACATGGCAAGTGCCGAGGCCGGCAATCTTTCAAATGAGTTTAGGTAATTAAGTGTGGCGATCTCGGGTGCTAATGCACTTGCTACCGCAGTTAAATCAATACAACGCAGGCAAGTTGTGGTGCCGGGTAGAACTATGGGACCAATCTCTATTTGATTCTCAATGATTGCCCCAATAACTAAGTGCGGGGTTGATTCACTTAACCAGCGCTGCTGGTAATCAGCGGGAATAGGCTGCATTGCAATAATTAGGGAAGGTTTAGCGTTACCTGAAAGTTGCAGATTCCCAACATTAACCAATTGATGCTCTCTGGAAATTCTTTTACTAATTTGGGTAATAGTCGAACCAACATCGGAGGATTGAATTACGGTTCCAGATAAATCATCTGCAATCACCTGCGAATGATCCTTACCAAAACTGCCAATTACTCGGCTTCTACTAAAGCCAGCCGATTGCAAGGTTGCTAACAATTGAATTGTGAATTGATTTGTTCCAAAGATGAGAATCTCTTGCTTTGCTCGATTGTTAAATAATTCTGCTGGTGTTTTAACTGAATCTAAACTTTGTTTTGATCTCCCTCTTCTCAAATAAAAATCATATTCACAATCTCGCCTTGTTTTTAAGTTTGATGAGTTATGCTCCTTATCTGTACCAAAACTTCCAATCTCAGAGTTAGCTGCAATTAAGCTTGAGCTCTGCGACAAATTAATCAAGTACCTATTGGAAATTCCATCGATTATAAACTGATTTAAAATTGAGAAATCTGTTCCAATAATTTTAGATATTTCATGTAGCTCTCTTTTGCCATTGCAGTACTGTAAGAATCTGAAGCGCTCGGCCTCATTGAAACAAAACCCTCTTCGACTACTACCGATGTAATAAGTGCCATTGATTAATTGAATTAATTGATTTCCGGGAGAGATGATCGGGAACTGATCTATTTTTTGCATTCGCATAGATTGGCCCTGGCTTGCCACCTTTTATTTTTGTATGTGGAGAGTTATAGAAAACTAAGCATTTTCCTTACGGATTGAATTGGTGTTAATACATTGAGTGAAAAAGAAACAGCGGCCCGGTTTTACCCGAAGCCGCCGTTCTACTTATTAAGACTTATTACGCTTTATTAAGCCTTGCCAAGAATGCGGTTCACCTTGGTGCCACATACTGGGCAGATTCCTTGAGCCATACGGCGTCCAGAATCAGAGACCTTTACATGTCCTTCAAAGGAGCGCTTCTCTTTGCACTTAACGCAGTAAGCCTCGCCTTTGTACTCTTCTGCCATTTTGATCCTCCATCTGCCGCACGTTCAGGAGCTACAGGAAGTTCCTGTATGAGCGTACGAATAGGCTCACCATACCCGCAGCGACAGGCTCAAGCGGGGTTTTCCACGCCTAAAATCGGAAATATCACGCATAAATTGGGAAAAAGTACTCATTTCTTAGGAATTTTCAGGAATTGATAGAAATTATTGGAAACTCTGAGGAGCTCAGAAAATTTAAAGTAAAGATCAGGGTAAAAAGAGATCTGGGCCAAGAGTTTTAGAAATTAATTTTGGCTTCCAGCGGCAGGAAATGAATCTTGATTTTCAAATTCTGCGCTACCTTCATTTTTATTTCTAGCCAAGTTCCCTGATTGAATGCCAATCTCATATCCTTCTAAGAAGGCCTCAGCCTTAACCTGATCGGTATACCGCTCTAGATACTCATAGAAACTCTCATCATGGGCATGAACGCGAAGATGAATTAACTCATGAAAAATAATGTAATTTAAAACGTAATCAGGTGCATTGATTAGACGATCTGAGATTCGAATTGTGCCATCAACTGTTGTGCAGGAGCCCCAACGCTCATTCATACTTCGCCAGGTAATACTGGTTGGTCGTTCGTAAAAATCAGGTAGGTACCTCTCTAATATCTCCAGCGCAATCTTTAATAATTGATCATCACCTTTACGCGCCTTTGCCTCCCGCTTCAACACCATCTCAATCATTTCGGGAATCAACTCAAGCTCTTGGCGTTTGCTTAATCTGGCTGGTATGTGAATCTCAATTACGCCACCCTGACGAAATGCGGAGATACTCCTTTTGCGCCGCTCCTTTCGCACAACCCGATACTCCGGCAGGCCCTCTGGCAGCGCTGGCAATCTCGAAATCAAACCACTGCGTTGAAATGGGTGAGCGCCCCTTTTATTTGTTCTCCGCTTCTCTGGCATCCTCGTGGGCATAGGCGGCAAGATATCTGCGAATAGATCATCTTGATTAAAGTTATCCACCGCTATCTCACCTTATCCACTTAATTTATCTAGATCTCCACAGAGTCATCCACAGGCAATATAAATGTTAAACCTTCAAGCGCTCGCAACTGGGAGTTAGTAGCGGAGTTTTAATTGAAATTTTCACGAGCATCATCTCATCAGATTAAAAGTCTTGAGGTTGCGCCAGAAGTTTGTATTAAGGGAGAGGTATCGGCTAAAAAATGGAAAATCGCCGATTTCAAAAGAGGAGATTAAGTTGATTCTCAAGATTTATTAACATATGTTTCGACCACGAACTCTCCGGATAACCGTTTTATATCTGCAAGGGGAAGGCAGATACAAAATCGTGCGCCCGGGGAGTTCGCTTTTTAAATTAAGCCCGATAAATCATCTGGAACTGTAACGCTATTTAAAAATGCTGCTGGATCCTTTAAATCATTTGGCATTGGCAAAAATGCCGGATCCTCCCAGCACTTATCACGGCCATCGGCGCCGCGAATTTGCTTAACCTCGCCCCAAAATGTTGCTGCTTCGCGCATCTTTCTTGGTGATACCTCTAAGCCAAGTAATGTGGCAAATAATTGCTGCATTGGTGAATTTGTTGCTCTTCTTCTACGAGAGTTTTCAATCAATGCATTAAATGAAGGAATTCGATCGGTTGCAACTTGAGAGACAACATGATCAATCCAACCTTCGATTAGGGCAAGTGCCATCTCTAATTTAGTCAGTGCTACCTCTTGAGCAGGTGTTTGTTGCGGTGTAAATAAACCTTGATCAATTGCAATACTCATTGATTGTGGATTGTTTATATCAAAATCCTCACGAGACATTGCCTCCTCTGCCTGGCGTTGAATTGCCTCAACATCAATTGTGATTCCTTTGCCATAAGTTGTAATGGCATCTCTGATGTAACCCAATAACCATGGAGTATTTGCAAATAATCTAGCTGCACAAACCTCACGCAGCGCTAGATAAATTTCAACCTCAGTTGCTGGCAATCCCAAACCCTCTGACCACTCAGTAATATTTTGGGGAATTAAATGAGCACCTGCACTTAATGGAATGGCTGCATCATTTGCACCTGTAATTGAGTTTGCGATTGCGCCGATACTTTGCCCAAGTTGAGTTGCTATCAAACTGCCCATAAAACTTCTGAGCAATCTAGCCAACATCTCCTTCATGGCCTTTTGTTGCTCAGCACTTTGATTCTCTAAACCAGCTAACTCCACTGGAAGTCCAGCCTGGGCACCACTAATGACATTTGCCAACGCATCTGCCATTCCAATTGCCAGTGGTTCAATTAATTGTTGCCAGCTCAGTAATGATGTATCCAGCCAATCTCGTTTTGACCATGCTGGTTGTAAATTTGAGGAGGATGCGGGAAATAAGATCTCGGCATCTAACCAGGTATTGGCAATCTCAAGTGCATCCAAAACTTTTTTATGATCAGTGGTGCCAATTGGCTGCTCGCCTTTGGCGGCGATAACTTTCCTTGCGATATCTCGAAGCGCATCGATTGAGATTAAATTTTGATTTCCACCAGCTGCAGCGGATTGAGCAGATTCAAAAAAAGTTTTTGCACCCAGCAAGGAGTTTGGATCCAATCCCATTTCTGAGAATTGACGCATCATTGCCTCAAAATCAGGTTGTCCCTCATTTGGCAAAAACCCAAAACTCATTTGCTTACTCCTATATCCGAATTAAGGTTGAGTGGATTGATCACTCAGTAAATCTAGAACAAAAATCCCGCCCTTTTTCTTCCCCGCTCAATAGGATAACTCTCGTGAGTTCATCGACCCCATCCTTGTCCGCTCTTGTGTGGTGGCTAATACCTTTGGTGGCGGTTTTTTCCTCAATTGTTTACGTTATTTGGGTCTCTAAATTTCAATCCAAATTTGATAAAGATACCCACAGATCTATGGGTAAGTTTCAAAAATTTCAAAACTCCTTTAAAGATAAGAAGTAATTAATTGCGCCAGCTTTCCCCAGTTAAAGCAAATCTGCCATTTTTTAGTAAATCATTGTTTTTGATTATTGTTTTCATTGCCTTTTTTGTGCCAACGCCATATGTCTTGCTCTCACCTGGAAACCCGCAAAATATTTTGACCGATGCAATTTCAATTTCTGGTGCCCAAAGCTTTCCAGCAAAGGGAAAGTTATCAGTTACCTCAGTAATGGTGACTAACCCAGATTCATATATAACTGGTTTTGATATTTTGTATGGTTGGTCAAATGGCGAGCAGGCGGTGCTACCTCGAGTTGAAATTTATCCTAAAGATGAAACAGCTGAGGAATCTACTCAACAAGGCGCCGCTGATATGCAAGAGTCTCAGGCAAATGCCACATCAGCAGCACTTTCACTGCTGGGATATAAGGGTGAGACCAAATTAATAATCAATACAGTTAATCCTAAATCCTTTGCTTTTAAGACACTTTTTGCAGGAGATCAGATTGTTGGTATTGATCAACTAACTCTTAAATCTGCAAGTGAAATTACTGATTATCTGGATCGTAAAAAACCTGGTGAAGTTATTAAATTAAAGGTGATTAGGGCATCAAATACTGGCTCATCGACAGGGCCAGCTGCAGGTGCGCAAGGTGATAAATCTCCAATAGAGGTTCCGGTAAAACTATCTGCGCGAGAAGATGACAGTGCGTTTATCGGAGTAAGTATTGAAAGTAAATATATTTTTCCAATATCGGTGAAAATTAAATTAGATGAAACGGGTGGACCAAGCGGCGGATTGATCTTTGCGTTAGGAATTATCGAAAAATTACAGAGTGAGGATTTAATACGTGGTCGAAATATCGCGGGCACTGGCACCATTACCGATTTAGGTGAGGTAGGGCCAATCGGAGGAATTACTGAGAAAATTATTGGAGCTAAAAAAGCGGGAGTTAGTATTTTCCTTGCGCCAATTGAAAATTGTTCAGATATTAAGAATCCTGAACTATTTGAGGGGATAAAGGTTGTGCCAGTCGCCACACTTGCTGAGGCATTAGCGGTGCTTCGCGCCCCCGATGGTGCAACGCTTGCAAGCTGTAAAAGTAGGTAGAAAATTATTGGCTAGGATCTAGCCCATGAGCAACACTGGTCCTGGCGGTAACAATCCATTTAACAACAATCCATTTGGAAATGGTTTCGGAAATGGTTTCGGAAACAACTTCGGTGGTGGCGGTAATCCATTTGCCAACTTTGGACGTCGCAGCCCAGGAGCGCCAAGAAAAATTAGCCCAGTAACAATAACCCTGGGAGTTTTATTTCTCCTCTCACTACTTTTAGTTTCGCTGAGTGGTTTTTACGCAGATTTACTCTGGTATCGCTCAGTTGATTTTGTTAACGTTTGGCAAACAACACTTTTCACCAAGATTTACTTATTTGCTGGATTTGGATTTCTAACTGCCTTAATTGTTACTGCAAATGTTTACATCGCTTTCCGTAAACGCCCTATTTATGTACCAGTAACAGTAGAAGCTGATAATCTTGAAAGATATCGAACACAATTAGAACCGATACGTAAATTTGTAACTGTTGGAATCTTTGCCACCTTGTTCTACTTTGCCGGCACAGCTGGTTCAAAACTTTGGCAAGAGTGGCTGCTATTTAGAAATGCCACAAACTTTGGCGTAACCGATCCACAATTTGGTAAAGATGTTTCATTCTTCGCATTTAAATTGCCGATGTGGCAAGCATTAATCGGCTGGGCAATCTCAACTGTAATTTTGACAATCCTGGCCTCAGCAGCAGTTCATTACATCTACGGTGGAATTCGCACTCAGGTAAAAGAGGATCGCACAACTGTTGCAGCACGTGTTCAACTTTCAGTACTACTTGGCTTCTTGGTCCTATTAAAAGCGGTTGCCTATTGGTATGACCGATATGCATTAACCCTAAAAGAGGGCAGGTTAATTACTGGACTTACCTACACTGATGTAAATGCAGTTTTGCCGGCCAAATCAATCTTGGCGGCAATTGCGGTTGTCTGCGCACTTCTATTTTTTGCCAATATCATTCGCAAATCCTGGTTACTACCAACAGCAGGTGTGGCTCTGATGGTTATCGCCTCTGTATTAATCGCTGGTATTTATCCAGCAACGATTCAACAATTCCAAGTTAAGCCAAGTGAGTCCTCAAAAGAGGCGCCATTTATTCAAAAGAATATTGATGCCACTCGCGCTGCATATGGTTTAGAGAATGTTGAGGTTAAGGATTATCAAGCAACAGTTACAACATCAGCTGGTCAACTATCAAATGATGCTGCAACTATTGCAAATATAAGGTTGATGGATCCAAATGTTTTATCAGCCACATATCGCCAGTTACAGCAAATAAAGCCTTATTACACCTTTGCTGATTCACTAGATATCGATCGTTACACTATCGATGGTCAAGAACGAGATGTAGTAGTTGCAGTTCGTGAGTTAAATATTGAAGGAAATCCATCGCGAAATTGGATTAATGATCACTTGGTTTACACCCATGGCTTTGGAATGGTTGCGGCTTACGGAAATGTAAGAGATGCAGATGGCAAACCAAGTTTTATTGTTGGCGATATTCCACCACCTGCGGGCATAGGTGAGTTCCAACCACGTATTTACTTTGGTGAGAATGTGCCAAATTACTCAATTGTTGGAGGTACTGCAGGTGGAGCACCAGCAGAGCTTGATTATCCAGATGATAAATCTGCAAATGGTCAAAAGAATTACACATATACCGGTAAGGGTGGTGTGCCAATGGGCTCACTATTTACCCGTTTGCTATTTGCAATTAAGTATCAAGAGCAAAGAATTGTTTTATCTAACTTAATTAACTCCGAGTCAAAGATTTTGTATGATCGCAATCCACGTGATCGAGTTGCCAAGGTTGCACCATGGCTAACAATTGATGGCGATCCATATCCAGCAGTTGTAGATGGCAAGATTGTTTGGATTCTTGATGGCTACACAACATCTAATGGTTATCCAAACTCTCGAAAAATTAACTTAGCTGATACCGCCGATGCATTAACATCACGTGCAAATGCTGTTGCATCGCTTCAGGACAAGAGCGTTAACTACATTCGCAACTCAGTAAAGGCAACTGTTGATGCCTATGACGGCACAATTACCTTGTATCAGTGGGATGATAAAGATCCAGTGCTTTCTACTTGGTCTAAGGCATTTCCAGGAACTGTAAAGTCAAAGAGTGAGATCTCTAAAGAGCTGCTTTCACATATTCGTTATCCAGAGGATATGTTCCGAGTACAACGAGATATTTTGAGCGCCTACCATGTGACATCTGCAGATGCTTTTTATGGAGGACAGGATTTCTGGCGTGTGCCACGTGATCCATCAACCTTTGGTGCAAATGCTGGTAATCAACCACCAGTTTATTTAACAATGCAAATTCCTGGACAAAGCAAACCAACCTTCTCGCTTTCAACACCATTTGTACCTCGTGGTGGACGGGAAAACCTTTCAGCGCTTGCTGTTGTTAACTCTGACAATGGACCGGATTACGGAAAAATTACAGTTCTACAACTTCCACGATCTGCAAATGTCGCCGGACCTTCACAAGTTGCATCCAACTTTGAGGCAAAGCCAGAGGTAGCAACCACGCTATCTTTGTTGCGCCAAGGTGGATCAGATGTTGTATTGGCTAACCTACTAACACTTCCGGTTGGAAATGGTTTGTTGTATGTGCAGCCGGTTTATGTTCGTGCAACTGCAAATACCGCTGCTTACCCATTACTACAAAAGGTACTTGTTTCCTTTGGCGATCAAATTGGTTTTGATGACACATTAAAGGGAGCTCTTGATCAAGTATTTGGCGGAAACTCAGGAACTGGCGCTGGAAACAATCTTCCTACGACAAATCCAGGCAGTGGAACCGGAGCAACCACAAGTCAAGCAATCAAATCTGCAATTGCATCATTGCAATCTGCATATAAGGATTACATTGCAGCACAGAAGAGATTAGATGGTGCAGCGATGGATAAGGCCAGAGCGCGACTTGAGGCTGCAATCTCTGCACTGCAATCTGCACAAAATCGCTAAGTAATTTAACTTTTACTAAAAAGCGATTACACCAGGTAGAAAATACTTTTACTAATGCTTTATTTTAAATTTGATAATTTGCGCATGAAATTAACTTTAATTTGGCATTGAGTACAAATTCCCATAAGATTGCCGAACCGACGCGGGGTGGAGCAGCTCGGTAGCTCGCTGGGCTCATAACCCAGAGGTCATAGGTTCAAATCCTGTCCCCGCTACCAGTTTTATTTATTGTTTTTACCAATCCTTAATTGCTTCATCTAGCAATTCGCAAACTATTTATCACTACAAATAATGAAGAAAGTGACATTGCAGCGCCTGCATACATTGGCGATAAATTTCCAGAGGCGGCGATAGGAATACAAATTAAGTTGTAGGCAAAGGCCCAGCCAAGATTAGATTTAATGATTCGAACAGTGCGCTTTGCCACCTTTAGTGCATCAGTTGCAGTTGAGAGCGATGGTCTAATTAAGGTTATATCGGCAGCAGCAATAGCAGTGTCGGTGCCAGTGCCCATTGCCATACTCAAATCAGCCTCTGCAATTGCAGCAGCATCATTAATGCCATCACCGATCATTAAAACTTTGTGAGTCGTTTTGTTGGTTGCGTTTTTACCAATCTTAAGAGATTTAACAAACTCGATCTTATCTTCTGGGGATGCACCAGCAAAGATGTGATCAATTGGAATTCCAGCGGCTGCTCCCATCGCAATCGCAGCGGTAGCGGAGTCTCCCGTGACTAACCAGGTATTAATCTTTTGATCATGAAGATTTGAAATAGCTTTATCTGCATCAATCTTTAATGAATCACCAACCTCAAATACTCCGTAGGCAATGCCATCTACTGCAACTACTGCAATTGAGTTTCCTCGTGCTGTACCTGCTTCAATTGCACTCATTAATTGTGGATGAAACTCAGTTGAGCTTTTGGCAATTGAAAGGGGAGAGCCAACTAGCAATGCCTTGCCATCAGGAGTACGACCAGCCACTCCTTGACCGGTGCGGTGTTCAAACTCAGTGATTGTTACGGGCGCAAAGGATTGTCGCCGCAACTCACTTGCAATGGCTACTGCAACTGGATGTGAATCTAGAGATTCGATACTTAAAACTAATTTAAGCAATGTTGGTGTTGAAATAGCGGAGGAATCTTTGCCTAATGGAGATTCGATCACAACCATCTCATGTAACTTCATAGATCCCGTTGTAATCGTTCCAGTCTTATCAAATACAACATCGGTAATTGATTTTGCCTTTTCTATTGCTTTTGGTGAGCGAATTATGAAACCTAACTTTGCGCCTTTACCGGCAGCAACCATCAATGCAATTGGAGTTGCCAAACCAAGTGCACATGGGCAGGCAATAATCAAAACTGCGATTGCGGTGGCAATTGATTTAGATAGTTCAGCGCCAGTTAGATACCAAGCTAAAAATGTGGCAATAGACAACAGCAGGACAGTTGGAACAAAGATTGAGCTAATTCGATCAGCCAGTCGTTGCACTGGCGCCTTCTCACTTTGCGCAGCAAGCACCATTCTGGTGATTCGAGCCAGTTCCGTATCAGCACCAATTCTCGTTGCTTTTACGACAAGAGAACCGTTGTTGTTAATTGAGCCCGCATAAACAAAATCAGCAATGGTCACATCAACCGGTATTGACTCACCAGTTAAAAATGAGTTATTGATTGTGCTAACTCCTGAGGTAACAACGCCATCAGTTGCAATGCGCTCACCAGGTTTAACAATAAAAAGATCATCTACCTCAATTTCAGAGATATCAATAGTGATACTTTGACCGTTGCGTTGTACCTCAACCTTGCCTGATGATAATTTAAATAATTCTGCAAGAGCTGAGCCCGCTCTGCGCTTTGCACGATGCTCGAGATATCTACCTAACATCACAAAAAATATGACAGAGGCGGAAACTTCCGCGTAATTTTGTAACTCAACCATTCCTTGCATCCCAGAGATCTCAGTATCACTCATTGAGTATGTAGCTGTTGCATAAATACTCCAGATCAATGCAGTTAAAGAGCCAATCGAAACCAAGGTATCCATAGTTGGCCGCGAGATATTTTTAATCGCCGCTCTATGAATTGGCCAAGCCAGAATTAACACCACTGGTACTGAAAGTAAAAGCACCAACCAGGCTGACATTGGTGCAGCTGGGTAATCAAAAGTGAGAGTTATATTTTGGTTAGCAAGAAATTTATTTAGATTATCAATTAATATAAGTGCATTTTCATCGATTGATCTCTTTATGTTGGTATTTATGGAATCAGCCATTGCTAGCAGAATTACCGGAATAGTAAGGAAAAATGTTAGAAGTAGTCGCACCCCTAATTTATTTGATCTAGCGAAGGATTCATCCTCGCCTTCAAATAACTTAGCATCGTATCCCGCAGATTTAACCGCAGCAATTAATTGAGACTCTTTCATATCCATCGGCGCAATTATGTGAGCACTCTCCATGGCTAAATTAATGCTGGCTCTTACTCCGGGAATTTTATTTAGAGAGGTTTCCAATGAGTTTACGCAGGATGAGCAGGTCATACCGGTGACAGATAAATCAATCTGTTTGGTTTTACTTTTCTCTGAAGTTGGCAGAAATTGCGTTAATTGAGTGCTCATGATGAGTAAAGATTACTCGCTAATTCTTATTTAAGTGATGGCAAATTATGTGTTAGTCGAAATAACCCTGCGCAGACTCGCTAATCGGGCTAAATTTTGCGGTGTTAAATCAGGCCAGTTATTTAGGGCACAACTTTCTTCATTATGTGAACAATTTTTTGGGCAGTGAGTAATCGCCTCGGTGAATTCAGCAAAAGCCGAAATAACTCGAGTTGGTTCAACATGGGCAACACCAAAGGAGCGAACTCCAGGTGTATCAATAATCCAGCCAGCTTGCTCAGATTTATTTTGAGATTCAACTTTTAACGCGACAGCACTAGAAGAAGTATGACGACCTCGTCCAGTAACATCATTAACATCACCAGTTGCACGTTTTTCATTGCCAAGTAATTTATTAACCAAGGTGGATTTACCTACACCAGAATGACCAAGCAGAACTGTCACCTTGCCAGCAAGTGCACTCCGTAATTCTGTTAAATCACTCTCTTTGTTAATTTTAAAGATAGTGATTTCAAGATCTTTATAGGTATTTAAAAAATCGGTGCCATCAGCTAAATCCTGTTTAGTCATAATGATAATTGGCTTAATCCCTTGATCAAATGCCACCACTAATGCTCGATCTATAAACCCTTCTCTTGGCTCTGGATTTGCAGCAGCAATTACAATCGCCATTTGATCTACATTTGCCACAATTACTCGCTCATCATTTACATGATCATCAATTGTTCGAGTTAAGGAGTTTGTGCGGGGTAGAACATTTACAACTCGGGCAAGAGTTCCTTCTTTGCCACTTAGATCTCCAACTATAGAAACTAGATCTCCAACTACAACGGATTTCTTGCCGAGCTCTCTGGCCTTCATCGCAATAACTTCAACAGCTTCATCTGAAGCTTGATCAACAATTAAACATTTAACTCGACCACGATCGACCTCAGTAATTTTGGCAGTTTTAGCATCGGAGTAATCAGGGCGATCTTTGGTGCGGGGCCTGGCCTTATTACTTGCGCCAAATTGACGGGATTTTTTTACGCGAACATCATCCTCATCCCAGTTGCGTTTACTCATTAATTATTCAATCTCATTAATTATCGACCCAGCATTTGATGCCAAAGTCCTGGAAAATCAGGCAAGGTCTTCTTTGTTGTTTCAATATTTTCAACAACCACACCTTTAACTGCCAAACCAATAATCGCACCTGCAGTTGCCATTCGATGATCATCATATGAATTAAATAGGTAGGAATCCTGATTGTTGTGAGAATTTGTACTCAATGGCTTTGGCTTAATAATTAAATCATTTGGCGATTCAATTGCCTCTCCACCCAATTTATTAATCTCAGTGGCAAGTGCAGTTAATCGATCTGTCTCATGCAGGCGCAGGTGACCAATATTTCTAAGTGTTGAAGGAGTGGCAGCAAGAGCTGCAACAGCTGCGATGGATGGTGTTAATTCACCAACATCCTGCAGATCAATATCTATTCCATTTATCTTTCCCGAGCCAGTAATTTTTAATCCATCATTAGTTAATGAAATCTGTGCGCCCATCTTGGTAAAAATATCCCGGAGTTGATCACCAGGTTGGGTGGTTTGTTTTGGCCAATCCTTAATAGTTACCGAGCCACCACAAATCATTGCAGCCGCCATAAATGGTGCTGCATTTGATAAATCTGGTTCAATAATCAAATCTTGACCAGTTAACTTGGCAGGTTTAACTATCCAGGTTGTATTTGCAATTACCTCAACCTCTCCACCAAACTGGCGAAGCATTTGAATTGTCATATCAATATGTGGTTGTGAGGGCAGTGATTTTCCAACATGTTTTACAGTGATTCCATTTTCTGTGGCCGGCCCTAATAACAAGAGTGCTGAAACAAATTGACTAGATGCGCTGGCATCAATTTCAATAACCCCGCCAGTAATTCGTCCAGATCCATTTATGGTCAATGGCAGGCGATATTTATTTCCATGCTCAATAGATATTCCTAATTGTTCAAGAGCGGCAATTACTGGACCAAGTGGTCGCTCATGTGATCTGGCATCGCCATCAAAATGAATTAAGCCATTTGCCAGTGCAGCTATTGGCGGCAAAAATCGCATAACAGTTCCAGCATTTCCAACATCAATCTGAGTTGGCCCCATCAATTTTCCAGGAGTAATTAGATAATCAAAACCTTCATTTGTTTTAACCTCTTCAATTTTGCATCCAAGTGATTGCAAGCCCTTAACCATCAAATCTGTATCTCGTGATGAAAGTGGTCTGCGCAAGCGAGATGGTGTTTGAGAAATTGCTGCCAAAATTAAAGCTCTATTTGTTACAGATTTAGATCCGGGGATAGTGATGGTGGCATCCAAAGCCGTACCATCGATAAACGGCGCTATCCAATTTGTCATTAGTGCAATTCTACCCGCTATTTAATTTAGCTTGAGCGCAATTAGATCCCTCTTAATTTAGTAATCTAACGCCTATGTGTGGTCGATATGCAATTTCTAAACTTCCAGAGGAGTTAATTGAGGAGTTTGAAATATCTGCGGGCCATACCGGCAAAGTGCTGCCAGCGGATTGGAATATTTCGCCAACTAAAGAGATTTATGTAATTCGAAATAATCAGGATGCAAAACGTGAGTTGGTAAATCTATCGTGGGGATTAATTGCGCCATGGAGCAAAACCACAGAGGATGCGATCAAATCACAAAGCTCGGCAATAAATGCGCGAACTGAAACAGTAGAAAGTAAACCAACATTTAAAAATGCCTTTAAGTATCATCGCTGTTTAATACCAGCTACTGGTTATTATGAGTGGGCCACTGAGTTAGGCGCCTATCCAAGCAAACAGCCTTTTTATATTCACAATAAAGAAAATAAAACCTTAGCTTTTGCAGGAATTTATTCAAATTGGCACAATGAAAAGGGCGAAATTAAAGAGAGTGCTGCGCTAATCACCAGACCCGCGGTAGATTTCTTAGAAAAAATCCATCATCGCATGCCTACATTTTTGCCCAGAGATCGATGGGATTATTGGTTGGATAATGATCAAAATAATATTGATGAGTTAAAGGGTTTATTAAATTTTAAAGATGAGGCTGCTGGATTAGTTGCAGATCCAGTTTCAACCAAAGTTAATGCGACGAGAAATAATGGTCCACAGTTAATTGAGCCTATTGAACTTGGGGATCCGCAAACTCTTTTTTAGAAGCCTTTTCAAGCGGTGATTCTTTATCCATTGCTGGGGAATATCTGAGCCTAATTTCTTGTTTAACTCTCCATGACCGCATCCTCTGGCAACTGCGTGAAGGCCAAAGATAACAGTGCGTTAATCAAGGTAGCCTTAGCCAAGATGAGTGAGATCAGCAAGAAGGCAGATAATTTGCCCGCGGTTATTGATCGCGAAAAGGAATCATTAGCCGAGCGCACGGCACGATTTGAAAATGATGCCCTTGCATTTACATCTCAGCTTTATAGCGCAGCTCTTCGTTACACAAAAAATGCACATGATGCACAAGATTTGGTACAGGACACTTATGCAAAAGCATTTACTAGCTTTCACCAATTTGAACCGGGTACCAATTTAAAGGCTTGGCTATATCGGATTCTGACAACTACCTTCATAAATAATTATCGTAAAGATCAACGTCGACCATTAATTTCTGGAAGTGAATTAGAGGATTGGCAGAGTGCAGATGCATCCTCACACACAAGCAATTTAGGAAAATCGGCAGAGGATGAGGTTCTTGAAAATATTGCAGATAAAGATGTGAAGGATGCATTAGCTGCTATGCCAGAGGAGTTTCGCATGGCGGTTTATCTATCGGATGTAGAGGGATTTTCATACAAAGAGATTGCTGAAATTATGGAGGTGCCAACCGGCACCGTCATGTCACGTTTACACCGTGGCAGAAAAATACTTAGAGAATCTCTTGCTGCTTATGCAAAAGAGCGTGGTTTCTCATCTGATAAGAAGAATGGAGGTGCTAAATCATGAGTTGCGGCGATCATCACGACACTCCCTGTGATCAAGTACTTCCAAATATAATTTTGTATATCGATCATGAGATTTTCGATAACCATCAATTAAATGCGGTTGAAATACATTTTGGTGAATGTCCACCATGCAAAGAGGAGATGGAGCGCGAGCACGCCGCTCTAACACTCATGCGAAATCTATTAACTCGCTCCTGTATAGAGGATGCGCCGCAATCTTTACATGAACGTTTACACCAACAGACAGAGCAACTGCACCAACAAATGGCAGCGCAAGAGGCGTTACTCAATAGCAGTTTTGGCTCTGGCGGTTATGTAGAAACGACCTATACCGAGACCACTTACACAGAGATTACGATTGATGGCCAAACTCAGATTGAAATAACTCGCGAAATTCGCAGAGAGTTCCCGCTGGAATAATTAATTAATCACTAATGTAGTGATTATGAAAGCAGAGCAAGTTATTGGTGCGGTGGGAATGTCCACTATGACCATAAGACCTGGGGATACATCTGTTGCTCAGGGAATTAATGATCTGCCAGTAGTTTCATCTAATAACATATTAAATTTAATGGAGAGCGCCTGCACAGCCTCGATAATAGAATTTTTAGATTTTGGTGAAACTACTATCACTGAAAACTTTAAATTAGAGTTAATTGGCGCAGTTGGTGTTGGCTCTGAGATTCGAGCAACTGTGAGATGTGCTAACTTTGAAAATAATATTTTGAGCTTTGAGGCTGAGGTTCATCAGAACGCAAGATTGATTGCAACTGGTCAGATCTCAAGAAAATTTGTAGAACGAGTTTCCTTTATGGCCCGCGCCGCCGCCGAGACGATGGTGGCGGAGCGGCCACAAACTTCTGTTTCTTAAATTACCTCTTAAATTACTTATTTAATTACTTACTAAATTACTTAATGAGTAATTTCGCAAATTACTTTTTAGTTGCCCAAAAGATCTCTGCGATCTCATCGATCTTGCCAATTAACTTATCGGCAACTGCAACATCATTTGTACCCTTGCTACCACCAGCACCCGCTAACTTTGTGGCCTCATTAAATAACACATGAAGTTGTGGGTATGCCTCGAAGTGATTTGGCTTGAAGTAATCAGTCCAAAGCACCCAAAGGTGATGCTTAACTAACTCAGAGCGCTCCTCTTTTATGGCAACAGCGCGATTCTTAAAATCTGCATCGCTGCTTGCTGCGTACTTTTCCATACAAGCTTTAACTGAAAGTGCTTCAATCTTCGCCTGTGCTGGATCATAAACACCACAAGGTAGATCGCAGTGCGCAAATACTGTTTCCTTTGGCGCAAATGCACTCATAACCCTTTTGCTTAGTACTTTGCTAAACATAATTTCCTCCATTTTTAAAAATCAACCAGTAGTGCGAGGATACCCGTCATGTTGGGTTTTAGCACAGTTAAGGTTTCAGGCTCCTCAATGTCGCCCACCTTTATGCCAGGTGACTGGCTCTTAATCAAAGAGATTAGAAATAGCTCACATCCTTTAAAACTTCTCTCAGTTTATTTAATTAAAGATCCAGAGCGCCCTGGAGTTAAATTATTAAAGCGGATTAAAGAGGTTGAGGTCGATGAAATTGTTGGCAAGAAAGCCCAATATAAATACTGGCTGGAGGGTGATCATCCATCTAGTACCGACTCTCGAAAATGGGGTTGGTTAAATCAAGATCAGGTAATTGGCAGAGTTGTTGTTAGGTACCGAAAGGGCCGAGCTAAAACAAATAAGTGAAAGAGATAAGTTAACGCGTAAAAGCTTCCATCATTAATGCATGTTGTTCCTCTTCATGCAGATGATGATTTCCAGTAGCTGGGCTAGCGGTTGCACGGCGAGAAACACGACGAAGTGTTCGACCATTTAACTCATCATGTGATGGGAATGTTTCTTGTGCTGCTGCAGATACAAATGGCCAAGGACCTTGATTTGCTGGCTCATCTTGTACCCAAAGCAATGTGGCATTTGGATGTTTCTTTGCTTCGGCAATAATTTCATCGATTGGTAGAGGGTATAACTGCTCAACACGAGCAATTGCAGTTGAGTGCTCACCTAACTTTTCCCGCTCTGCAATCAAATCGTAGTAAACCTTGCCAGATGTAAATATCAAACGAGATGCATTACTTACCTTGGCATCTGGAATAAATGGTTTAAAGGTGCCAGTTGTGAAATCAGTCAGGCCACTGGCAGCAGCTTTTAAGCGCAACATTGATTTTGGTTCAAAGACAATTAATGGCCTACGTGCCGGATTTTTCATATGCCAACGAAGTAGGTGGAAGTAAGAGGCAGGAGTTGATGGTTGCGCAATAGTCATATTTTGCTCTGCTGCCAAAGTTAAAAATCTTTCAATCCGACCTGATGAGTGATCTGGTCCTTGTCCTTCATAACCATGTGGCAGTAGTAAAACTACAGAGGAACGCTCGCCCCACTTTTGAAGAGATGAAGAAATAAACTCATCAATAATGGTTTGTGCACCATTTGCGAAGTCGCCAAATTGCGCCTCCCAAATAACTAATGCATTTTCGCGCTCTACTGAGTATCCATACTCAAAGCCCATAACCGCATACTCGGATAGGAATGAGTCGTAGATGTGGAATTGATTTGGATCTGCAACCAATCCGCGAAGTGGGAATAGATCAGCGCCAGTATCTTTATTTACAACTACTGCGTGACGATTGCTAAATGTTCCGCGGCGAACATCTTGGCCAGACATTCGAATTGGATGGCCCTCAAGAAGTAATGAACCAAATGCAAACATTTCACCAGTTGACCAATCAACTGTGCCTTCATCCAACATCTCTAAACGCTTAGTTAGTTGCGGTAATAATTTTGGATGAACAGTGAAGCCCACTGGAATTGCAGTTTGAGTAGCCACAATCTTGCGAAGTGTTGCTTCATCAACTGATGTGTTAACAGTTTCTGGAGCGGGGACAACAGGCGCCTTCCAATTTGGATCTTCCTCTGGTGTTGTGTTGTGAACTGCAGCAAAGACTGCATCTAGCTGTTCTTGGTAATCGCGAAGCACGCCTTCGGCCTCTTCAACAGTAATATCACCGCGGCCAATTAATGCTTCGGTGTATAGCTTGCGAGTTGAGCGCTTAGCATCAACTAATTTGTACATAAGTGGCTGTGTAAAGCTTGGCTCATCACCCTCGTTGTGACCGCGACGGCGGTAACAAATCATGTCGATTACAACATCCTTCTTGAACTCTTGGCGATAAGCAAAGGCCAACTTGGCAACACGAACACAAGCCTCTGGATCATCACCATTTACATGCAGAACTGGTGCACCAATCATCTTGGCAATATCGGTTGAATAAGTTGAAGAGCGTGCAGCGTGTGGTGAGGTGGTAAAACCAACCTGGTTATTAATAACAATATGAATAGTTCCGCCGGTGCGGTAACCCTTTAGTAATGAGAGCGAGAGAGTTTCAGAAACAACACCTTGACCGGCAAATGCTGCATCACCATGTAACAAGATTGGAAGTACTGGATATGAACTTTGTTCATCAACAGTTATGTCACCAGCTGCAGCCCGCAACTTATCTTGCTTAGCGCGAGTAATACCTTCTAATACTGGATTTACCGCTTCTAAGTGTGAAGGGTTTGCGGCTAAGTAAATCTTGGTTGTGTTACCTGATTCTGCGGTGAAAACACCTTTTGTACCTAAGTGGTACTTCACATCGCCAGAGCCATGAACCTCATTCTCATGATAATTTCCTTCAAACTCTTGAAAGATTTGTCCATATGATTTTCCAGCGATATTTGCCAGCACATTTAAACGGCCACGGTGCGGCATGCCGATTGTTACTTCATCTAGACCAGCATCGGCAGCAGCTGAAATTGCAGCATCTAACATTGGGATTACAGATTCGCCGCCTTCTAATGAGAATCGCTTTTGACCAACAAACTTAGTTTGCAGGAATGATTCAAATGCCTCTGCGCTATTTAATTTCTTCAGAATTCTCAGTTGTTCTTCACGAGGTGTTGTTGGTGCACCAACCTCAACATGTTCTTGAATCCACTTACGCTCTGCAGGCTCTGCAATATACATATACTCAACACCAACGGTGCGGCAGTAAGAGTCACGTAATACGCCAAGGATTCTGCGCAACTTCATAAATGTTTTGCCGCCAAAACCACCAGTTGCAAATTCGCGATCTAAATCCCAAAGTGTTAAACCGTGATTTACGATATCTAAATCTGGGTGAGAGCGTTGTTTGTAAGCAAGTGGATCAACATCTGCCATTAAGTGGCCTGCGGTGCGGTAAGCATCAATTAATTTTTGAACCCGCGCAGTCTTATTAATCTCTTCATCTTTACTAAATTGCATATCAGCAACCCAGCGAATTGGCACATAAGGAATGCGAAGTGCTTCAAATATTTCATCATAAAAACCTTCAGCACCTAGCAAGATCTCATGGATTCGGCGCAAGAAATCACCAGATTGTGCGCCTTGAATAATTCGGTGGTCATATGTGCTGGTGAGTGTTACAACCTTGCTAACCGCTAAATCTGCAATTGTTTGTTCGCTAGCTCCTTGGAACTCTGCTGGGTAATCCATTGCACCAACACCAAGAATTAATCCTTGACCTTGAACTAAGCGAGGAACAGAGTGAACAGTGCCAATAGTTCCTGGATTTGTAAGTGACATTGTGGTGCCAGCAAAATCCTCAACAGTTAATGCACCATTTCGTGCCTTGCGCACCATATCTTCATAAGCGGACCAGAACTGTCCGAAATCTAACTCTTCGCAACCTTTAATTGATGGCACGAGTAATTGGCGAGATCCATCTGGTTTAGCTAAGTCAATCGCAATTCCCAAGTTGATATGTTCTGGATGACCAACCGCTGGCTTGCCATCTAATTCTGTAAAAAATGCATTCATCTCTGGCATCGCACGTGCTGCCTTGATCATTGCGTAACCAATTAGATGTGTAAATGAAACCTTGCCACCACGACCACGCTTCAAATGATTATTAATTACGGTGCGATTATCAATCATTAATTTTGCTGGAACTGCGCGAACCGATGTTGCAGTTGGCACAGTAAGAGATGCCTCCATACTTTGCACAACACGCGCTGAAACACCGCGAAGTGGTTCAACTGTTGCAGCTCCAGGAGAAACAAATGTTGGAATTGGTTTTACAACTGGATCAGCAGGTTTTGCAGAAGATAATGCGATGTCAGATGCAGTTGGAGCTAATTGTGAGGTTGGCATTGGCGCAGCAGATGTTGCGACTGGAGCCGCTGGTGTTGCAACTGGTTGTTGAACTTGTTGCTGCGCTTTAGGAATAGGAGGTACACCTTTTTGATTTACAGCACCATTTCTTGTTGCGCCCCCGCCTTTGAAATCTGCGAAGAAATCCCACCAAGCTTTATCTACCGAAGATGGATCTTGTTGGTAGCGCTCATACATCTCTTGTACGAGCCATTCATTGGGACCAAAGGTGCCACCAAAGTGATTAGCGGGCGTATTCGCTCCGGCTTGAGTCACTTATTTCTCCTTGTGAAGGTAATGAATAACAGGAAAGCTATCGCCTAATCTTAACGGGCAAGGCAGGTGAGATAAACCCAGAATTTCCGCTGGTTTAGTGAGAGAGGCCACCCATTTTCAACATGTAGCGGGGTTGGCACAATTCTTATTTAGGGGCAGGGTTGAGCAATGAAATGGGCAATAGTCACCGGTGGATCTCGAGGCCTCGGATATGCAACAGCGCAGGGATTAATTGCGCATGGAATCTCTGTTTACATAATTGGTAAAGATGCAGAGCGAGCAAAAGCATCAGCTGAAAAATTAGGTTGTAAGTATCGCGCAGTAGATGTTGCAGATAGTAAAAAATTTAGAGATGTGCTTACAGATATAACAAACGAAGCAACCAGTAATAGCTTTGGCCCACTTGATATATTAGTTTTAGCACACGGCGTTATGAGTGACAAGATGTCAAAAACTTTGCGCACAAATGATGAAGAGTGGCGACGCACCCTTTCAATTAATTTAGATGCAG
>JACCDQ010932499.1_pt1 | contig 25006 bp, 25 predicted proteins | sample 7446031 | NCBI WGS metagenome assembly JACCDQ01 (sample SAMN15323442, study PRJNA562643) | freshwater metagenome | isolation source: river surface water | place: USA:Blue River Watershed | collected 2017-08-17 | reverse complement strand
TGTTCCTCGCGGTGCTGCTGGTGCGCCCGCAAGGCCTGTTCCCGAAGACGAGGTAAGCGATGACGTCGCCCGTGTCCCTGAACCCGGCTGCGCAGGCCTCGCCTGCGGCGCTGCCTTTCGAAGTCATCCGCAGCAACCGCTTCTCCGCGCTGCTGCCATTGCTGGCGGCCGTCATCGTGATCGTCGCGGCGTCGCTGCCGGTGTGGGGCGAATCGAGCTGGATGCGCGAAGTGGTCGAGATCGCCTGCTACTTCGTGTTCGCGATGATGTGGAACCTGCTGGCCGGCTATGGCGGCATGGTCAGCATCGGGCAGCAAGCCTTCTTCGGCTTCGGCGGCTACATCATGCTCATCCTCGGCAACGAGGCGGGCGTCAATCCCTTTGTCGCGATACCGCTGGCCGCATTGGCCACCGCGTTGATCGCTTGGCCAGTGTCCTACCTCGCCTTCCGGCTGCAGGGTGGCTATTTTGCGATCGGCACCTGGGTCATTGCCGAAGTGTTCCGCCTGTCGTTCGCGAACCTGCACTGGGTTGGCGGCGGTTCGGGTACCTCGCTGACAGCCTTGCGCGGCATCGAGAAGGCCGTGCGCGAATCGACGACGTACTGGATTGCGCTGGCCTGCGTGGTGACCGTGATCGCCGGCGTCTATCTTTTCCTGCGTTCCAAGCGCGGGCTGGCATTGCTGGCGATACGCGACAACGAGCTGGCCGCCGCATCGCAGGGCATCGACGTGCGCCGCATGAAGCTGGCGGTGTACCTGATCGCCGCCGGTGGCGCGGGCCTGGCCGGCGCGCTGTACTTCGTGAGTAATCTGCGCATCTCGCCGGATGCGGCATTCTCGGTGAACTGGACGGCGTTCGCGATCTTCATGGTCGTCATCGGCGGCATCGGGCGCATCGAAGGCCCGATCGTCGGTGCCTTGCTGTTCTGGTTCCTCAATAAATGCTTCAGCGATTACGGCAGCTGGTACCTGGTGGGACTGGGACTGCTCGCGATCCTTGTCACCCTGTTCTTCCGCGACGGCCTGTGGGGTGCGCTGCACCGCCGCTTCGGCTGGTCGCTGTTCCCGACCCATCGACTCCTGAAAGTGAGCAACCGCCATGCGTAACCTGACCGAAGCGAACCTGACCGATGCCGTGCTGGCGCGCCTGTCCGAATGCGATGACCCGCGCCTGAAGCAGGTGATGACGTCGCTGATCAAGCATCTGCATGCCTTCGTGCGCGAAATCGAGCCGACGCCGCAGGAGTGGATGGCCGGCATACAGTTTCTGACCGCGACCGGGCAGAAATGCGATGCGGTGCGCCAGGAATACATCCTGCTGTCCGACACGCTGGGGGTTTCGATGCTGATGGATGCGATCAACAATCGCAAGCCGGCCGGTGCCACCGAATCCAGCGTGCTCGGCCCCTTCTATGTCGAAGGCGCACCCGAGCATGACAACGGCGCCGATCTCGCCCCCGGCGAAGGCCCGGGCGTGACGGTGTCGGGCAACGTGCGCGGCACCGATGGCAAGCCGCTGGCCAATGCCGTGCTTGACGTCTGGCAGACTGCGCCCAATGGCCTGTACCACATGCAGGATCAGCAAGCGGAAGCATTCCACCTGTGCGGCAAGGTGCACACGGCGGCCGATGGCAGCTACCAGTTGCGCACCCTGAAGCCGGTGTCGTATGCGGTGCCGGTCGACGGCCCGGTGGGCCAGCTGCTCGAGAAACTGGGCCGCCATCCTTACCGTCCGGCGCATATTCATTTCATCGTGTCGGCGCCGGGTTACAAGCCGGTGGTCACGCAGATCTACACCGAGGGCGATGAGTACCTTGAATCGGATGCGGTGTTCGGCGTGAAGAATTCGCTGGTGGTGGATTACCAGCGCGACGGCAACGAGTGGAAAGTCGGTTACGACTTCGTGCTGGAACCGGCAGCCTGAACAAGGTCCGGAGCTGGCGGCCGGCATTGCGCCTGCATCCGCGAATGAATGACTGGGCGCACACGCATCGCAACGCATCACCTCAGGCAAGCATCACCTCATCACTATCGGGAGGCGCCACCATGTTCTTTCTCGTGCTGGGTACCGACAAGCCGGGCATGGCCGACGTGCGTCTGGAAGTGCGACCCATCCATCGCGCCTACCTGCGCAATCCGGGCGCGCATCCGGTCAAGGTGCATTTCGGCGGGCCGACGCTGACCACGCAGGGCGAGCAGGCCAATGGTACCCTGCTGGTCGTGGAGGCGGACGACATGGCGGCCGTCTCCGAATTCGTCGCCGACGATCCTTATTCGCAGGCGGGCGTGTTTCGTTCGGTCGAGATACGTCCGTGGTCCTGGACTGTCGGCGCGCCTGAACAGCAGGAAGTAAAGCAGGAAGTGAAGCAGGGAGTGAGGCAGGGAGTGACGACGTGAACTGGCAGCAGCATCCGGATTGTCCCGCAGAGGGCACGCGGCTTTGCACGATAGACGAGATTCCCGACCAGGGCGGTCATGAGGTCAGCTTCGGCGATGGCCGCGAAAACTTTCGCGTGTTGCTGTTGCGGCAGGGTGAGCAAGTCTGGTCGTATGTGAATTATTGTCCGCACTTTTCGCTGCCGCTCAATTACGAGCCACAGACCTTCGTCACCCTCGACGGCCTGATCATGTGTGCGCACCACACGGCCTTCTTCAATTTCAATGACGGCCGCTGCGTCGATGGCCCCTGTATCGGCGATGGCCTGGTGGCGCTGCCGATACGCGTGGACGGTGATACCGTTTATTTCGGTGCGTCGGCAGTGACGGCTTCCTGAACGACTTTCGGCGAATCTGCCTGCGCTGCTTTCAGCACGCGCCCGTTGGGGACGGCACTGGTCGCTGCGTCCGATGACAGCGCGGTGACGAATTCGACTTTAACGACCGTGTGGTGCAGCACGCGGAATCCCAGTATGCCGCCATTGGCCAGCGCAATCTCGCGGCACAGGCTCAGGCCCAGCCCGGTACCGTCGATGCGACGGTTGTGCGCGGCATCGCCGCGCGAGAAACGACAGAACACCTTGCTCTCGAAGCCATCGGGCAGCGGCTGCGTCGGGTTGGTGAAGCGCACATGCAAGCGGCCATCGTCAGCCCACGCGGAAATGTCGATCCAGCCGTTCGGCTCGTTGTACTTGACCGCATTCGTGAACAGGTTGTTGAACATCTGCTGCAGCAAGGCGCGATCGGTCTGCAGCAGCAGGCCGGGTTCAACCAGGCCACGTATCTCCAGTGGCGGCTCCAGGATCGCCATGTCGGCGCGCATGGCTTCCAGCATTTCGCTGACATCGACGGTTTCCACATCCAGCGTCAGCCGGCCGGCATCGGCCTGCGCCAGCAACAGCAGCTTTTGCGTGATGCTGGCCAGACGTTCAATTTCATCGCACACCAGGCGCAGCTGTACCTGCTGCCGCGATCCTGGCTCGGACTCAAGCAGCGCGCGCTCGACATGGCCTTGCATAATAGTCAGCGGCGTCCGCAATTCGTGCGCGGCGTCGCTGGAGAATCGCGACGCCTGCAGGAAGCCGCGCTCCAGCCGTTCGAGCATGGTGTTAAAGGTGTCGATGAAAGCCTGGAATTCATTGGCTTCGCCGTGCGCGGGCAGACGCATGCTCAGGTCGCGATAGTCCACCCGGCGCAGGGAGTGCTGCACGCGCCTGATGGGCTGCAGCACCTTGCGTGTCATGAACAGCGCGCAGAGGATGAATAGGGCCAGCGAGATCGGCACCATCTTGCGGGCCATGCGTCGGCGGAATTCGAGGAAGTCATCCACCGGTTGCTCTGCAGCGGTGGCATTGACCAGGCTGACCACCAGACGATCCTGCGTGATCACGCTGGCCGCGTTCCAGCGCACGCCATCGGCCGTGATCACGGCACGCGCCAGCAGCGGGAAGTGTTTGTCGGCCGGCAGGCGTTCGATGCTGGCATGCGCCATCGCGGGCGGTAGCGGGAATGCCGCGGCCACGCCGCCGCCGGCACGGGTGTCGGCATTGGTTTTGACATTCGCATCCTGCGTGTCAGGCAACGGCGTCGAAAAGACCATCACTTCATCGGGGTGCGCGCTTTTCATGCCAGCGACCAGCCGTGCCTTCAGTAGCTCATCGTCGTGCGGCAGTGCCGCCTCGTGGCTCCAGCCCAGGGTCGTGCTGTCCTGGCGATCGTTGAAGAGGGCCTTGAACTCGTTTTGCGCTATCAGATGAATCGTGACCTGGTTCAGCGTGAACATGACCACGAAGGTCACGATGAACATCAGGAAAACCTGGACATAGAACGAACGGGTCAGGCGGCGCATTTACTGTTCCCTGAAGCAGTAGCCGATGCCGCGTATGGCCTCGATGGGAAAGGGCGGCGTGTGGCCGCCGCGCGCGGGTGCGAGCTTTTTCTTCGCGCGCAGGATGCAGACGTCGACGACATTGGTATGCGGATCGAAGTCGAGTCCCCACACATGCTGCAGGATCTGGCTGCGCGAGAAAATGTGGCCGGGGCTGCGCATCAGGTACTCGATCAGCTTGAACTCGCGCGGTGTCAGCACGACCTCGTTGCCGGCCCAGCGTGCCTGGCGCGTGATGCGGTCCAGTTCCATGCCACTTTGTCTGAGCACCGTATCGCTGACGCCCGCACGGCGACCCACCAGCGTGCGCAGGCGCACGACCAGTTCCTCGACGAAGAAAGGCTTGGGCAGGTAATCGTCAGCGCCGGCGTCGAAGCCGGCCAGCCGGTACTCGAGCTCGGTCTTGGCGGTCAGCAGGATCACCGGCGTCTTGCGGCCGGCTGCGCGCAGCGCCTTCAGGATCTCGATGCCATCCATGCCGGGCAACATCAGGTCGAGCACGATGGCGTCGTGGCTGCCCTCTGTCGCCAGGCGCAGGCCTTGCGCGCCGTCAGTGCAGGCGTCGGCCTTCAGGCCGGCCGCCTTGAAGCCGGACAGCACGAAGTCGGTGATCTTTTCCTCGTCTTCGATCAGCAGGATATGCATCGTCAGCGTGGCAGTCTGGAAGGCAGCGGCGTCGTCAGTCGGGACCGTCACCGCGTCGCCGCATCGCTGTGGCTTGCGGGTGGTGCAGGTCGACCGGGACAGGCGTCAGCATCGGGCGTTTGGGCATTGTTCTCAAGCAAATTTTAAGGCCATTACGGGTTTGTAATGTTCCAGCCACCTGCAGGCCGGCAGCGGCCATCGTGTAGCATGGCCCACCGTGAATACCGCCATCCTGACTGCCCTCGCCGCTGCCGCGCTGTTCGGCGCCAGCACGCCCTTTGCCAAGCTGCTGGCCGGGAACCTGCCGCCGCTGCTGCTGGCGGGCTTGCTCTATCTTGGCAGCGGGCTGGGCCTGTTCGCGCTGCGCTGCGTGCGCGACCGCGGGTGGAAGGCCTCGGGCATCGCCGCGGGCGAATGGCGCTGGCTGCTCGGGGCCATCCTGTTCGGCGGCATGCTCGGGCCGGTCGCGCTGATGGCCGGGCTGTCGTCCACGCCTGCTGCCACTGCATCGCTGATGCTCAACCTCGAGGCGGTGCTGACGGCGGCCATCGCATGGCTGGTGTTTCGCGAGAACGCGGACGCGCGCGTACTGGCGGGCATGGCGGCCATCGTCGCCGGCGGCGTAGTCCTGGCCTGGCAACCGGGGGCTCTCGTGAGTTCCGGCGTCGCCGGTGCAGCCGGTTCAGCTGGTGCCGACGCTGGCGGCAGTGGCGCGAGCGCGGGGTGGATGATGGCCTTGCATGGCTTGCCAGCCATTGCGCTGGCCTGCCTGTGCTGGGCGATCGACAACAACCTCACGCGCAAGGTGTCGGCTTCGGACGCCGTCTTCATCGCGGCAGCCAAGGGTACGGTGGCCGGTGCCGTCAATACCGGCTTTGCGCTTGCCCAGGGCGCGCTGCTGCCGGCCCCGGCCACGATCGCGGCCACGGCGGTAGTCGGCCTGGCCGGTTACGGGCTTAGCCTGGTGCTGTTCGTGCTCGCCTTGCGCGGGTTGGGCGCGGCACGCACCGGCGCTTATTTCTCTACCGCGCCTTTCATCGGTGCGGCCGTGTCTTTGATGTTCCCGGGGGAGTCAGGCGGTACCGCGTTCTGGATCGCGGCGGCATTGATGGCCATCGGCGTCTGGCTGCATGTGACCGAGCGCCATGAACACGCGCATACGCATGAGCCGATGGAGCATGAGCACCTGCACCGGCATGACGAACATCATCAGCATGCGCACGAACCCGGCTGGGACGGGCAGGAGCCGCATGCGCACCGCCACGTGCACGGGCCGCTGACGCACAAGCATCCGCACTATCCGGACGTGCACCACCGCCATACGCACTGAGCGGCCTCGACGGCATCGGTACGAGGGTTTCCGGCACGCGCGCCGCGGGTCTGGCTGAGCCAGCGCATGCCGATCAGGCTGCGCCGACTCAGAGGCCGCAGGCAAACCGCCAGCCGCCGGTGCCGCCCGGGTTTTGCGTGAGCTTCTGCACGTCGCCGCGCGTATTGACGCTGCCGATCACCTCGCCCTGCGCCATCGGTTCCTTGTACATCACGTAGCTGATGATCTGCGCAGTCTCGTTCTTGCAGTCGTATTCCTTGAGCAGCTTCATCGACATCATCCCGCGCGGGCCGGGGCTGCGATAGGTCTGCACCTCGGTCACACGGCGCTTGTCGCCGCTGGGGGTGATGGATGCGGTATCCACATAGACGACGGTGCCGCGGATGTTCTCGAAGACTTTTTTCAGTTCGGCGTGGGCGGCACTGGCGGTCGCGAGCAGGGAAAACAGAAGGGCGAACGGCAAGGCAAACTTTTTCATGGTCGGTCCGGATGGGGCGTGGTGATGCCGGTAGATAGGCGTGGAACAGGCCCAACGTGATATTTCAGAGAAGTATACGGAAAGTTACCTTAAGTAAATTTAACCAGATCAAACAATCGCAACAGGCATGCCGCATTCCACATTGCGGATTTGGCAAGGTTGGTCTTGGCTTGCCAAAAACGCCGGGCGCTCGGACAACTGCGGAAACCGTGAATGCGACGGCATCGGGAAATGTGGGAGAAATGCCTGCCTGTTCATGGTCTGGCAATTCACGAAGCCCGATATCTTCATGGCGTCATGAAAGAAGGCGCACCCGCCGGGTGTTTGAAGACCATGAAGACTGACGAACCACGCAAGGTGCTGGTCATCGAGAATGATCCCGATACTCAGGCCGCGATACGTTTCGCATTGCAGGAGCTGCATCAGGTGCATTTGCGTATTTGCAGTACGGCCCGTGAGGGCCTGCAGGCAGCCGCCGAGTTTGGTGCCGATTTGCTGTTGCTGGAGGTGATGATGCCCGAGATCGATGGGCCCACGGTCCTGGCCGGGCTACGCCAGCATGAGCTTCACCGCGATACGCCGGCAATCTTCCTGACCTCGCTGGTCGATCCGGAAGACTTGCGCTATTACCAATCGCTGGGCGTGGCCGGCGTGATAGCCAAGCCCTTTGATCCGCTCAAGCTCGGCGACCGCATTGCGGAGATTCTGGGAACCTACGAGGGTCCGCCGGCCGACACCTCGCCCCTGTCTGAAGAGCTGGAGGTGCTGCACCGCGTGTTCGCCCGGGAGTTGCCGCTGCGGCTGTCCCGCATTCGCGATGCACTGAGCCGTTGCCGGCGCGACCCCGTAACCCGCGCCGATTGTGCGCAGCTGTGGGAATTGATCGAAGATCTGCGCAATGCAGCCCGCGCCTACGGCAACCATAAGATTTCAAATGCGGCGCGCCGCGTCGAGTTGCGCGTGGCCGGGCTGGTGCTGAGTGCTGAGCGCAGCGCGCGCGACTTGCTCGAGGTCGAGATGGAATTGATGAGCTGGTCGCTGTAAGCCTTAACTATGCTTGATGCCTCGATTCCTGACGATGACAACGCGTCTGTATGAACTACGGGCCTCGCTGTACTTGTTTCGCAGCCAGCCGTTACCACTGGTTAACGATTATTTTTGAGAAAAATTAAGCGCTGAATTGACGGGTGTTTTTCGGCTTGTTCAGTGGATGCTTGATTCAAGGCAACAGATAACTTGGCGACGTAGTTAATCTGTCATGCCAAAAAAATCATCATCCCGGAGAACATCATGCGCAAAAAAGCCTTGCTCAAGCTCACTTCGTACAGCCCCGACAATTTCCTCAATCGCCTGCTCGGAACAATGGACTTGAAAAATGACGCAGCGCTGGCGCGCACGCTGGACGTGACACCTGCCGTGGTGAGCCGTATCCGGAACAAGAAGGCACCGGTCAGCGCGAACTTGTTGCTGATGATTCATGAGATGACGGAGATCGCGATTCCCGAGCTGCGTCGCATGATGGGGGATTCTCGCCGCTTGTTCAGCTGAGCGCGTCGGGGCAGCCGAGCAGCACCGCAGCATCGCAGCATCGCAGCACCGCAGCAAGTGGCCTGCGCCACGCATTAGCCCGGCATTGAATGACCAAGCAGCAATTTTTCGGAACGCACTGTCTGATGCCAGGCAGTGCGTTTTCATTTTTCTTCAGAAGAAATAAATTCCTCCATGGGAATTTAATCATAAAAATTAATACGATCATGGTCGCGGCAGTACTTGCTTCGCTATACTGCTTGCAAATAATCAATTCCCCATGGACCAGTCGAATTACTTCCAAATCGTGTCGCTGGGCATCGGACTGCTGACGGGAGGAGTGGCAGGCGGTGCTGCCGGTATCTGGTGGCAATCGCGCAAGCGACCCGCGCATGCGGAGCTTGTCTCACCATCTCCGCTCTTCAAGCCCGTGCTCGACAGCACGCACGATGCGCTCTACCTGCTAAAGGCAGTGCCGGTCGAAGGTTCGCGTGCGCTGCGTTTCCGTGTCGAAGACTGCAATGAGCCGGCCAGCAAACTGTTCAACATGCCAGCGGCGCGGATCATCGGCCTGCAATTCCATGAACTGTTTCCGGCCATCGACGCTGCCGCGCTCGACAAGCTGCTGATCGATGCCCATCGCCAGGGCCATGCCGACGCCGAAATCGGGCCGACACCGGCTGAGTCCGAGGGAAGCTGGTGGCAAGCCAGCGCGACGCGCTCGCAAGGCGGTCTCGCGGTCACCATGCGCGACATCAGCGAGATGAAATGGAAGGAGCAGCAGCTCAAAGCGATGGCCGTCACGGATGCGCTGACCCTGCTGCCCAATCGTCACTGGCTCAAGCAGCACCTGCCTGATGCGGTACAGCAGGCGACCACAGAGCGGCAACGACTGGCGCTGATGTTCATCGACCTCGACGACTTCAAGAAAATCAATGATTCCTGGGGCCACCAGGCCGGTGATGAATATCTGATGGCCGTGGCTACTGCGCTGCGGCAGGCCGTGCGTGTCGAGGACACGGTGATACGGCTGGCCGGCGACGAGTTCACGATTCTGGTCGAGAACATCGGCGACGCCAGTGCCGTGCAAGCAATCGCGGCCAAGGTGATCGAGCGCATGGCGCAGATCGATTGCGAAGCGGTGCGTCGTGGCTTCAATGCGCGCGCATCGATCGGTGCGGCGATCTACCCGGAAGATGGCGAGACCGATGCGGCGCTGATGCAAGCCGCCGACATCGCCATGTATGCGGCCAAGGCCGCGGGCAAGGGCCGTCTGTGCATGTATTCGGCCGAGCTGGCGCGCAAGATACAGTCGCGGCTACAACTGGAGCAGGGCTTGCGCAATGCGCTGAGCAATGATGAGTTCTTCCTTGTGTTCCAGCCGCGCGTCAGCGCGCGCACCGGCGCACTGGTGTGTGTGGAAGCGCTGCTGCGCTGGCGTCATCCGCAGCGCGGACTGATCGCTCCGGGTGAGTTCATCAGTCTCGCCGAGCAGAGCGACCTGATCGGCGGCATCGGCGAATGGGTGGTGACCGAAGCCTGCCGCTTACTCGCTACCTGGCGTGATCGCGGGCAGGGGCTGATGCCGGTGGCCATCAATGTGTCGGCTCGACAGTTACGCAATGACCGGTTCCGCTGCCATGTGGTGGGCGAGCTGTCCCGCTTTAACATTTCGGCCCAACTGCTGGCGATCGAACTGACCGAGTCGGCGATGATGGGCGGCGACGCCACCGTGAAGGCCGAGCTGCGTGAATTGCGTGACATGGGGCTGGAGCTGCATATCGACGATTTCGGCGTCGGCTTTTCATCGCTGTCGCGACTACATAGCCTGGATGTGGATGCCATCAAGATCGATCGCTCGTTCGTGCAAGGCCTGGGCGTGCGCGAAGAGGCGCGCAAGCTGTGCGAGGTCGTTGTGCAGATGGGCAAGGCGATGGGCTTCCGCGTCGTGGCCGAAGGCGTCGAGACCCAGCAACAGCTGCGCGAGCTGCAGCTGATGCGTTGCGATGAAGTGCAGGGCTACTATGTATCGCGCCCGGTGGATACCGATGGCGTGCCCGACCTGCAGGCTAGGCGCAGTTTCTTCGATCCGGTGTTCCCGGTAGTGCAGCGCGTGGTGACAACGCGCTGAACCGTTCGCAGGCGGCATGATGCCGCCTGATTGCTTCCTATGATGCTTGCGGCCGGCTCAGGCGGGCATCGTCATCAGTTCGACCAGCTGGTCGAGCGCCATTCCCCAACCTTGATGGAATCCCATCTTCTCGTGCTTGTCGCGGGCTTCGGCCGTCTGGTGCGTGCAGACCGCGCGATAGCGGGTGCCGCCGCCCGGCAGCGGCTCGAGCGTCAGGTCGACCACGAAGAAGAAGCCCAGGTTATCGTCAGGCAGCGCAGGCTTGAGCCGGAAGCCGGGCTCAAGCGCATTGGTCCAGACCAGCCGCCGGTTAGGCTCGACCACGAGGTAGGTGCCGATGCCTTCGGGCTGGTTTTGCCCTTCAGGCGATTGCATCACGGTGCGGAACAGGCCGCCCGGTTTCAGGTCGATGTCGCACGCGACGACCTTCCACGGGCGCGGGCAGAACCATTTCACCAGCGTCACCGGATCGGTCCAGCCTTTCCACAGGGCTTCAGGCGATACGGTGACATCACGCTGTATCTCGAGATCGAGTTCGGGATTAATGGCCATGGATGGCTCCGGAAGGTGGGTATCGCCGGATTATCGCGCTGCCAGTCAGGCGTCGCAATCGCGGCGCTGTGTAGTGCTGTGTAGCGCTGTGTAGTGCTCAGGCGACAGCCGGCGCCAGCTGGCCTTCCAGCGTGGCGATCACCGTCTTGCGGTCGGTGACTTGCAGGCTCAGCGTGGCCTTGTGCAGGCGCGCGATTTCGCTGCACAGGCTGAGGCCGAGGCCGACGCCATCGACACGGCGGCCGCGCGAGGCATCGCCGCGGTAGAAGCGCTGGAAGGCGCGCTCCGGCAGGTCGGCCGGGATGTTGTCGCAGGGGTTCTCGATGCTGAGCACGAAGCGATCCTGTCGGCGCGTCAGCGCGAAACGTATCCAGCCATCCGGCGTGTTGTACTTCGCCGCATTGATGTACAGGTTGAACAGCAGCTGTTGGACCAGGCTGCGGTCGCAGGTCCAGTCGATGTCGTCGTCGATCTCGTTGCGTATCTCGAGGTTCGGCTGGAAGGCCATCGCATCCAGCGCCAGCTCCGTCAGCATCGCCGACAGCGATACGCGCTCCATGTCATAGCGGATGCTGTCGGCATCGGCGCGCGACAGCAGCAACAGCTTTTCAGTGATTTCGATCAGGCGCTCGATCTCGTCGCCGATCAGGCGCATGCGCACCTGCCCTTCGGAGCCGGTCGGCAGTTCGGCGATCAGCCGCTCGGAATTACCGCGCAGGATGGTCAGCGGGGTGCGCAGTTCATGCGATGCATCGGCAGCGAAGCGGCGCGTCTGCAGGAAGCTCTGGCTGAGACGTTCGCGCAATTGCTCGAACACGGAAACAAAGCTGTCGAATTCGCGATACGGCGGCAACAGGTCGAGCGGCTGGTCTAGGTTGCGCGAGCTCAGGCCCTTGAGCGAGGCTTCGAGCTGGCGCAGCGGTTGCATGACGGTCCAGGTCAGGTACACAGTCAGTGCGGTGAGCATCAGGATCAGCAGCGGTGCCAGATACATCAGGATGCGGTCGCGCAGGTCCCAGATGCTGATGACATAGCGTTTCAGATCGTTCTTGCGCACCAGCATGCGCGCGCCATCGGGCTTGCCCTGCATGCCGAAGGCCAGCCAGGTTTCATCGTCCATGTCCAGTCGTACCAGCTCGACGCTGTCGGTGACCTTCTCGATGTCGCCGCGCCAGGACTGGAGCAAGCGTTGCGTGCGATCACACAGCGCATTGTGGTCCGGCCCGGACTGCGGGCCCTGTGGCTTGCACAGCACATAGTATTCGCTGACGCTGGAGAGCGCGTCACCGCGGCTGTTTTGCGCAACGCACAGGAAGAAGGCATTGGTGTCGGCCGCTTCTTGCTGGCAGGCCGTCAGCGTGGTGGCGACATTGTGTTCGATGCGGTCGATCACATAGCGGGTGGTCACGTACTGCGCGATCAGCCGGTTCGAGTAGATGATGACAGCAGTGACGATCAGTACGCGGATAAAAATGTGCCACAGGAAGGACTTCTTCATTCCTCATCCTCGGTCTGGAAACGGTAGCCGACGCCCCGTATGGTCTCGATCGGGAAGGGCTTGCCGTCGCGTGCCTGGCGGTTGAGTTTTTTGCGTATGCGCTGTATGCAGACGTCGACCACATTGGTCTCGGGATTGAAGCTGATACCCCAAACGTTCTTGAGGATTTGCTGGCGCGAGAAGATGCGGTTCGGCGAGCGCATCAGGCACTCGACGAGGCTGAACTCGCGCTGGCTCAGGGGCGCGACCGTACCGCGCCAGTTGGCCTGGCGGGTGATCTTGTTCAGCGTCAGTTCGCCGACCTGTATCTCGTCGGACACCTGGCCGCTCTTGCGCGCCATCACGGCGCGGATGCGGGCAATCAGTTCCTCGACGAAGAAGGGCTTGGGCAGGTAATCATCGGCGCCGATCTCGAAGCCGGCCAGCCGGTCCGGCAGCTCGTTGCGCGCGCTGAGGAAGATCACCGGTATCGGGTTGCCCGCTTCCCTGACCTTGGACAGGATCTCGAAGCCGTCGAGCACCGGCAGCATCACGTCGAGGATCACCATCTCGTACTCGCCGCTCAGGATGGCGGAAAGACCGCTGGCGCCATCCTTGACGTGAGTGACTTCGAAGCCGGCTGCGCGCAGGTCGGGAATGACGAACTCCGCGATACGGACCTCATCTTCTACCAGCAGCAGTCGGGATGCGGGAACGGACATGGCTTCTTATTTTGATAATAGGGGTCGTACCGGCGTCGCGCGCCGCCGCCTGCATCGCCGCACGGCGCAAGCGACCTCACCGGGGTCGACGCCGAGCCAGCCGTCATCTTAGACGGATTGCCTTCGCCCTCGATTACATCATCGTTATTTTTGGCGCGATGAACGCGACAAGGAACGCGAAGTCCCGGGGCTTGCGGCGGGAGTGCCTGCTTGCCGCCGGCAGCCATTATGACAATCGCGTAATGGGCATCCGTCATTACGCGATTGTCATCCCCTCGCGCAGTCAGCGGCGTTACGGTTCATGCCATGAAAACCCCATGTGCACGATCGACACGCATGGACAGGCAGCGCCGTTTCACGAACGCCGCCGGCCATCGGCCGGCAACGAGGATCGCGGAGTAAGCGATGGGATCGCCGGACCTGTTCAGGGCACTGACGCGCTCCCTCAAGGGAGGACGCGCGCGCAAAGTCGCGCCTGATGACATTCGCCTGACGCCTTACCTGTCGGTGGTGGTCGCCATCCTGTACATGATGGCCGCCGACGGCGACATCTCCGACCGCGAGAGCAGTCAATTGCAGTCCGTGATCGGCGCCGACGCCGATACCCTGCACCGCGCGGTGGCCTATGCGGAGACGCGCAGCGTCGACCAGTTCCTGCAGGACGCGCCGCCGGTGCTGGATGCCAAGGCCCGGCTGTGTCTGCTGATGAATGTCTGCGATTCGCTGATGGCCGACGGCGAGCTGTCGGACACCGAGTTGCAACTGTTCGACCGGCTGGTGGCGGCAATGGGTCATACGAAGGCCAGCTTCCAGCCTTACTTCGATGCGATCGCGCTGAAGGACAGGATGTCGATCCTGGGGGATTTCGACGCAGCGGCAATGTCGAACGATATGACGCCGCCCAAGGCGCTGGTGGTATCGCTGCTGTACATGATGTCGGCCGACGGCTCGATGGGCGAGGAAGAGATCGGCCGGCTCCATGCCGTGGTCGGCAGCTCGCAAGGCTTGCTCAAGGCGGGCCTGCGCTATGTGGGCCAGGTGCGCGCACCGCAGTTCCTGGCGGCGGCCGCCGGCGTGCTCGACGAGCAGCAGCGCCTGTGCATCCTGCTCAATGCCTGCGACACGATGATGTCCGATCACCAGGTGGCGAGTGGCGAGCGCGACCTGTTCCGCCGGATGCTGGCCGCGTTCGGGGTTGCACCCGGTAGTTTCGATCGCTACCTGAACGTCATCTACCTGAAGAACGACCTGCCGCAGGACGAGCGACGCCCGGCGGCGTCGCGTTCCCAGTCGACTCAGTCGGCGCATCCGGCCGTACCGGCGCGCGCGCGCAGTCGTCACCAGGGCGCGGGTGTCGTATTTGAGCGCAAGCGACAGTGGGAAGAAGAGGGCGGCGATGCCGGCGATGCGGATCCCGATGCACGTCGCAAGGCGCGCGCTGCGAACCGGGGCGGTGCGCCGGCATCGGAGCTGGATGCACGCATCTCGCGCGCGATGCAGGAAAACATCGACCGCATGTCGGATGAATTACAGGGCGGTGGCGCCTTTGATGCGGTAGCGAGGAATTCGCGCAGCGGAGGGCAGGCCGGCGACGACGGCGGGGATGATGAGGGGGCGACCGACCTGCGCGCTTTCCGCGAAGCCGGCTTCAGCAACAACAAGGACCATGTGTCCGAATCCGGCCATGCCGGCGAAGGCCGGCACTGGAAAGATGGTGAAGGCGATGCTGACCGGCGCGCGATGCGTGATAGCGACGGTGCAGCGGACAGCAACGGCCGCCAGCGCAGCGGCGCCAGCGTGCCCGGCCACCACTGGAAGGATGCCGATGGCGGCGCCGATGGACGTGCGTTGCAGGACGCCGGCAGCAAGCGCGACCCGCGTGCGCTGCGAGATGCCGAAGGCGACAGCGACGGGCGCGTGCTGCGGGATGCCAAGGAGCGCAACGGCGACGCCGGCCGGCACGACCGGGGCAGCGTGTTCGGCAAGCCGGCGCTGCAGGATGCGGCCGCCGATTTTTCGCGGGCGGGCAGGGAGGACAGCGCCGCCGGCACGCCGGGACGCAACTGGCGCGACGCAGCGACACCCGGCGGTGGCGACGCGATGCGCGATGCCGATGGGCCGCTATCGGGAACGCCGATCGTCGATGACCGCCGCAGCTTTGATGCCGAAGCGGGTGAGGATGATGACGGGCCGGTGTCGACCGACCCTATCGTCGGGCGCATGGACAGCGTCAGCGATCGCACGAAAACCATACAGGCGCATCTTGAAGCGATGGGTTCCGCGCGTTCGATCGCGGCAGCGAACCGCCTGCCGCGCCTGCCGGAAGGTCCTGCCGTTCAGCGCCGGCTGCCGGATGCGGCGGTCGCGGTCGACAGCGCGGCAAGCCTCGGGAGCGTGAAACTGCATACGACCGGCGACAACGCCGGTATCGACGAATTGGATAGCGATGACGGCAGCGGGATGCTGCTGGCATCGGATGAAGGAGGCCCCATCTTGAGCGATAACCCAACGACCGCCAGTCCCGAGCAGGCGCAGCAGAACCGCAAGCTGCGCCAGTGGAGTGCCGTGCTGCTGCCGGCGCTGTTCGTGACCTATGGCTCGACCATGGTCGGCGAGACTTCGGCCGAGCGTACTTTCATCACCAGCGAAAACATGGCCACCGATGCGCGTGTTGTGCATCAGATGGCCAGTGTGCAGCAGACGGTGTATCGCATCGCCCCCGATGCGGTGTCGCTGGCGCCGTCTTCTGTGCTGCCGTCGATGGCATCGGGAGCCGCTTCGGGCGCGGCATCGGGTACGGCCGGCGCCGCGGGTGCCGCCGGAGTTGCCGGAGCAGCAGGCGGCGCAGGCACGACTGCCGGCGCGGCGGCCACCACCACGGCCACCACCGCGGCCACTACCGCGGCCACCACCACGGCCACCACCACGGCCACCACCACGGCGGCGACGTCCGCAAGCACCGGTGCCGGCACGGCCGCAGCCACGGCAGCGACCGGCAGTGCCACGGCCATCACGGCCGCGTCCCATGTGAGCGGCGGCCCGTCCGTGGTCGGCGATGGCGAAGCCGTCATTCCTTCGGACCGCGCGCAGGCCGACAGCTTCCTCGAACGCCGCAAGGAAGAATTGCAGTCCATGTTCAAGCGCCACCAGGGCGCGAGCGCGGTGGCGGCCGAGCGCAAGCAATGGTTTGTGTATGCGAAGTCCATTGTGCTGCTGGGGCTGGGCATGGCGTTCTGGGGTGTGCTGTTCCGCTCGATGCGGATGCTGCACGGCTCGACGGCCGCCGGTCTCATCGGCTTGCTGCTGACAGCGAACGGCTACTGGCTGTTCCTGCATTTCTGAAGGAGGGGACCATGCAGGTATCGCGATCACTCACCATGAGCACTGTGCCGGCCAGTTCGGGCCAGCGCACGGCCATGTCCTTCGATGTCGATACGCGCAAGCACGCCGTCACGGTCAGCGTGGTTGACAGGAATTCGGGCGAAGTGCTGCAGAAGATGGTGTACGACAAACGCGTGGCCACGAACCAGGCCAAGTCCGGGGCCCTGCGCACCGGTGCACGGGTCGATGTGGAAGCCTGAGGCCGCAAGGGCTCGGGCAAGACGGCTGATTGCAAGGAAAGACGAACGGACGCCGATGATGCGCGTGAACTCTACCGAGGATTTGATCAATGAACTGGACATGCTGCGCGCCTATGGCGTCAGTGTGTCCGAAGCGGCGTATGCGCAGGCAAGGCAGGCGGACATTCGCCTGTATTCGCTGCTGGATCGCCGCGATGCGGCCTTGCTGGTGTTGCGGCGGGCGTCGTCTGCCCCGACTGTGCGGGGCAGACGGCCGCGCTCCGACTGAGGCGGCGCATCATGGCTGGCCGTTTACGGCCTCAATCCAGCGGCCTCAATCCAGCGGCCGATAGCCCAGCCGGCCCGATACATGATCCGCGCATGCGCGGATTTTTTTTGCGATGTCGCCGTTCCAGCTGGCGTCAAAACTGCCGGCCGGGCCGATCGCGGTAATCCCCAGTCGTATATTCCCGCTGTGCTCGAACACCGGCGCACAGATGGCGTTGATGCCGGGGATGGGTTCGCCCTGCACGCGCGCCATGCCGCGCTTGCGTACGTCGGCCAGTATCGTCTCCAACTGCTGCATGCTCTTGCCCGGCACGCCGAAGCCGGCGGCGATGCCATTGCGATTTTCCTGCTCCAGCATGCGCTCGACCTGCTTGGGCGGCAGGAAGGCGGCGAAGGTCAGGCCGGTCGCGGTCGACTGAATGGCCATCACGGTGCCGGTGCGCATGTTCACGTGGATCGGATAGCTGGACTCGCTGATGTAGATGATGGTCGGGCCCATATTGCCCAGTACCGACAGGCCGACCGTCTGGTCGATCTCGGATGACAGCCGGGTCACGGCCGGAATGGCAATGCGCACCGGGTCCAGCAGGTGCAGGCTGATCAGCCCCAGCTGCAGCGCAAACGGGCCCAGCTCGTAGCGGCCCGTCAGCGGATCTTGCTCGATCAGCCCGAAGCTGCCGAAACTCACCAGATAGGGATGGGCCTTGGCCGACGGCATGCCGGCCTTGCGCGCCAGGTCGCCCAGGCTCATCGGCCCGCCTTCGTCCACCAGCGCAGTCAGCAGCCGGCCGCCGATTTCGATCGACTGGATGCCGCGCCGGCTCTTGTCCATGGGGGTGTCTTCAGCCATGGCGCGAGTTTACGGATGCTTTAGCTTTAAGTAAACAATTCGTTATTATCTAATTCGTTGACCAAGAACGAATTCGGGGCTAAGCTGTCGCCAGCGTTGATACAGGCCGGCAATCCGCCGGCGATTCCCCTGTCCACAAAGACCGCCGCGCCAGCCGCAGGCCTTGGAGAACCACATGAGCGAGAAGAAATTCGCATCGCAGGGCGACCTGCAGGAAAAGAAGACCAGCTTCATCAAGCTGTCAGCCAACGCCTACGCATACACCGCCGAAGGCGACCCGAATTCGGGCGTCATCATTGGCGACGATTCGGTGATGGTGATCGACACCACCGCGACCCCGGCGATGGCGCAGGCATTGATCAAGCACATCCGCGAGATCACCGACCTGCCGATCAAGTATGTGACCCTGACCCACTATCACGCGGTGCGCGTGCTGGGTGCATCGGCCTACTTCAAGGAAGGCGCCGAGCAGGTGATCGCCTCCAAGGGCACCTATGAGCTGCTCGTCGAGCGCGGCGAGCAGGACATGCATTCCGAGATCGACCGCTTCCCACGCCTGTTCGCCGGCGTCGAGACCGTGCCCGGCCTGACCTGGCCGACCCTGGTGTTCGAGAAGGAACTGACGGTCTTCATGGGCAAGCTGGAAGTGAAGATCATGCACGTCGGCATGGGCCACACCAAGGGCGACACCATCGTCTGGATCCCGTCGCAGAAGGTGCTGTTCTCGGGCGACCTGGTCGAATACGATGCCGCCGCCTACACCGGCGACGCCCAACTGGAAGAGTGGCCGGCCACGCTGGAAGTGCTGCGCGCCATGCAGGCCGACAAGCTGGTGCCCGGCCGCGGCCCGGCGCTGATGAACCCGGCCGAAGTCGAGAAGGGCCTCGATTACACCAAGGACTTCGTCAGCACGCTGCTGTCGTCGGCCAGAGAGGCTGTCGCCAAGGGTCTCGACCTGAAGGGCGCGATGGCGCACGTGCGCAGCAAGATGGACCACAAGTTCGGCCAGGTCTTCATCTACGAACACTGCCTGCCCTTCGACGTCACCCGCGCAGTGGACGAAGCCAGCGGCATCAAGCATCCGCGCATCTGGACCGCGGAGCGCGACAAGGAAATGTGGCACGCGCTGCAGAGCTGATGGCTTCGGCATTGTTCGCCGAATGACGCTTCCGGAGACTCGCGATGCACCAGACCTATACCTATAAAAAATTCCCCTACAGCGCGCCGCCCGAGCTGGGCCAGTCGGCGGTGTCGCGCCGGCCTTTGGTCGTGATCGGCTGCGGCCCGGTCGGCCTCGCGGCGGCGATCGATGCGCGCCAGCACGGTATCCCGGTGCTGCTGCTGGATGACGACGATACGGTGTCGGTCGGTTCGCGCGGCCTCTGCTATGCGAAGCGCACGCTGGAGATCCTCGATCGCCTGGGCTGCGGCCAGCCGGTGGTTGACAAGGGCGTGGGCTGGGACGTGGGCCGCACCTTTTTCCGCAATGACGAAGTGTTCAACTTCAATCTGCGCCCGCAGCCCGGCTTCAAGCGCCCGGGCATGGTGAACCTGCAGCAGTACTACCTCGAGGAGTACATGGTGCAGCGCGCGCAGGAAGCCGGCGTCGAGCTGCGCTGGAAGAACAAGGTGGTGTCGGTGGCGCCGCATGACGATCATGTGGCGTTGCAGGTCGAGACGCCGGATGGCAGCTATGCCATCGAGGCCGACTGGCTGATCGTCTGCGACGGCGCGCGCAGTCCGGTGCGCACGATGCTGGGACTGGACATCGATGGCAAGGTCTTCATGGACCGCTTCCTGATCGCCGACGTGGTCATGAAGGCCGACTTCCCGGCCGAGCGCTGGTTCTGGTTCGACCCGCCTTTCCATCCGAACCAATCGGTGCTGCTGCATCGCGAAGCGGATGATGTTTACCGCATCGACTTCCAGCTTGGCTGGGACGTCGATCCGGAAGAAGAGAAGAAGCCCGAGAAGGTGATCCCACGCATCAAGGCCATGCTCGGCGACGATCGCGAGTTCACGCTTGAATGGGTCAGCGTCTATACCTTCCAGTGCCGCCGCATGCATGAGTTCCGTCATGGCCGCTGCCTGTTTGCCGGTGATGCGGCGCACCAGGTGTCGCCGTTCGGCGCGCGCGGCGCGAACTCGGGCGTGCAGGATGCCGACAACCTGATCTGGAAGCTGAAGCTGGTGATGGACGGCAAAGCACCGACGGCGCTGCTCGATACCTATTCGTCCGAACGCGGCGATGGCGCTGACGAGAACATCCTGAACTCGACCCGCTCGACCGATTTCATCACGCCCAAGAGCGCGGTCAGCAAGATCTTCCGCAATGCGGTGCTGGAACTGTCGCGCGACCTGCCGTTTGCGCGCAAGCTGGTCAACTCCGGCCGCCTGTCGGTGCCCAGCTTCCTCGCCGATTCACCGCTCAACACGCCCGACTGCGAGTCGTTTGCAGGCGACATGGTGCCGGGCGCGCCGATGGATGATGCGCCCGTCGACGCCGACGGTCAGCCTTCGTGGCTGATCGACCATGTTGGCGGCCGCTTCCAGGCGCTGTACTTCTGCGATGACCCGGCGGAGATCACCGCAGGGATGCAATTGCAATTGCGGGGATTGGCCGAGGCAACGATTCCGGTCGACACACTGGTAATCGCTAAGCGCGCCGGGCAGTGCGATTTGAAGGTCGTCGTCGATCGCGAAGGCGTGGCCTTCCCGCGCTACGATGCGCAAGCGGGCACGCTGTACCTGGTGCGTCCCGACCAGCATGTGGCCGCGCGCTGGCGCGAGGCCGAGGTGTCGCGCATCGTCGCCGCGGTGGCGCGTGCGACAGCCAATTTTGCGGAGGAGTGAATCATGTCCCTGATACTGGAACCGAACTTCAAGGAACCGGGCAAGCGCTATTTCCGCGACTTCTCGCCCGGCGATGATTTCTACCAGGAGCTGATCGACACGCACCGCGACCTGAGCGACGAGCAGAGCGCGCAAGTGAATGCGAAACTGGTCCTGATCCTGTCCAACCATATCGGCGACCTGTCGGTGCTGCGCGAAGCGATGGCGCTGGCCCGCAAGGGCGTCCAGCCGGACTGACACGAGCCGGCAGCATCAGGGAATCCATGCAATCGGGCACGCGCGCGGGCAGGTCGGCAATGACGACGCCTGCCATCGCCAGCCACATCAAGGAGGCATCATGCTGATCCAGAAAATCCACCACGTCGCGTATCGCTGTAAGGATGCGAAAGAAACCGTCGACTGGTACACCAAGCATCTCGGCATGACGTTCGTGCTCGCGATCGCCGAGAACGAAGTGCCGTCGACCAAGGCGCCCGATCCCTATATGCACATCTTCCTCGATGCTGGCGACGGCAATGTGCTGGCCTTCTTCGAATTGCCGACGCAAGCGCCGATGGACCGCGACCGCAACACACCGGCCTGGGTGCAGCATCTGGCGATGAAAGTCGACTCGATGGAAACGCTGGTGGCAACCAAGCAGCGACTCGAATCCGAAGGCATCGAAGTGATCGGCCCGACCGACCACACGATCTTCAAGAGTATCTACTTCTTCGACCCGAATGGCCACCGTCTCGAACTGGCGGCCGACTGCGGCACGCCCGAGATGTACCGGAAGCTCGATGAAGTGAAGTGGGACATGCTCGAAGAATGGAGCAAGACCAAGCAAGCGCCCAAGCATGCGGCGTGGATGCATGACGGCAGCATGGCCAGCTGAAGCGGAACCGCTGAAAGGCGAGGCTGCAACGACCCGTAGCGAACGAAAACAGAAAGTCTGACGTGACCACACTCAACGAAACCCACGACCCGTCGCTGACCAGCTGGGTCGTCTCCGCCAATCAGCCGGGTAATGATTTCCCGATCCAGAACCTGCCGTTCGCGGAGTTCCGCCGCAAGGGCAGCAATGAAGCCTTCCGCGGTGGCGTCGCCATCGGCGACCAGGTGCTGGATCTGACTGCGGTCGCGGTGTCGGGTGTGCTGTCGGGCGATGCAGCCAAAGCCGCGCAAGCCGCCAGCGCCGACAAGCTGAATGCACTGATGGCGCTCGGCCAGCCCGCATGGAGCGCATTGCGCCTCGCCTTGTCGCGCGCGCTGCGCAGCGGGTCTGCCGATGAAGGCAAGCTCGCTGCCTGCCTGGTGCCGATGGCTGGCGTCGAATATGCACTGCCCGCGCAGATCGGCGACTACACCGATTTCTATACGTCGATTCATCACGCAACCAATATCGGCAAGCTGTTCCGTCCGGATAATCCGCTGCTGCCGAATTACAAGTGGGTGCCGATCGGCTATCACGGCCGGGCGTCCAGCATTGGCGTCTCGGGCCAGACCTTCAAGCGCCCGCAGGGGCAGCTGATGCCGCCGGGTGCCGAGCAGCCGACTGTCGGCCCCAGCAAGCGACTCGACATCGAACTGGAGCTGGGCATCTTCATCGGGCAGGGTAATGCCTCGGGAACGTCGATTGCCATCGGCGACGCCGAATCGCATGTGTTCGGCATCTGCCTGCTCAACGACTGGTCGGCCCGCGATATCCAGGGCTGGGAATACCAGCCGCTCGGTCCTTTCCTGGCGAAGAACTTCGCGACCACCATCTCGCCGTGGATTGTCACACTCGAAGCGCTGGCGCCGTACCGCTTGCCTTTCACCCGTCCCGAAGGTGATCCGCAGCCGCTGCCTTATCTCGACAGCGAGCACAATCGCGCGGCCGGTGCCTTTGACATCCGGTTGAGCGTCGAACTGCAGACGCCCAAGATGCGCGCAGCCGGCGAGTCGGGTCATCGCCTGTGCCAGACCAGCTATCGCCATGCGTACTGGACGCTGGCGCAAATGGTCACGCATCACACGGTCAACGGCTGCAACCTGCAGCCGGGCGACCTGTTCGGCAGCGGCACGCTGTCCGGCCCGACGCTGGACCAGGCCGGCGCATTGATCGAGTTGACCGGTGGCGGCCGCAATCCCGTCGCGCTGGCCAATGGCGAGCAGCGCACGTTCCTCGAAGATGGCGATGCCGTCACCTTCCGTGGCTGGTGTGAGAAGCCGGGCGCGGCGCGCATCGGTTTTGGTGAATGCACCGGGATGGTCGCGGGCTGAGTTTGATCGCTGTCGTTTCGGGTCGTGCGCTTTGATGTGCACGATCCCGAGCGATAGTCGGCTTGGTTTGAAAAGGATGTTCATTGAAGCGTTGCGAATGCAACGCTTTTTTTCTTTGGGCTTGCGAATGATCGAGTCCGCATGACTTGCACAGCCAACGCCATTCAACTGCTGCAATTGCTTGTCATGCTTGCTGCTGCCATCCACGACAGGTGCGGGAGCGAGCAGTGGTCGATGAGTACGATAGCCCCTGGAAAGAAGCGATCGAGCGATATTTCGCCGATTTCATGCAATTTTTCTTTCCTGCCGCTCACGCAAAAATCGACTGGACCCAGCCCTTCGAATTCCTCGAGCAGGAACTGCGCTCTGTGGTGCGGGACGCCGAACTGGGCACGCGCTTCGTCGACAAGCTGGCGCGCGTGTCGCTACTCGATGGTCACCCTGAGTGGGTATACGTCCATCTGGAAGTGCAAGGCAGCATGCAGGCGAGTTTTGCCGAGCGCATGTTCGTCTACAACTACCGCTTGTTCGACCGCTACCACTGTCCGGTCGCCAGCCTTGCGGTATTGGCTGACGATCAAGATAGCTGGCGGCCAACGTCCTATGCTTACCGGGCGCTCGATTGCGAAATGGGCATACGCTTCCCGGTGGCCAAGCTGCTGGACTGGTCGGGCAGCGAGGCGCGCTTGGAAGACAGCAGCAATCCGTTTGCGATCGTCACCCGCGCACATCTGGCAACGCGCGCGACGCGAGACGATCCGCAGGCCCGTTATCGATTTAAATCAGCTGTGGTGAGAAGCCTGTATCGCCGCGGCTGGGGCCGGCAGCAAGTGACCGATTTGTTCAGGGTGATTGACTGGATGATGCGATTACCAGCAGCACTTGAACAGCAATTCAGGCGAGATCTTGATGTGTTTGAGGAGGAAGCGACTATGCGTTATGTGACTTCAATCGAACGGCTTGCCCGGGAAGAGGGTGTGGAGGCTGGGATTCTGCAAGGGATGCAAGAGGGCATCCAGCAAGGTGTTCAGCAGGGCCGAATCGAGGGGATGAGGCAGACTTTGCGAACGCTGCTAGAGCGGCGCTTTGGACAACTGCCCGCTTGGGGAATCGCACGGCTCGCGTCTGCCACCGAGGCTGAGCTCGAAGCGTGGACGGACACTTTCATAAATGCTGACTCCGTCGAGAATGTTCTGGGGCCTGCGGCGACCCGCACACCTCGCGCGGCTAGCTGACCGAAAATTCGTCCATTCGTGTAGCCCTTACAGCGCACGGGAAATCATTGTCGCACCGCCTGCTTGGCCTAGTTGCGCACCCAGCTGCAACGCGCGTAGCTGCCGTTCCAGTTCGGTAATGCGCGAGCTGGCCGCAGCCAGCGTGCTTTCCATCAGCAGGCTGCGCTGCACCAGCAGGCAGGTGGCGTCCGGCTGGCTGTCGAGCGTCGAATGGATCAGGTCGTCGCCCTCGGGGTCGCGCTGCAGATCGCGGAACCAGGCCAGTTGGACCAGGAAATCCTCGAGTTGCTTCTTCTCTTTGGGGCTCATGCGATTGCCTCTTTGGTAACGCCGGCGGGCGGAATGCCATGCCGTCAGCGTATTTATACCGATCTGCAATCGCGTGTTACATCAGGGATACGATCCGTAACAATTTGGGCACGGGGTCGGTGCTTATTTGGCAAGCTGAGTCGCTGCCCACGTGTACAACGGTATGCCCAGCAGCAGGTTGATCGGGAAGGTGATCCCCAACGGCAGGCCCAGGTACAGCGAGGCATTCGCCTCAGGTACCGCATGCCGCAGCGCCGCCGGCACCACGATGTAGGACGCGCTGGCCGACAGCACCATCAGCATCGCCGTATCGCCGGCCGGCAGGGACAGCAGCGTCGCCAGCATCAGCGCCATGGTGGCATGGACGAACGGCGACAGCGCTGCATACGCCACCAGCATCGGCGACTTGCCTTTCACCTCGCCGAGATTGCGCGCCACCATCAGTCCCATGTCCAGCAGGAAGAAGGCCAGCATGCCCT
>JACCDQ010703443.1_pt1 | contig 25028 bp, 15 predicted proteins | sample 7446031 | NCBI WGS metagenome assembly JACCDQ01 (sample SAMN15323442, study PRJNA562643) | freshwater metagenome | isolation source: river surface water | place: USA:Blue River Watershed | collected 2017-08-17 | reverse complement strand
CAAATGGTGGTTTCGCAGGCATTCACGACCGGTTGTCCGTGGATGAAGCGGCGCAACTCTCCCCCGTGGCTCTGGGCAACGAGGGTCATCTCATCGCGGAAAATGGCCAACACATCGTTCTGGCGCAAGAAGAGGCGAAACGCGGTGTCGGGAAACACCGAGCCGCTGAGGCGGTACACTTCCAGGCCATACAGCGACAAGTGGTCGCGGTATTCTTCCCACTTGTGCACGTTGTCCGTGGACACCAGCACCACGCGACGGCGCAGATTGTATTGCTGTCGGCGATGCATCATGCGCTGCATAAACAAGTAAAAACGCACCCATGAATCGGTCACGCGCACTTGCGGGGGAATCATCGTGTTGGGATCGACGCGCAACATGCGCAACAGTTCCGTCGCAATGGCGAAGGTGATTGTTTCCGGCGCCTGCTCTCCGTCGATTTGCACCAAGCGTCCGCGATCGCGGTAAGCATTCAACACCGGACCGATATTTTTCGCGAAGGTGTGGTACCGTTCGACAAAGATGTGCGTAATGTCGTCGGCACGCAAACACTCATTGCGCGCCGAAGTATCGAATCGCGCGCGCAACGTGTTGTAGCTGCAATGCAAGTAAATCACCGCGTCCAATTCCAGAGCATGTCGCGCGACAAAGTCGTCCAAAAACGCGATATTCTCTTCTTCCCGCACAAATCCGTCCAGCAAGAGCCGGTCCATGCGGGTGTGTTTCACCAAGTGGTCCTCCAGAATGTCGCGAAACAGCTCCGTCGGCACCAATTGCCCCGCCTCCATCACCGACCGGAGACGCTGTCCGCGCTCTGTGCCACGACGGACTTCGTCGCGGAACACCTCGCCGGACGACACCGCGTCCATGTCCAGCAAGGACGCCAAGGCAGCACTTTGGCTGCTTTTGCCCGAAAACGGTGCGCCAATCAACAACACCGCGGAAGGATGCACGCGCGTGCGCAAAAGCTGCACAATTGGGTCACGAATATCTGCAAACAACTCCATCGCTCACTGGAAGTGCTGGAAGAAAGTGGACAACAAACAAAAACAACAAAAAAATCGAGAAAAAATCGAGAAAAAATCGAAAAACCTCGAAGGGAAACGCAAGCAAGCGGCGGCAAGACAATCCGAAGAAGTGCTGCAACAAGTTTGAAAAAGAATGACGAAAGCAATCGATGTGCACACGTCAGCAGCATTGCTTGTTTTTTTCTGTCCACTCTGTACCCACCCGTTTTGTCTTTTTTTGGCACACACACACACAACCCCCGTCCCTCTCCCATTTGCTTTCATTCCAACCTTCGAATACATAACTTTGTTGCATTTGGAAAAAAAAGCATGCGTGTATCCTCGTCATCGTCGTCGACCGTGTTGTACACTTCCGCTGCCCTGTTTGCGGCGGGACTTTACTACTACGTGTCCCGTGGCCGCGCCACCGCAACCACCACAGCCACCGCCGAAGGGTACCGCGGTGGTGCAAGCAGTGCCCGCGGACCGCGCTGTCCCGACATGCTGATCCAGAAAGGGAGTCGCTATTTCCTGCTGAACTCCAAGCTGGCCACCGTCCCTGGCGTGAACCCCATCGAGTTCGACAGTTTGGAAGACTACACCGAATTCCTCGACTGGCAGCGCAGCCAAAACATTCGGTGTCCCGTGTTGTTTGTACAGGAAACCTTCGACGCGCAAGGCAAGAAGGTGTGGAAATCGCGACCTGCCGTGGACGATGTCATGGGCGGACTGCCCCCCGAGCATCCCAATCCCACCTTGCTGGTGGACGCGGGGCGCAACGATCCGCCATACAACCGCGACGCCTATCCCGCCTTTGATCAAACCTTCTACTACGTCGGCGCCACCACGCCACTCGACGTCATGAACCTGCGCCAAGAAACCGCAACCATCAGTCCCAACCCCATGGACAGCAACTGGGGCGGCGCAGACTACACACGCACCATGTTGTCGTAATTCCTCCTCTGTCACTGAACCTGTGCTGAGAAGTCGCCACAATCAGTCCCAACCCAATGCACAGCAACTGCGGCAGCTGCATTTTTTTCCTCACAAATGTGCACTGGATATTGTTCTTCACCGTTAGTTGAAACTTTGCAATCCATTATTTACGCAATTGTTTTTGCATGAAGCGCAAGACAACTTTGATCATCGGGTTTGACATTCAGTTGTCAAATTCCATATTCGAGTCGTGCAACAGTACATTTGGCAAAAGTGAAATTATTGATGATGTTCTGCACAAATATGATTCTTCTCAACCAATGTCTGACGTTGTTTGCGCGATCGCTGCATGTCACTCACATCGAGATTATGTAGCCTCTCTGAGGATTTTGTACAGAAAACAGACAGTTGATTTTGATCAAGTCATAGTTGCATTGAGAACAAGAGAAATCGACACCAGTTGCAGGGTGTTCTTAAATAGATTGATCAAATCAGGTCACGTGAAAGTCTATGTTGCAAAGTTTGTTTCAGATTGCCAGTTGGGCAGAGACGAAACCCCACATTTTCATTGTTGGACCATTCTTGGCGACAACAAAACATTGCCCGAGAGAACTTTGTTCGTGCCGATGCAAATTCCATTCACCAGGAAAACATTTGAGGTGATTGATTTTTTGACGACTGTTTTGGCAAAAACATGTTGCTGGGATGCAACATAGTTGCGCGTGATTCAGTCGATCATCCGTCATCCATCAATGTACTTCAATGCGCTGTTCAGCGCCAACTTGGCTTGATGCAGTTGCGCCATGGCGGCGATGCGCGCGGTGTTCGGTGTGGCGAGATTCATCCCCAACGCTTCTTGCAAGATCAGTTGGTCAAACAATTCATCCAACTGCACCACGGTCTCCTCGTAGTTGCTGCGGTACTTCTCCAACAACAACTTGTCGCGCATGCGAATCACTGCGGACTGCACCCGTGCTTTGTACGCCGAGGACCCTTCGCCCATCCCCGCCGACAATCCGCCCCCCACTGCGACAGAAGAAGAGGAAGAGGGAGAAGAGGAAGAGGACAAAACACCCGTTTCCATCCCCTCCGTCCACGCCGACCACGCCGGCGTATGTCGCCAAAAATAAGCAGTCAACGCCGCCGAAATCACCACAAACCCAATCAAATACGTCCACTCGCTTTTCATGACGGCAAAATATGTCACACTGCAAAATATGTCACACTGCAAAAAAAACCAACACGAAGCACGGAAAACCAACAAACAAAAAAACAAACTCGGTGTCACGTTGTCAGGACGCTGTTAAGGTGTTACCAGAAGAAAAAAAAACGACACGCACCCACACACACACACATACACCGACAAACACACATACACACACTCTTTCGAAGACAGATGAATAACCGTGCTTTCACCCGCGGCGCAACAAGTAGCGCAATACATTGGCCACGGCAACTTTGGAAATGCGACGTTCCTTCCCGCGAAAATCCGCGACCTTCAAATGATCCAAGCATTGCGGATTGGCCGCCAATGCTTCGATCAACTTCGCCAAATGTCCGTGCTCCCGTAACATGACTTGCGCCGTGGTGGCACTCACCCCCGGAATCTGACTCAACATGATTTCACCAATGTTGTCTTCCGTGATGTGATGCTTCTTTGCCTTTTTGATCACCGACGCGTATTCTTTCTCTTCCACCTTGGTGACATCCATCTCTTTTCCGTCATGCTCCGGCTCCTCCTCCTCCGCCTCCTCCATATCGTCCTTCATCTCGTCCTCCACCTTCAATGCACCAACTTTACCACCACCGCCAACGACAACATCCGATGGCAAAGGTACCACCGCACTCGACGTGGTAATGGGCGTGGTCGTGGTCGAAGTGCGATGGAATGGTTCCCGTTTGTTTGCTTCGCGGTGCAGTTTCGCCGCAAGATTGCACAACATGAAGGCCGATTCCTCCAAACTCAGCGACCGCATCACAGAAAACCCCTTGTAGTAATTCAGCGAAAAGAGGGCGGCGTGCAAGGTCGCCTTGTCCTTGCGGTACCACAAATTGCCTTCCACCAAATACACCACGCGAGGATTGGGGAGTGACAACGCATGCAGACGGAACGATTGTTCATCATAGCGACCATCTTTGATGCTGTTGGCCAAGTCGTCGACCCGTTTGCGTTCAATGACCAGCAAGTCCGACGTCGCATCGCGCACGACGATATCCCCTATATCCAAATTCTCAACCACCACCGAAAAAACCGAGGGACCGTAAGCCGTCGGACATTGTTGCACGCATTGCTCAATGGCGCGCAACAATCCACTCTCTCGATAATCAATGCGCAAGGTGATGGTGCTGGTAGTAGACATGATCAATGTTTTCTTTTTTCGATGGTTTGTGTGGCGGCGGCGCGCGTTGTTTTGTTTTTTTTTCTTTTATGTTATGCACGTTCGGCATCGGCTGCGGCAAAAGCGAAAGTGAATGCAAACATAGTCGCGGGGTTATTAACCCATGTTACCGCCGTGAGTTGCGCGATATCCGTACTTTTGGGTTTGGATGGTGCGACTTACGGTACAAATGAGGGGCATGGTTTGTTGCGCGCGCACTTGGAGTGCATTGCTGGACAACCACCACCCGACACTTGGTGCCAATCCACTTTTCTTGACGCCACCGCAGGTGTTGGTGCGGTTGACAATGGCGTTCTGATGACGCGCGTTGCGACTTCCAGTCATAAGTACCATGGTGAATCAATAAACGTTTTAAACAAAAGCGAGAGGAACAGGGAGAATGTATACTCATCCACAACAAAAAAAAAGATTGACTGTGTCCCCACCCCCCTTCCTTCCCCTCCTTTTCCTTTCGCTTTCCACTCCCCCATTGTCGAATGAAACGCCGCGCCAAAACCCCCGTCTCCGTCCCTGTTTCTGTTGATACACTTGTCGCCGACATCGAACCTACTTCTCCTCCTCCTGCCCGCAAACGCACGCGCAGAACTACGGCAGCGGAACGGGATTCGCACAACGTCGCGTCGGGACAATGCAACAACCGCAACGACACGCAAGAACCCGTCCCGGAAGACATCTTCGTCGCCGAACACTCGGTGGATGCAGAACCCGCCGCGCTGCCGCAAGGACGACGGGAAGAGACGGACGTCGGCGTCGTCGTTGCTGTTGAGGAAGCGACCGTCGTCGACGCCGCTGCAAAGAAAGACCCAAAGTGGGACGCGGTGGAACTGGACGATGCGGACGATTTGGGCGATGTGTACAAGTTGAAAGACGATGTGGACATGATCAAAACGAAGGAGGGATTCCTCTTCAATCCATTCAATCCGCACAACATCGTCATCCAAGAAGCCGACGTCGCGGCAATTCTTGCTAAATATGGACTGCCGCCGGTGGTTCACAACCTCCAGTTGTACCAACGCGCCTTCGTGCACCGCTCCTACATCAAACGCCCGCGCCTGCAAAACATTCGCGCGAACATCCAAATCGTGGATCGCCCCCCCGACTGCATGCCCCTGCGCAGCAAATCCAACGAACGCCTGGAATTTCTCGGCGACGGGGTCCTGGAACTCGTCACCAAATTCCTCCTCTACCGCCGCTTCCCTAAAGCCAATGAAGGATTCATGACACGCACCAAAATCGCCAACGTGCGCAACAAAGCCATCGGCAAAATCGCGCTCGACATGGGACTGCATCGCTGGTTCATCATATCGCGCCACGCCGAAGACAAACACACGCGCACCGGCCTCGTGTGCCTCGGCGGACTGTTCGAAGCCTTCCTCGGCGCCGTCTTCCTCAACTTCAACAAGGGCACCCACAAAAGCGCCTTCGCCGCGGCGGCGGGGGACGAAGAGGACGATCCGCGCTGGCACGAGGCCGATCGCTTCATCACAGGTCCCGGGTTCCAGTACGCCCAGCTGTTCATCGAGAACATTTACCGCCAGCACGTGGACTGGACGAAACTCATCCTGGAAGACAACAACCACAAGAACAAACTGCAAACCATCCTGCAAAAAGCCTTCAAAGTCACCCCCAACTACCTCATCCTCAGCGAGTCCGCGGAGGAAGGCTACACCATGGGCGTCTTCCTGTACATGGAGCGCTGCCCAGACTCCGGCAAGGTGCTCTTCAAAAACACCCACCTGCGCATCGAAGACGCCGTCGACGTGTCCGCCTTTGGATCCTTCGACCAAATGATGGACGTCTTTCGCACCCAACGACGCTTGTTCGTGTTCCTCGACCTCGCGACGCACAAGAACAAGCAAGAAGCCGAACAACTGGCCTGCAAAGCCGCCATCGACAAACTCCAACCCATCTATCACACCTTCCCCCTCGACTGCACACAATGACAGAAGAAGAAGAAGAAGAAGAAGAAGAAGAAGAAGAAGAAAATATATGTTTTTTTTGTTGTAACTCAATAAACGCGTTTATTGGTAAATGCCACACTTTGCCGATTGGTTATTATTTCTTCACTTCACTTATTGCACTGAAACACAAATAGCAGACGGCAGCTTCTACCACGCCACAACCACACCACACCACTTTGTTTGGCAACAACATTCCACGTGCACATGCGCAAGGCCACTTCTTCCACCGCTGTCGCCAAGCGAAAAACCGCCAGTTTGCGGCGTGGCGTCAGGGAACATCATGCTGCGCGTACACGTCGCCGCCACGGTAGTCGCCAATGGGCGGGAACCAAACTGCGGGATGTGAGCATGCGGGGTTTTGCGCCCGTGCTGCAACTCCTGGATCGTTCTCCACGTGTTTCCATGTTGTCGTACTGGAGCTTGTATTCGTTTTTGTTCGAACTGTCAGTGTCTCCTGAGAACAGTCCGTATTTGCTGTTGCGCAACGGGGAGTTTGTGGAACCTGCCACCGAGTTCGTGCTGAAATTGTCGCTGCTGTACACACTCCAGAGGAACGATTTGCCGAACGCCGACGAAGTGCCGCCGTTCCGAAATGGTCAAAAAGCCGTCTCGAGCCAAGAGGACTTCGTGCAGGAAGCCATCGTGCAGCAACACCTCTGGACCTACTCGCTGGCGATGGACGCCGAACATCCCATCTGTCCCCCCATTTCGAACCTGGCCATCTTTGAGCCACGAGATGCATTGCGGCTCCTGATACGCATCCGCGACAAAGCCAATCCCAACATGGACGACGACGTCGTGGATGCGGTGCATTATCTCGCAGACAACTTGATGCCTCCGCACCACCGATGGCAACTCGGTGTGATTTTGATGCCCAAGATCGCGCAATCCATGACCCTCTACGAAGTGCAGCATAACGCAGCCCACCAACTAGTCGCCGCGCAACTCCAATCCGCCGTGCAAATACTCCGCGCCTTCTTCTTTGTGCAGGTGGTACACCTCGATCTCCACGAAGCCAACATCCTCATTCAGCTGATTGGACCCATCGCACCCAAAACCCCCGAGGGCGTCCACGCCACCCTCATCGACTTCGGACAAGCCATCTTCCTGCGCAAAGCCAAACACACGAATATCCTGAAATCCGAACTTCGAGCATTGGAAACCCTGCACAAATCGACCTCGGACACATTCATCGACCTCGCAGCAGAGCATGCGGACGGATCCATCCGCACGGACAAGAACGGTATCAGCGACGGCGCCCATTTGGTGCAACGTGTTTTGAACACCTTGTCTCAGCACAACGCACGTTGGGTCGTGGACAACATAGCCAACGATCTCAATCGCTGCGAGCAAGTGTTCGCATTGCTGAGTCTGTACGTGCACGGCAGTCCGTCTGTCAAACGCATGTCCTTCAACGACGTAGAGGACCACCTGAAGCAACACCTGTTCACCAACCTCCAATCCACCTCCCCCGCCAGCTACGAACAAACCATTCCCGCGGTGAACCAAACTTCTCCTTCTTCCACCACATTGTCGCTCCGCCACAGTCCATCGTCGTTCTCGTCGCCACAGTCTCCCTTGCCTTTGCATCCGGAACTCTCGCCCGCCACCCGCGCGGACAGGGTCGAGCAAATGAAGGGACGCACCCGCACACCCAGCGGCAGCAGCAGCAGCAGCAGTATCGACCATGATGGAAGCGACAAACCACCTGCCGCCAAACGCGTGCGTTGGAACGATCATTCTTCACCCATCAAAGGGGGGCGCAAACACACCGCGCGAACAGGAGGACCCAGCTGGCGACGACGACGCCGCCGTCACCATCATCACTCGCACCGTCACCATTAGGAACTGTGACGTGAAAAAAGTGGAAAAAAAAAGCAACCACGCGCGTTTATCGAACTACTCCAATGGTCCAATGTTTCGACACGCGCGGTCCACCACCACGTCGCGCAGCCATGACTGGTTGGCGCACATACTGCGGAAATGATACATTGGGGGGAGAGGGAGAGGGAGAGGAAGAGGAAGAGGAAGAGGAAGTAGGAGGAGGAGGAAGCAAATGCTGGTTTTCGCGCGTGCCCAGTTGGAACCGTCGTTTCTCGTCCTCCAACTGCTGCAGCATGGTGGCCGGCACTGGTCGCCCCAATGCCTCCAAATATTTCACCACGTTCTCGCGCGCCTCCAACGTCGTCGGGTAATACGGAATGTTGCTCCAATCTTTCGTTTGCGCTACCACACTCGTCGACTGCTTGCGTGGAAGGTGGTTCGGATGCACCACTTTGCGCGGCGGCTCGCGCAAGTCATACTGAATGTAATCCTCCGACCCAAACGGAACCTGGGTCAAAAACGTGCGCACATTGATGTAAAAGACCCGATCGTTGGGCACCGTGTACAAATTGTCGTGCGGGTTGGGAGAGAGCGTGTCAATGTCGTAGACGACGTCGTGTAGGGTGCGCAACCCGTCCACGCCATCGTCGTGTTCGCTGCGCCACGGATCTTTGCGCGAAATGATGCGCGAAATGCCGTCGAACAGTTGCAAGATTTCTGGACTGCCAATGCCGTAAAAGACGCTGCGGTCGATGGTAATGCCCGCGCGCTCGCACCGCGTTTGCAGCGCATTGTCTTCCATGCCCCAGCCCCAGTAACATGGAAACCCATTCACCCGCTCGAAATCCACTCCTTTCATCACCACGATGCCCCCCAACGTGTGCTTGAACCCGTAGTAATGCTTCACCACGCCGGGCGTCGTTTGATAGTCAAACAACTTGTGGAACGGAATGGTGTCCACGTCGTTGAACACAAAGGTGATGTCGCGGTAGTGCGCCGGGTATTTGTCGCGCATAGCCCAGAATCCCAAATTCTTCACTGCGCCGCGATTGAAACTGCGCGCATCACATTGGTGTGCAAAGTAAATCTCGTAGTCCGTGTGGTGCTCCAACAAGAAACTCATGTATTTGGCGAAAAAGAACTTTTGCTGCGGACGATTGCGGTACGGCACGATGAATATGCGTTTAGGCACATGCATTGGAGGGGCAGCATCCACCATCGCTTCTTCCTCCAACACCACCGTCGTCACCGCGGCAGAGGCGGTGTCGGCGCTATCGTATTTGTCATCTTTCTCCATCGACTGTTGTGTTGTGACAATTGTCTTCTTGCTCACTCACCCACTGCTCACACGTTCCGTTTACACTTCTACCGAAAAAACATTCTTCCCCTTTTAAACGGGTTCTACGCACTTTCACCCTCACACTTGCTGCCGCAGATGGCCCAACAAGATCCAAGTAGACCCGATTGCTTTTTTTCTCTGTGGACATGTACAGACGAACTACTACAAACAAGCACAAGCTGGGAATCGCCGTGTGAAAGTGTGGTGGCAGTAAACCGTTCTTTTTTTTTGTTTGTTGTTTTTTTTTCATTGAATTGCCATGAGCAAAGCAGCAGACGCCGTGAAAAACATCGTCGTTGCCAAATTGCAACATCACCATCGCGAACATCGATGCGAAGAAGGATTTGAAACCGTGCTGGCTCCCCGTTGCATGAAAAAGTGCGAGCCCGGCACGGTGCGCAACCAAAACACCAACCGGTGTGTAAAGCCCGATGGATCTGCTTCCCGCCGCAGCCAATCCAAATCCCGCGATGGCAGCAAAACACGCAGCAAGAGTCGAAGCAAGAGTCGCAGCAAAAGCAAAGAAAACAGCATTGCTCTTCGCGAAAACAGTGCTCCCCACAGCAATGCTCGCCGCAACAGCAACAGCAGCAGCGGCAAGTTTGTCACCCCCCGTGAACAACTGAGCAATGCACGCGTCACCCAACGTCGACCTCCTTCCGCCAAAGCACCCATCGTCATCGATTTGATCTCATCTTCGTCCACGCCATCTCCCGTGGCAGCAGCAGCAGCAAAACAACCACTTCGCGTACCAACCCCCGTTCGCGTACCATCCTCCTCCGCACGCACTGCGGCAAAGGCAGCCAAGACACCATCAAGTGGTCTATCGCGTGCAAAATCCACCCAATCATCCGTATCATCGTTATCGAGTAGCAGTAGCAGTAGCGAAAGCAGCAGTGAAAACATTGACGAAAACAGAAGCAACAGTCAGAAAAGCAACGGAAGCAGGAGTCGTGGAAGCAACGGAAGCAAGAGTCGTGGAAGCAACGGAAGCAAGAGTCGTGGAAGCAATGGAAGCAAGAGTCGCGGAAGCAACGGCAGCAAACCCAAGACAGTGACTTCGTCTTCCACGCGCAGACGCAATGCAGCGGCCGCGGCCGTCGGCAATGTCGCAAAAACCAAGCGAAACGTGGTGCGATACAACGACCCAGAACTCCTGGACATGATCCAACGAAAAAATCAGGCCAAAGATGCGAACAACATGGAAGAATACCATCGGTTGGAGGAAGCAATCGCCAAAAAGAGACGACAAATCAAGAATGCGCGCGAGAAAGAGAAAAAACGCGAGCAAAGGCAAAACGTGGGCAGCACCAGTCGAAAGAGAGCAGCAGCAGCAGAAGGCGATGGAAATCCTCGTCCACCCAGGTCGCGAAAGAGAGCAGCAGCAGAAGGCGATGGAAACCCTCGTCCGCCCAAGTCGCGAAGGGCGGCGGCAGCACCTCGATCCCCCGTGCCCGCCATTGATTTGACTGACAAGTCAGGTATCGGCGTGACCTTGAGTACCACCTTCGACGGAAAGCACCGCAAATACCGCGCCGAGCGCATGGACAATCTGCGCAAACGATTCAAGCAGAAGTACAATCAAGATCCATTGAAGTTGGCGCGCGTCGACCCGGCGGAGTGGAAACGGCTGCATGCCCAATTGCTGCGGGAAGGCAACACGAACGACAAACAATTGGTGCAGGACATCATCGACATCGTGTCCAACTCCTCCGCCTCCAACAGCGACGAAAAGATGAAACTGTTGCGCCGCATGTACCGCAACCCCATTGCGCGCCCACTTGTCTTCGATTCTCCCAATGCCCGCGTCCTCAAGGCCGCCATCGCCCACCGCAACGCCAAGCGCCGCGGCACTTTGTTCGGAGTGGATGATCGGGATGCGCTGAAGAAACTCAATCTTCCCTTCCACTTTGACAATCCGCAAGACTTCCTGGACAACGAACAGATCCAGCAACAAGTCGCGGAAATCGAAGCAATTCCCGCCAAGCAGCGCAAGAAACGCCAATCGCGTCTCATGGGCATCGTGAAGCGAGTGCAACAAGAGATCCGAGACGCGCAGGAAACGGAAGAGGTGCAGAGTGGTCTCGATACGGACGATGACGACGCCGTGTTTACCGAAGAAGAACTGCGCCTGTTATCCAAATTCGGCATTCCCGCTCATTTCAAGTCCATAGAACAATTCTTCGCCGACCGTGTCGTGAAAGACAAACTGGCCGCCATCAAAGCCAAGGACAACCTATCCAAAGACGAAGAAGATCTGCTGCAGCTGTTGGATGAGGCCGCAAAAGAACTCGCGGATGCAAAGGAGGCTGGAAAGGTGCCCAACAATGACAACGTCGTAGATGTGTTGGACGACGACGGAAATGTGGTGGAGCAGGTGCAGGAACAAGGACCAGAGCAGGAAAAGAAAACCACCACAGATTCGGTGAAATTGCCGCCACCCGTGGTGTTTTAATGCAAAACCGAAAAAAAAAACAAAGAGTGTGTTGTCTGTGTGCGTGGCTAACAAAATGGTGTTCATGAAAAGGAGTTACATCATGGTGGTGCGTCGCCGATCGCCCATCTCAAAAAAAATACATTTTGGTACACGCGTGTACCAAAATGTGCATTGGATTTCACTGCTCTAATCTACTCTGCTCATTTGCGACGGTATTTAGCGGCGGCAACCGCGGCGGCTGCGTCGATGGCAGCTTTTTTCACGGCGTTGGGGGGCAATCGAGAGAGTTTTGCATCGCGAAGGAGATTACCATTGTCCTTGCCGAAGTCCTTGCCGTAGCGCTGTCCATAGTCCCGACCATCGTCCTTGCCAAAGTCGTTGCCAAAGTCGTTGCCAAAGTCCACACCAACCTTGTTGTTGATGTTGTAGTTGTCGCGACTGCGGTTGCGATTGCGGTTGCGGGTTCGTCGATACGCGGCGGCAGCAGCAGCAGCAGCAGCGGGAACATATCCATCTCCTCGCACGGAAGCACGTTGCCAAGAGCGCGGATAGATGCCCAAGCGCCGAGTCAGCGCGCGACGCCAGTCAACGCGGTTGACTTCCAGCGGTTTCATTTGAAAGGGAGTTCCGGTCAATGCCGACCACGATTTCTGCACTGCATTCCACTTGCGCGCGCATTTCAGTTTTTCTTCTTCTTGCTTTGGAATCGTCGTGCCTGGGTACAATTGCACATCCGCCGTCGCATAGTACGACAAATATCGCTGCTGCTGCTTGGATGAAGGGGTCGTCGTACTGTTGCTGGTGCTGGTGCTGGTGGCCGTGGTGGAAGAAGATGGAAGCAAAAACGACCATGGCGACGCGCCAACTGCACCTCCCAACATCATGGTGTCGAAAAAGGCTTCCTCCGACTCATCATCGTTCTCCTGTTCCACTTCCGCCACCGTCTTCAGAAAGGCCATCTTGGATTCCAGCGGAACAATGCGCAATGCCACCGTCGTGCGCAGCTGCAGGGATTGTGTGCGGACATGATAGTTGTGGTTCTCCAACGTGCTATTATCAGCGTTGTTATTGTTGTTGTTGTTGTTGTTGGTGGTCATCAATGCTCGTTGCAGCCAATCCTGCGCCTTGCGCACCGCCGACTCCACATTCAACATAGCCAAGTCGATGCGCACCCTCCGCGTCTCGTCCGCGGCTACGACTGCGGCGGCGCCAGCAATGCGTGGAGGAAGCGTGATGTCGGACACCAACCATGGACACACGGCAGTGCGCCATTGCGTGTCGCGATACACCTTGGCATGCCACAACCCCGCAAACAAGTGCGCCCACTCCAACGGGTCTCGTCCACCCTCGGGCTCCACCTCGAACTCCACCACCAGGTGACATTGGTCGGTCATGAAGCGCGTATACGCCGGATTGACCACCTCGTGGATCAAAGTGGGCAAAGCAACGCCAGCTGGAACCGAGGGAAGGTGGCGAAGGAACCGTTCGCCGTACTCCGCCGCCGCGCGACGCTTGAGAGAGGCGCGGTCAGCCATCATCCAGGACAACACCACGTCACTACTGACAACGTCCACTCCGTTTGCGTCCTCCCCGTCACTCCCTTGCACTTTTCCCTGCGTGACATTGTCCACCACCAAGTACAAAATGCGGCGCGCGGCGTCCAAGTGAAACAACTTGACGGTTTCTTGCACCACGGCCGACTCTCCAACCATGTTTCCCCCAGGTGCCGTCGCCGTCGCCGCCGCCGCCTGCATGCACGCGCGTCGTTTGGCGGTGAGTTCCTGGCTGATCACCGACACCATCGCATCCAATCGATCCCACGCATCGGTCGTGGTTTCCGCGGTGGTCACGTCCACGGCCAACAACGCCGCCACCTCGCGCACCTGCATCGTCGCCGCAAACACCATGCATCTCGGTGCGCCTGCAAAGGTGGAAAGCAGCGTCGAGGGTCCATTTTCAAAGCGCGGGGTCAATGTATTCACCACCTGTTCGCGCAGGTCCGCGAGCGCCTCCGCCTCTTCCGCGGTCCCCGACACATGGACCACGATCTCCACGAGGAATGTGCTGCGCGTCCACCGTCCATACCGCACGGCCAAAGGAACGAGGCCTTCTCCATCGCCTTGTCTTCCGAGGATGCCACCAAGGATGCTGTCGCGGCGACTCCCGCTGCCGGCGCCACTCAACGTCGCGTGGAGTGGTTGTACCACCTGCGCCAACGTAGTTTGCCACACCTGTTTCCACTCCACGGGGTCAGACGCATCCACCGCCAAGTCTCCTGACAGCTTGATGATGGCGGCGACAGAAGAAGAAGAAGAAGAAGAAGAAGCCGACGAAACAGATGCAGAAGTTCCCGCCAAGTCGGCGGTCACATGTTCGAGGAGTGGGAAACGACGGCGAGGCAACACCGCCGCCATTTCTTGCTGCAGCCACCGATTCAAGACATTCGCGTCCGACAACACTATCGACAACAGCGTGCGCATGAACACGGCAAAGCGTTGCAATCGAATGCGATAGTCCTCCAGCTGCGCCGCCACCTCCTCCGGTGGGCGCACGAGTGACACATTGTCCCCCTCCTTCGAAGTGCATCGCAGTCGGAAGGAAACCTGCCGCAGCCGGTAGTCGCGATGGCGCAATGGCAAGGGCTCCACGCCAAACAAGAAGCGCGTGGAATGGACAGGTCCTTCTACCCCCACCGCCGTGAACGGCTGCGAGTCCAGCGCGGGAAAGCGCGACGCGTAAAAATTGTCGGCGCCGGATGGCAAATGCATACGAAGATCAGCAATCCACTTCGTCAGCGATTGCGCAATGTGCACCACCATGTCGTGCGTCGAGGGGGTTGTGTGCGTGTCCGGCAGGGGTTCTTGGAAGTGCAACGTGAAGACATCCTCCGCCTCCATCACCTCCGTGTTCGAAGGTGCCTGGGGCACAATGGACGAAGGCGGGGGCAATGGCGAAACCATCTCTTGTCGCATGCGCGTCCACCCTTCTCTCTCCAACACATTGTGCTGCATGGCCGACAATGCGGGCAGATCAGTGTCGGCGACCAAGCGACGCTCCCTCCATGGAGCAGCCGCCGCCGCAGCCGTATCAGTTGCACGTTCACTTGCATCGGCCACTGGAGCCAAAGAAGTGTCGGAGGACGCCGCTATCATCCCAGTCAGCAAGTTCATCTCCAACGGCATGGGTGGATCCATCGTGACATTCAACACTTGGGTGACGTTGTCTTGCAACATAGCTTTCTCCGCCGTCCATTGCGTCTGTAGAATGGCGCGAAACGCATCCAGAAAGGCAGCAAAGGAATGATCTTTCCACTGCGCGCGCAAGGACGCAAGCAACGTGGATGGGGAAGAGGATGCCTCACCTTGTCCCTCTTCGCCCTTGCTTTCTTCGGCCCTGGTTTCTTCGGCCTTGGCTTTGTTCGCTGCCGACAACAATTGAGTTTCAGCCACGTGGCGTTGCGCGTCGGTCATGAGGGAGACGGGCCACTCCATGTTCGCAGGCAATCCGATGACGATGCGAAAGGTGTGTTTGTGCGGCACATCGATGTCGACGATGGTCAACTGTCCGCTGTTGGGAAACAACGACTCGTCGGGATGGGCGTCGCGCCGCACCTGTTGATCGGCGAGATAGATGCTCTTCTCCACGTTGTTCAACAAGACTTGCTTCCACTGGAACGGCAAGGTGTCTTGCTTGTGCGTGCGCAACCACACTTCGACGTGGTCCTTTGCACCCAGCTCGTGATTGCGCAAACTGATAAAGTGGAAACTGGGGCGGTTCAAGGTGCGTTCCCCGTAAAAGCGCGTCCACAAAGTCAGCGCCTCCGGATCCCCCGTTACAAACGACAGCAGCGCCGGATTGTCCACACGCACCTCAAACTTCAGCAACAACAACTGCTCCGGCAACTCCTTCGGAGATGCAACCGCGGCGGCGGCGGAAGCAGTGGCACCAACCTCCGCGCCCTCCAATCCATCCAATCCCTCCGACCGCTTGCCCCACCACCATCGTTTCCACAACGGCGGCGGCGGCAACGTCGATGATTCGTCCCCCGTTTTTTCTTCACTTCCGTCCCCCGTTTTTTCTTCGGCGGCGGCGGCGGCGGCGCTCGTGTTTGCGGATGGATCAGTGGCAGAGTCAGAAGGTGATGGAGAGGACGGTGGAGGAGATGGTGGGCGCCACATGTCGGGCACATCTAGGGGATTTGCATTGCGAGATGTTCGGTCGCGAGATGTTCGACTCAATGATGGAAAGGGAAGGCGCGACATCATCGTGCGCGGCGGAGATGGCATTGGTGGAACGACGGCATTGGTAGCAACCCAGGTGGCATCGTGCAGAGGATTGGTGTCCGCTGTTGCCGCTGGTGCAGTAGGCGACGGGGTGTTGGCGCCGAATGCCGCATCCAGCGCGGCGACGTGCGATGCATCCCCCATGCCTGCAAACGGATCGGAAAATGGCGCATTTGGATCCGAGCCTTGCATGGACGCGAATGACACCGGATTGTTCACAGTAGTCGCTTGGGATGGGGAGTCCTCTTTCTCCTCCTCCACGTCGCCCGGACCAGTGTTTGCGTCAACAAACGCATTGTCGACAGAATCCGCGTCGGCAACAGAATCCGCGTCACCAGTGTTTGCGTCAACAAACGCATCGTCGGCAACAGAATCCGCGTCGGCGACAGAATCGATGGTGTCGGGGTCTTCGTCATCGCTGTCCATGGGTATTCCAAGTGCATTTGCGACATTTTGGAGCCATCCCAAACTGCTGCCGCCAAACTGAAGTGCAGCGCGGTTGCGAGGGAGGCTGCCTTGTCCAGACACCAACAACGCCAATTGGTCACGGTCCACCACGCGCTGTTTCACCAAGGTGAGTGGGAGTGCCTCGGGGTCGCGCGGATTGACGCCCAGCATGACGCGAATGGCGCGCATCACCGACTCCACTTGTCGCCGGGACATGGGGGTGGACTGCGTGCACGCCAAATACATCGTGTAGGTCTCCGAAGTGCCCGTGAACAACTCTTCGCCGCCGTACGCATTCGCAAGCCCCGCCGCACCCGATGGCTCTTCGCGGATGGTTTTCAGGTACACGTTGTCCAAGTCCTGGAAGGTGCTGAAGGTGCGCAATTGCGCCAACAACTCTTTGCTGCGCGTGTACAGTCCTTCGCTGGCTTTCCAGGTCGTGCGCAGGCGGAAAGTAACCAGATTTTGTCCACGCCGGGTTTTCCCTTGCGAGGCGTACGAAATGTTGTCCAGCGGGATGTCGCTCACCGTGGAAAGCACTTCGCGCACAATCTGGATGTCCGACGTCGGCAGATCGTACAACCACTTGGGATTCAACTGTTGCGCATCCGTCTGGCCATGCGCCAACACGAACGAACACAACAAAGTCTTCGGCACGTACTCCGCCTCCAACCCTTCTTGATTGCTTATCACTCCATCAAACTCGTGTGCGCGCTGCTGCACCGTGTTCCACGAAGGAGGAAGAGCATTGTTTTCCGGCGAAAGAGTGGTGGCGGTGGTGGAAGAAGAAGAAGAAGAAGACGTCGTCGACTCGAAGCAAAGAGTGTTTCCCGTGGGGTGCACTTCCAGTCGCTGCACCGGCATGTTGTCGATGCGCAACACATCGTGCACCCATTCTTTGTCCAACAGAACCACATCGGTGGCCATGGTGGTTGCCGCCGCCGCTGACGACGCACTGGTTCCAGCAAACCAGGAAATGCTGGTGGCGGGTTGCACCTTTGCCACCCAGTCTGCACGATAAAAACGCAACATGGGCGACACATCCACCAAGGAACGACCCATTTGCCCAAACTCCAACGTGGTTGTGGTGGTGTTGTTGGATGCATCGGTTTGCTCCTTCTCTTTCTCCTTCTCCTTCTCCTTCTCCGTCGCGGTGGCACACAGGCGAAATGCGGATGGCGATTGTTCGACGATGGTGCGCAGGCGCCGTTTGGTCCAGAACACTGCCAGTTGCGACACACTGAAGAGTCCGCGCACCAAAAATTGCACGACCATGTTGTCGCCATGCAGCGCCACGAAGGTCTGTTGCTGTTGCGCAGTGAAGCTTCCGTGACTCCCCGTGGGAACACGCACGTCGGTTCCGTCACTGTTGGAGGTGGACATGGGTTTCGCATCTTCTTCCTCTTTCGCCTTTTCTTCGTCCGCATGTACCCCTTCCTTCGCCGACGCCGACAACAATGCGGCGTTCAATGGATGGGTTTCCTGGAACCACAAATCGCAGGCAAATTCAATGTTGCCCGATTTGGGCTGCGTTGTCGCCGCGTGATATGCATTGGCGATTGGTACACCGAACTCTCGTTTTTCCTCAAAGACGGGAGGACGATGGATCGGAGCGGCGGCGGCCACGGCAGGATTGGAGGGGATGGCGGACACCACACCCTCGCTGTCCGCGGCAGGTGCTGCGTCTGCAATGCGAATCCATCGTGCATCGTTGTTGGTGTTGGTGGCGGTGTTGGTGTCAGTGGCGGATGCAAATGTGGATGGCAACAACACCTTGTCGTCGGGGGAAATGCGCCATTGGGTATCGCGGAAAAGAGGCTCCAGTGCCAACGCGCGCTGGAACCGTTCCACGTCGATCACCGCGGTTTGATCCACCAGTACGGTTATTTCCGCGCGATTCATTTGATCCCACGTATCCTCTTGGACAGGGGTGCGATGCACGAAGCGCTGCACATGCCGCAACAACGGCGGCAACAACGACAAGGATGGGGTAGAACCTGTGGAAGAGTCGGCGGAGGAAGATGATGATGATGACGATGAAACCAAACTGTATTGGAGCACAGTCAAAAGCCACATCTTGGCGGGAGTGGACAGTTGGCGCAGCTGCTGCACTTCCAAGGTCAAGGGCATCATGTCTTGGCGCAGAGTGCGCTGGAAGGAGGCCATCGCTTCTCGCTGCACCGCCTGCTTTTCCTGTGTGGACATAGCGGCTTGGATCGCCGTGGCGGACGCCGTCGATTGCGTGGGCAGGTAGCGCACACTCTGCAACGTGAATTGAGTGTTCAAATGATTGGCGAGAGACATGTCACCTGCCGCCAAAGACCACCACTGCGCGGCCAATCCGCGCACTTCGATGCGCACGGTGTTGTCCGGCACGCTCACGGCTACCTGCACCATGGCGTCGGCGTCGTTGCGCAAGGATGGAAGTGGCAACACATCGAATGCAAGGCGGCGCGCGGCTCGTTGCAGTTCCTCGCTGGACCATCTCAGCGGATGACGAAATTGCACAACACACTCCACTCCTTCGATGGACAACCGCGGAGCCTCCTCCGATCGCGGCGGCGGCTGCGGCGAGGATGGAATGGGTGTGCGATAGGCCTGCAGCAATTTCTGGAAGACGGCATCTTGGCGAACATTCCATGGACCTCGTGCTCGTTCGGCGGATGGATTCTCCATCGTTGCAGCAGCATCAGCAGCAGCATCAACTGTACTGTCCTCCAACCGAATGCCGCTGGCCACGTCCTCCGCCAATTGCAGTCGGCGTGGAAGCGCCATTTGCAACATCACCTGGTCGAGCTTCTTCTTGCGCGGCACCTCAAATTGCAGAGTCCACGCCACCACGGTTTCAGAAGGATCGGTGCTGCCGGTTGCCGCAAAGGGATTCGCCGGATTGGCATTTGGTGCTGCGTTGGACCGGAGGACAACGACGTGTGCAAACCAAACGTCTTTCACCGCAGACTTCGTAGCCATCGCCAATTCGTATTGCACGGCATACACTGTCTCAAAATACTTGGCGGACAGCGCCAACGTCACAGGAATGGTGATGGTGACCATGCGCACACTGCGGCGTGTGGCGGCACGATGGCGCGATTCAAAGATGCGTTCGTCCAGGGAAATGGTGAGCATGTTGTCGTCGTCCTCGGGAAGGCGAAGTCCAGTGTGTGCGATCAATTGTTGCTTGGTTTGCTCGGGCGAATACCGCAGCACGGCCAGGTGTTGCAAATCGATGTCGGTGTCGTCGAAGAAGATGTCCCATTGACTGGAGTGCGCAGTGATGGCGCGTTGTTCCAAGAAGATACGATGGCGCCCGGCATGTGGCGGCAAGCCAACGATGGTGGCGAGATTGCGATGCAGATGGATCCAGTCGGACATGGATGCGCCCAAGGACGCGGCCGTGGTGGCCACGGAACACTTGCGTTTGGCCCAGGCGGCATTGCTTTGAAGATGTGCGCGTGTGTACAGCAATGTGAACGACTGGATGAAGGCGTTGTCGCGCTCCGGACCAACTTGCGAGGTCACCCCCATGCGCATCGTGCGCACCCAGTTGTCCAACCACGGATGTTGTACTTCGTGAACGTCCGGAGAACACAAGAGATGCAATGTGCATGTGATGGTGTCGCGGTTGCCTTCGTCGCCATCTCCGTTGTCGTTATCGTTGTTGTCATCGTTGTTGTTGTTGTTGTGCGCGCGCACCTCGATGTCCACCTTTTGTAACCAAAGCATCTGGGGGGATCGCGGCCACAGGGCAGCGCGCAAGTATCGCTGGCGCAACATCGGCTGCACTACCCCGTTCGACATCCATTCGCGCCACTCCGGCATGGTGGTGTTGGACAACAAGGTTGCTGCGCGGCGAACATCGCTGTTCTTTGGCGCAAACACACACTCCACGCGCAATGGTTGCAAGTAAGCCGCGAGTTGCGGCACACAATCCACCGTGTTTTCCTGGGGTTCCTGGGGTTCCTGGGTCTCAACGGAGGAGGAGGCGGCGGAGGAGGGGGAGGAGGCGACAACCAAGTGTAGCAGGTTGGCTTGTATGGAAGCAATGCGACCATCGTTCAACAGCAACATGTCCTGCAGCGCAGTGGATGGCAATATCCCCGAAAACTGGTACACATGGCGATGTGGATTGGCTGGGTCGAATGTATCTTGCACCATCTCTCTCTCCGGTGCGGCGTCTTGCGCATCTTCTTCTTGTTGTTGTTCTGCGGTCATAGAAGTAGGGTTGTTGAACGGCTCCACGATTGAGGTCAAATAGGCGGTGACTGCGGACAACGCCGTGTTGGTGGGTGGGGCGTCGCCCAAGAACTGAACTCCGAGGCGAACGTCGCGCCACCTGCCTTGCGCTTCATTCAGCAGAAGGGGATGGCGCAAGGGTGCAACCACGTCTATCCATCGTCCGCGTGTAGCCGTCAACCACTCGGTCAACAATGCACTTGCGGTTCTGTCGTCCGCGGACTCTGCGGCCTCGGACTCTGCGTTTTCCACCTCTGCGCGCGCCAAGGCCGTCAACGATTGGTTGAGGTCTTCTTGAAGGGCGACAGGGTCGAAACACAACACCTCTTCATCCGCAAAGCCGGTGCTTTGTTGGAAGGCAAAGGATAGTCGCACCTGTTTTTCTTCCCAAATGGTGGTGTCTGGCACCATCCACGCCGTGTCCGGGGCGCAATACTTCAAGGCGCGAGTGACAAACGAAGCAATCCATTCCGCAAAAGAGAGATGCGTGCTTGCACCTGCATCTGCACCCGAACCCGAACCCGAACGCAAATCTGTTGTTCCCGTGGTCAAAGTGGAGGAGGAGAGAAAGGTGGTGGGGATGGGTGACGTCAAGATGAGCGACACGATGCGCTTGCGCATGCGGACAATATTGGGACCGTCCAACTCGACCCGGTCGATTGCGATGCCGCTGTCTTGCCATTGAAGGAAGCGACTGTCTCCCGCCAAGCCCACCAACATCATTGCGTCGGCGGGGGTCAGATGCAACCCCGCGCAACGAATCCGTGCGCGCCCTGCCACGTCGGCGAAGGTGGAACGCTGCTGCAACCACGGAGTGATGCGAGCATAGCGGTGGTCGATCAACCACACAGTCAATGCTGCGCGGAATGCTTCGATGTCCGCTGGTGACACAAACAGTGCCTTTGCTTTCTTGCGAGTAGACGATGCAGCAGCATCAGCAGCATCCGCATCCGTGGCAGCAGTTGAAGGACGGAGATGAATGCTGAAGGTGATGGGTCCAACCACATTTCCGCGTTCCCGCATCATGGCTGGATCGGACAGACACCACACTTCGCGAAATTCGTTGAGGTCGTTCTTCTTGTCATTGTTTCCTTCTCCTCCTTCTTGCACAAAGCCCACGGTGCGCAAGGTGCGTGCGGGAGGCGCCGCGCGCAAATCTTGCAAGGTCAATTCGTTGGGGGGATCGACATCGTTCGCGGCGTCAGGAACGAGATAGTCGGAAGCTGGTTGTGCGCGCATGACGAAGGCGGGTGCATCCGCGGAGGCGATGCGTTGCAAGCGCTGGAGGGCGGCATCGGATTCGCGGTAGCGCACTTGCACGTAATGCGGAGAGACCGTGCCGCGCGGAGTCTGGGTGGGCATCAAGGCTTCGATGCTGGCGGGCATTTTGCCGGCGGCGACAGAAGTGGTTTCCACGGCGACCTTCATGCGCACAAGGGGCACCAACAGTTGTTGGTAATCGGAGCCATCGGCGTTGGTGATGCGGTTGCAGTGAAACAGCGACGCGATGTTGACGTGGGGCACGCCTTGCAAAACAAACAAATTGTTGGGGTCGCGCATGCATTGCACCAGCCAAGTGCGATTGCCCATGTACAGGTGTCCATTCCAATCGAAGACAAAGTGGTTGTCGGGGTCCAGGAGAATGTACTTCTCGGCCTGCGCCAAAGAGAGTCGCGCGTCGGTGACGCTTCCCCCTTCGTCGCGCGCAAATGCATCGGGGTCGTTGAACCAAGACAAGAATGGGTTGCTGCTGCTACTGTTGTTGTTGTTGCTTTCGTTGTTTGTGGCGGCGGGGTTCAGTCGCGCCTCGCGAAAGTTGGCGCCGAACTTGAGGGACGCATCCAAGTGCTCCAAGCGGCGCTGGCCTTCCTTGGCGATGCGATCGTTGGATTGTTCGATGCGCATGCGGTCGGCGGGACTGGCGGCAGTGGGTATGGGTGTCAATGGTTTCACGTCCAACTTCCAATCGCCGGTGGTCCATTGCATGTCTGCGATGGCGTACTGTTGTCCGCGGACGGACAAGACGCGCGGTGGGCTGTACAAAGTGCGCAACATGATGCGGATGTTGTGGTCCACGACCAAGTTGCGCGCGGCCTCTTCGAGCGTGGCGTAGCGGCGGTTGTGTTTGGATTGGAGCAACAGGGTAAAGAGTTCTTGTTCTTCGAAGACGCGACTAATGCCCGACTGTGCCGCCATCAACTCTTCCACCGCCTTCTCTCCGATGCGCACCAGCGGATTGAACAGCAGCTTGCGGAGCACCGGGGGTTGGTTGGGCAAATTGGTGCGCAGGGTCACGATTAACTCATTGGACACTTCGCGACGCTCCTTCTTTTGCGTGAGGGTGGGATTGGTGGACTGGATCGCTGCGCGCACCTCCGCGACATCGTTGTCCCTGTCCCTGCCCCTGTCCCTGTCCCTGTCCCATTCGACATCCTCCTTTGGTTGCCGCGCGGGTTTCGACGGAAAGACAGAAGAAAGCATGATTCGAAGAAACAAAACAAAACAAACAAAACAAACAAGGAACGGAAAGAAAGAAACAACCAGGAACAAAGATGGAAGAAACCGAGAAGTGTGCAAACAATGGTGACGATGAATAAGAGTAGCGTCGAGACAACAACGTTAACTTTATGTGCACAAAAAAAATTGCCAGTCCGTCCAACACAACACTGGAATGATTTCGGATTTTCGAAGTTTCGAGTTTTCGGTTAAGAGTTACAATGCGGCTGGGCAAAAAAGCAAACAAAAAGTTTAACAAACAAACAAAGAAACAAACAAACAAGGTGAGAAAGAGACGAAGAGACAAAGAGATCAAGAAGCGCATCATGTCGGCGATGTCCATGAGATGTGTGTACTGTGTGGAGGGGGTCCAGTGTCGATCGGGTTGCGTCGAAGATCATCGTCGGACCGTGCAATCCACGTGCGGCACAGTTCTCTATCATCGAAAATGTTGGGTGGAGTCTTTGCCCGAATCATCTCCAACGTGGCGCAACGAACGACCGAGCGTGCGGCGGATGGAAAGCGTGTTGGCGCAGTGGTTGGCATCACAACCTGGAAAGGGCGCAAGCAAAAGCAAAGGGGAGAGCAAAGGGGAGAGCAAAGAAGAAGTGCGGCAAGAAGAAAGCAAAGATTCGTTGGAGGAAGTTGTCCCACTCGCGGTGGAGATAGGACCCGATGGCGCAGTGTGGGCGGTGTTGATGCTGACCGACGACCGTTCCTCCTCAGGCGCGTGCTAAAATGTCACGAAAGAGCAGGTCGTTGTTGTCCATGATGGTTTCGAGGGAGCGCACATTTTGTTCGGCCATGGCGGTCTGGTTCAGGTAGGCGATGAGGTCCAGGACGACGTTGATGCGGGTGTCGCTCCAGAGGTGGTTGAGGGAGGTCACCAGGACGTCGGTGTAGAAACAGGTGGTGGCATCGGCGGTGATGTAGATGTCGCGTTTCTGCTGCAGGTGGTTGTCGATGATGGCGTTGAAGTAGATGAGACATTGGTTCAACACCATGCATTGCTTGTACGTGTCGCAGAGCCGATGCAGTCCGCGCTGTGCGCACTGGAAGAGGAGGGAGAGACGCGGGATTTTGGCCATGGTGTCGTCGGTCAGGAAATGGCGACAGGCGATGACCACGGGGTTGAAGAGATGGTGCAGGTCGCTCTTGTTCGTCTTCATCCAACAGCGCGCGACTCCTTGGAAGAGTCCGGGCTCTTGGAAGAAGATTTTGTTTTCGTGAATGAGTATTTTCGTGCCGACCGGTTTGTTGCCGAGGATGGCCAACTTGACTATCACCGACAACGGGTCCAGCAAGTAACTTTTCAAGGACGACGGGAGGGGATGTTCGCCGAGGTTCATGTTGGTCAATGTTGTTTTCTTTGTTATGGTGGATGTTGTTGTAATGGTTGCAGCTGCAGCTGGCGTAGTTGTATTTGTCGCTGGTGTAGTTGGTGTAGTTGGTGTAGTTGTAGAATGTGTTGTCGCAAATAGCGAGGTGTCGTGCTTGTCGTTCTTTAAATCGTAATCACAATTGTCAATATCAATATTCTTTGTCTTTGTCTTTGTGTTAGTGTTAGTGTTAGTGTTAGTGTTAGTGTTAGTGTTAGTGTTAGTGTTAGTGTTAGTGTTAGTGTTAGTGTTAGTGTTAGTGTTAGTGTTAGTGTTAGTGTTAGTGT
>JACCDQ011930446.1_pt1 | contig 25029 bp, 26 predicted proteins | sample 7446031 | NCBI WGS metagenome assembly JACCDQ01 (sample SAMN15323442, study PRJNA562643) | freshwater metagenome | isolation source: river surface water | place: USA:Blue River Watershed | collected 2017-08-17 | reverse complement strand
GGATCGTGTTCGGGGATGTTCACCGCCAACTCGATGAACTGCCTGGCCGAAGCCTTGGGCTTGGCCTTGCCCGGCAACGGCACCGTGGTGGCCACCCACGCCGACCGCGAGCAGCTGTTCAAGCAAGCCGGTCGCACGATCGTGGACATGGCCAAGCGCTACTACGAGCAGGGCGACGACACCTTGTTGCCCCGTTCGATGGGCTTCAAGGCCTTTGAGAACGCGATTGCGCTGGACATCGCCATGGGCGGCTCGACCAACACCATCTTGCACCTGTTGGCGATTGCCCAGGAAGCCGAGATCGAGTTCACCATGGCCGATATCGACCGCATGTCGAAAATCGTGCCCCAGCTGTGCAAAGTGGCCCCCAACACCAACAAGTACCACATCGAAGACGTGCACCGCGCAGGCGGCATCATGGGCATCTTGGGCGAGTTGGACCGTGCAGGCCGCCTGCACACCGATGTGCCCACCGTGCACGCCAAGACCATGAAGGACGCGCTGGACAAGTGGGACATCGCCCGCAACCCCTCGGACGAGGTCAAGCATTTCTACATGGCTGGTCCGGCAGGCATTCCCTCGCAGGTGGCGTTCAGCCAGAACACCCGTTGGCCGAGCCTGGACACCGACCGCGCTGAAGGCTGTATCCGCTCCATCGACCACGCTTTCAACAAGGAAGGTGGCCTGGCGGTGCTGCGCGGCAACATCGCGCTGGACGGTTGCGTGGTCAAAACCGCCGGTGTGGACGACAGCCTGCTGGTGTTCGAAGGCCCGGCCCATGTGGTCGAGTCGCAGGACGAAGCCGTGGACAACATCCTGAGCGACAAGGTCAAGGCGGGCGACATCGTGGTTGTGCGCTACGAAGGCCCCAAAGGTGGCCCTGGCATGCAGGAAATGCTGTATCCGACCAGCTACATCAAGTCCAAGGGCTTGGGCAAAGCCTGCGCCTTGCTGACCGATGGCCGCTTTTCGGGTGGCACCTCGGGCTTGTCGATTGGCCACTGTTCACCCGAAGCGGCTGCAGGCGGCACGATCGGCCTGGTGAAAAACGGTGACCGCATCTGCATCGACATCCCGAACCGCAGCATCAACGTGTTGGTGAGCGATGAAGAACTGGCCAAGCGCCGCGCCGAGCAGGACAAGCTGGGCTGGAAGCCTGCGCTGCCTCGCCCACGCAAGGTGTCGGCCGCGCTCAAAGCCTATGCCAAGCTGGCCACTTCGGCCGACAAAGGTGCGGTGCGCGATCTGTCGCTGCTCGATTGATCACCTCAGGATGGATCGCACGGTGCGTGCCACACATTGCAGGCACAATCTCACGCCATGCTGATCCATCCTCAAATTGATCCCGTGGCCCTGCAACTGGGGCCGTTGGCCATCCACTGGTATGGCCTGACTTATCTGGCTGCCTTTGGCCTTTTTTTCTGGCTGGGCACGCGACGTCTGACCCACCCGCCATTCAATCACTTGCCTAACTGGAAACGGCTGGATGTCGAAGACATCCTGTTTCTGGGCGTGCTTGGGGTGGTGTTGGGTGGGCGCATCGGTTACTGCCTGTTTTACAAACCTGCTTATTACCTGAGCCATCCGCTGGAAGTGTTTGCGGTCTGGCAAGGCGGCATGAGTTTTCATGGCGGCCTGCTGGGCGTGATCGTGGCCATGGTCTGGTTTGCCCTCAGTCGTCAGCGGCCGTTTTTGCAGGTTATGGACTTTGTGGCCCCTTGCGTGCCCACGGGGCTGGCGGCCGGGCGCATTGGCAACTTCATCAATGGCGAACTCTGGGGCCGGACTGCTGACCCGAGCCTGCCCTGGGCCATGCTGTTTCGTGGGGCGGGTGATTTTCCGCGCCACCCCTCGCAGATTTACCAGTTTCTGCTCGAAGGCCTGCTGCTGTTTGTGCTGCTGTGGCTGTTTTCCCGCAGAGCACGCCCGATGGGGCAGGTCTCGGGTGCTTTTCTGCTGGGTTATGGCGTTTTCCGCTTTGTGGCCGAGTTTTTCAGAGAGCCTGACGCTCACCTTGGCCTGTTGAGCCTGGGCATGAGCATGGGGCAATGGCTGTGTGTGCCGATGATTGTTGGCGGTCTTGCGCTCATGTGGTGGGGGGCTAAGAGAGGCACTGCCGAGGGAAAATACTGAAGCCATCACTGCTGCGCAGGGAACTTCAGTGTCTATGATGCCCTCACACAACCAGGAGGTGGCGTATGAACCCGTTGTTCATTGGTGGCGCGAGACGTGATTTTTTGAAGGCCTTGGCCGTGCTGACGGGCTCTGGGGCTGTTCGGGCCCAAGCCCAAAGCAGCTGGCCAGCCAAACCCGTGACGATGATCGTGCCTTTTCCGGCGGGTGGGGGGACGGATGCGTTTGCCCGGCCCATGTCGGCGCAGTTCTCCCGTCTGACGGGCAAGCAGCTGGTCATTGATAACCGCGGTGGGGCAGGTGGCACGCTGGGGGCGGGTGTGGCAGCCAAGTCAGCGGCCGACGGATACACCTTGTTCATGGGGGCGGTGCACCACACCATTGCGCCATTCATGTATCCCAAACTCGATTACGACCTGGAGCGGGATTTGACACCCCTGATTTTGGTGGCGACCGTACCCCAGGTGTTGGTGGTCAATCCCAGGAAAGTCCCTGTGGCCGACTTCAAGGCCTTTCTCGAATTGGTACAAAAAAGTCCGGGTCGACTCAACTATGGTTCTGCCGGGGGCGGAACCTCTCACCATCTGGCTGGCGAGTTGTTCAAGTTGCAAACCCAGACGTTCATCACTCACATTCCTTACCGCGGTGCGGGGCCGGCCCTGCAAGACCTGATCGCGGGCAATGTGGACATGATGTTTGACGGCTTGGGGTCTTCCGCAACGCACATCAAGTCGGGGCGTGTGAAGGCCTTGATGGTGTCGGGTGCCAAACGCAGTCCGGCGTTTCCGGATGTGCCGTGCTCGGCCGAATTGGGCTTGCCCGACTACACCGTGTCCACCTGGTACGGCGTCTGGAGTCCCAAGGGGGCCCCTGCCGATGCCCAGGCACGGGCGATGGAAGAGATCCGCAAAGCCTGTCAGACCGACGAAGCCAAAGCCGTTTGGGCAGGGCAGGGGGCCGAGTTCCCCAACCTGACCGGGGCCCAGTTCGATGCTTTCATCAAGAAAGAACTGTCCAAGTGGTCGCAGGTGGTCAAGGCTTCCGGCGCGAAACTGGACTGATTTTTCTGAACCCTGCACCTGTTCGGGCTCTTTTCCTATTTCTTGCACCATGAGTTCTCACAATCTTTTTTCGGCGCTGCGCGCCGCTTTTCCCTCAGACCTGAGCGCCACGGCGGTTGAAACCGACGAAGGACTGTTCTACAGCTGGCAAGACCTGGATCGTGCCACCGCCATGATGGCCAACTTGTTGCAGTCGCTGGATTTGCCGCAAGGCAGTCGGGTCGCCGTGCAAGTTGAAAAATCGGTTGAGGCCATGATGCTGTACCTGGCCACATTGCGCGCAGGGTATGTGTTTTTGCCACTCAACACGGCCTATCAAAGTGCAGAAATCGAGTATTTCATCGGCAATGCCGAGCCCGCCGTGGTGGTGTGCAGTCCTGCCAACTTTGGCTGGGTGAGCAAGATCGCGTTCAAAGCGGGCACGCAGCATGTGTTCACGCTGGGCGATGACCGAACGGGCAGTTTGCTTGATCGGGCCGCACACCACAGCGATCAGCATCAGGTGGTGCCCCGTCAGGCCGATGACCTGGCCGCCATTCTCTATACCAGTGGTACCACAGGGCGCAGCAAAGGGGCCATGCTCACGCACGGCAACATGTCGAGCAACGCATTGACGCTCAAGGATTACTGGGGCTGGACGCAGGCGGGTGGCCCTGATGGCCAAGGTGATGTGCTCATTCACGCCTTGCCGATCTTCCATGTTCATGGCTTGTTTGTGGCCATTCACGGTGCATTGATCAACGGCAGCAAAATGATCTGGATGGCCAAGTTTGATCCCAAGCGTGCCATCGGGTACATGGCCCGGGCCACGGTGTTCATGGGCGTGCCTACCTTGTACGTGCGCATGCTGGCCGAAGCCAGTCTCAACAAGGCGGCGGTTCAGCACATGCGGCTGTTCATTGCAGGGTCGGCACCCTTGTTGATCGAGACCTTCACTGAATGGCAACAGCGCACAGGTCACACGATTTTGGAGCGTTACGGAATGAGCGAAACCGCGATGCTGACGTCCAACCCTTACGCTGCGGACAGCCGTTATGCCGCGCAGAAAGAACGCCGTGGCGGCACGGTGGGTTTTCCCTTGCCAGGTGTTTCGCTGCGTGTGCGCGGCGATGCTGGACAGGATTTGCCCGTGGGCGAGATCGGCGGCATCCAGGTCAAAGGGCCCAATGTGTTCAAGGGCTATTGGCGCATGCCTGAAAAAACAGCAGAAGAGTTCACCGCCGATGGCTATTTCAAGACCGGTGATGTGGGCAAGGTAGATGAGCAGGGGTATGTGACCATTGTGGGGCGCAGCAAAGACCTGATCATCAGCGGTGGCTACAACGTGTACCCCGCTGAGATCGAGGGTTACATCAATGAGATGATCGGGGTGGCCGAAAGTGCAGTGGTGGGGGTGCCCCACCCGGATTTTGGCGAGGTGGGGGTGGCCGTGGTGATCGCCAAGGCCGGAGCCACTGTGGTGCCCGAGGGGGTTATTGCCGACTTGAAAGCCAAACTGGCCAATTTCAAGATCCCCAAAAAGTGCTTTGTGGTGGCCGAGTTACCCCGCAACACCATGGGCAAGGTGCAAAAGAATTTGTTGCGAGACCAGTACAAACGACTGTTTGTTTGATGTGGTTACCTGTGGCAACGGTCAAAGAACTGCTGCGGTGGTTCTTTGACCGGGTGGGGCCTTATCGCAAATACGCATTTTTTTCGTGAATATGCTGGATGTGTTGTCCGGCTTGTTGCGGTGTCATTTCCTGATTGATTACTTTGACATTGACATAGCGCAGTTCATCTTCCAGCGGTGGCCAGACCCGGTTGAGTCGTTCGGCATTGAGCCGGATGGTGTCATCACATTCTTTCCGCCAATTCAGCATATCTTGACCCAATGGGTCGTTCACGGTCACTGGATGATTGGACAGGGAATAAAAGCCGCTGAGCGTGTCGGTCAGCAACTGTGCGAAATCGGCCGTTCCCAGCCAGTCAAGGAACAGTTGGGCGGCTTCTGGGTGTTTGGTGTTTTTGTTGATGCCAATGCCAAAGTCGGGGTGAACAGACAGATGGCAACGCTGACCTTTGTTTTCAACCGGGGGTTTAAAAACGCCCATTTCAATGTTTTTGCGGTAAGCAAAGCTGGTGTTTCGTAAAAAGTCGATGTCCCATGACCCTGTTGGATAGATCGCCGCCTGTCCGGTTGCAAACAACAATTGAATGTCGGCGTTGGACATTTCACTTTGCTTGGGGTGCATATAAGGCTTGAGCCCGCGCATCATTTGCCAAACTCGGATGAAGTCGGGATCGGTGAATTTGTGTGTGCCGCTGATCAGACCCTGGCGAGCTTTTTCGCCTCCCCAGAAGTTGGGCCCCAGGCCTGTGAAGATCACCTGTGTGGATTCCCACATGTCGGCAGTCCCCAGCGCCAATGGGATGCTGGACTGTGTTTGGGCGATTTTCTTGAGCACTTCCATGAACTCGGAAAGCGTTTCTGGTGGCTCGACTTTCATTTGCCTGAAAATCTGTTTGTTGTAAATCAGCCTATGGATGACATAAGCGACAGGCAGACAGTAGGTGGTTTTGCCGTCATCACTGCTCCAAGCCCGTCGTGCGCTCGGGGTGAAATTCTTGAGTTGGGTTTCATTCAGAGGCGTCAGATAGCCTTTGGTATGAATTTGTACACTGGCATCAAAAGGGCGGCAAAAAATCAGGTCCCCGGCATGGCGTGTGGCCAGGCGTGCATCGAGTTTGCTGTCGTAGGCCAGGGCTTCTTCGGGCGAAAATTTCAGACGAACACTGGGGTGTTTGCGCTGAAACGCCGGAATGATGACTTTGTCCCAGAATATCTGGTCATCTTTGCGCCAACTTTCTATGACCAATTCCTGGGCGCAGGCTGTGCTGGCGAACGTGAGAATCAGCAGGAATGCGACTGCGATACGTAACCAGTAAGACCCACCTGATCTGATGCCCGTGAAGGCTGCCAATGGGGTAAGGACGGGATTGCGCAATAGAACCACCTGCATGTTAATTTGAATACTATTTTATACATTGCTTGTGGTCTGAAGGACGGTGGCAGTCTTGTGATTCGCTGACCACCATCCAGGGGAATGCAAAAAGTTCAGCGCAAAACCAGCACCGGGGTGTGCGAATGCGTCAGCACTTGCTGGGTTTCGCTGCCCAGCAGCAGACGCTTGATGCCTTTGCGCCCATGTGAAGCCATCACGATCAGATCGACTTTTTGTTTTTTGGCTGTGGCAATGATGGCGTCGGATACCACATCCGATTTCACGGTCACGGTTTTGACCGTCACGCCTTTCGTTTTTGCGATCTTTTGCACCGCGTCCAAGCTGGCTTGGGCGGCTTCGGTCCATTGTTTTTCAATGCGGCCAATTTCGCTGGCTGCCAACGGGATGCTGCCTTCAAAATAGGCTTGGGGATAGCGCGGCACAACTTTCAAAGCAACCAGTTCTGCCCCGCAGGTGGCGGCCAGTGCAATCGCGCTGTTCACGGCTTTTTTGGACAAGGTCGAGCCATCGGTGGCCACCAGAATACGTTGGTACATGCGGAACTCCTCAGCTTGTTGAAAATGCCAGCTTAAAGCGGTGTGGTTGGTGCAGACTTGATTCACATCAAGCTTCATGTCAGCCGCATGGCGTATCGTCCGGGCATGACTCAAGTCAATGTTCTGCCGTCTTCGGCGTTGCCTTTGGCCCCTGACGTTGCGACCTTGCCCAAAGCGTCAGTGCAGCAGCGCCTGTATTTGCTGGACGATCCTCAAGAGTGGGCAGCATTCAGTTTGCCTGAAAAAAACCAGGCCGGTTGCTGGAGTTCCAGTGTGGTGTTTGAGGGCATGCACTGTGCGGCGTGCGCCATCACACTCGAAGACGCACTGCGTGCGGTGCCCGGCGTGGAGTCGGTTCAGATCAACGCGGCCAGCCATCGGGGCCGCGTGGTGTGGTCGCCCGATAAAACCCGGCCATCGACCTGGATGCAATCGGTTGAACCTTTGGGTTACAAGGCCATTCCGGCCAACGATGCCCATGCCCACGAACGGCGCAGGCAAGAAGGTCGCCGCATGGTTTGGCGTTTGTCGGTGGCGGCCATGTGCATGATGCAGGTCATGATGTACGCCACCCCGGCCTATGTGTCTGAGCCGGGCGACATCACCCCCGACATGCTGCAGCTGTTGCGTTGGGCCTCGTGGGTGCTGTCTTTGCCTGTGATGTTTTTCTCCTGCACGCCGTTTTTTCGCAGTGCCTGGCGCGATGTGCGGCAGCGCCAGGTGAGCATGGATTTGCCGGTGGCGCTGGGCATGCTGGTGACTTTTGGTGTCAGCAGTCTGGGCACTTTCGAGCCCCAAGGGCCTTTTGGGGCCGAGGTCTATTTCGATTCCCTGACCATGTTTGTGTTTTTTTTGCTGACAGGTCGTTGGCTGGAGTTGCGTTTGCGCGACCGCACTGCCGGGGCGCTCGAAGCGGTCCTCAACCGATTGCCAGACAGTGTGCGCAAACGCATGCCCGATGGCCAGTGGGCGTTGCTCTCGATCCGCCGTCTTGCCGTGGGGGATGTGATTGAGGTGTTGCCCGGTGAAGCCCTCGCAGGCGATGGACGGGTGTTGGCAGGCCAGACCCAGGTCGATGAAGCCTTGCTGACCGGGGAGTCCCTGCCATTGAGGCGTCAACCCGGCGACCGGGTGATTGCGGGCAGCCACAACCTGAGCGGCACCATCGAAGTGCTGATCGAGCAGGTGGGGGCGGCCACGCGCTATGCCCAGATTGTGGCTTTGATGGAAAGCGCTTCGGTTTCCAAGCCCAGCATCGCCTTGCTGGTGGATCGCTGGGCCAAACCGTTTCTGATTGCGGTGCTGCTGGCATCGCTGGGGGCGGCGGTGTACGGCTGGTCCCATGGCCCGGCCCATGCCCTGATGGTGGCCGTGGCGGTGTTGATCGTGACGTGCCCGTGTGCCTTGTCGTTGGCAACCCCGGCCGCCATGTTGGCCACCGCCGGTGCATTGGCCCGCAGCGGGGTGCTCGTGCGGCGTCTGGAAGCCTTGCAAAACCTCGCTGCAGTGGACACCGTGATTTTTGACAAGACCGGGACCTTGACCCGGGATGCCTTTGAGGTGGTGGCGATCCACACCCGAGCTGGCTTGGTCGACGAGACGGCTTTGCAGTGGGCCTCGACTTTGGCCCGTCATTCCTTGCACCCGGTTTCGCGTGCACTGTGGGCAGAGGCCCGTCGCCGTGCTGAGGCGGGCGACGGTCTGAATGCCTTGGAGGCCTTGCAGGCAGGCGATGTGACCGAGTTGGCCGGGCAGGGCGTGCAAGGGGTTTTGCGGGCCACTGGCCAGTCTTTGCGCTTGGGCTCGGCCGTTTTTTGTCAGGCGCCCCCCTGTGCGGGGCACCACCTTCAGGTCAGTTTGGCCGATGCTTCGGGCTGGTTGGCCACTTTCGAGCTGGCCGAAGAAATCCGGCCCGATGCCGCAGCGGTGGCCGCCCAGCTTCAGCAATGGGGTTTGACGCTGCAGGTTTTGTCGGGGGACGCTCAAACAGCGGTGGCGCAGGTGGCTGCTCAGGTGGGCATTGGTCAGGCCCGCGGGGCATGCAGCCCGCAAGACAAGTTGCAGGTGGTTCAGGCTTTGCAGGCCCAGGGCCACAAAGTGGCGATGGTGGGCGATGGCCTCAATGATGGACCGGTGCTTGCCGGGGCCGATGTGTCGTTTGCTTTGGGTCAAGCTGTGCCGTTGGCCCAATCCCGGGCGGATTTCGTGCTGATGGGCGGGCAATTGTCGGTTTTGTTGCCTACGTGGCTGCGTGGTCGTCAGACTTTGCGCATCGTGAAACAAAATCTGGTGTGGGCTGCGGTTTACAACGCGGTGTGCGTGCCGCTGGCCCTGTTGGGCTGGTTGCCGGCTTGGGCGGCCGGTTTGGGCATGGCCCTGAGCTCTTTGCTGGTGGTGCTCAATGCGCTGCGATTGGCGCGGCCTCTTGTCAGTGAACTTGATCGCAATTGAGAGGTTTTCATGGATATCCTGTATTTGTTGATTCCTTTGTCGGTGGGGCTTGTGTTCTTCATTTTGGGCGGTCTGTGGTGGGCGATCCACCGGGGTCAGTTTGAAGACATTGAGGCCGAAGGCGAGCGCATATTGCGCAACGATTGATATTCGTCAAGTGTGCCCGGTGTACACCCGGGCACACTTGGGTGGTTTTTAAAAAGAAGAGGTGAAAATGAAATTTGCCAATATGCAGGCGACAACCTACAACGACACCGTTGTCAGGCAGTTCGCCATCATGACGGTGGTTTGGGGTGTGGTGGGCATGCTGGTTGGCGTGATCATCGCGGCCCAGCTGACCTGGCCTGAACTGAATTTGGGCATTCCATGGCTCAGTTATGGCCGCTTGCGCCCACTGCATACCAATGCGGTGATTTTTGCGTTTGGCGGTTGTGGCTTGTTTGCTGCGGCCTATTACGTGGTGCAACGCACCTGTAACGTCCGTTTGTTCAGCGACAAGTTGGCCGCTTTCACTTTCTGGGGCTGGCAGCTGGTCATCTTGCTGGCGGCCATCACCTTGCCTTTGGGTTACACCAGCGGCAAGGAATATGCCGAGCTGGAGTGGCCGATTGACATCCTGATCACCCTGGTCTGGGTGGCGTTTGCGGTGGTTTTCTTTGGCACCGTCGGCACCCGCAAGGTCCGTCACATTTATGTGGCCAACTGGTTCTTCGGCGCTTTCATCATCGCCGTGGCCCTGCTGCACCTGGTCAACAGCGCTGCGCTGCCGGTCGGCGCCCTCAAGTCCTACTCGGCCTACGCCGGTGTGCAGGACGCCATGGTGCAGTGGTGGTATGGCCACAACGCCGTGGGCTTCTTCCTGACCGCAGGCTTCCTGGGCATGATGTACTACTTCATTCCCAAGCAGGCCGAGCGTCCCGTGTACTCGTACCGCCTGTCGATCGTGCACTTTTGGGCCCTGATCTTCACCTACATGTGGGCCGGTCCTCACCACCTGCACTACACCGCACTGCCCGACTGGACCCAGTCAATCGGCATGGTCTTCTCGCTCATTTTGCTGGCTCCCAGCTGGGGCGGCATGATCAACGGCATCATGACCTTGTCGGGCGCATGGCACAAACTGCGTGACGACCCCATCCTGCGCTTTTTGATCGTGTCCCTGTCGTTCTACGGCATGTCTACCTTCGAAGGCCCGATGATGTCCATCAAGACCGTCAACGCCTTGTCTCACTACACCGACTGGACCGTGGGCCACGTGCACTCGGGTGCCCTGGGTTGGGTGGGCTTGGTGACCATGGGCTCCATGTACTACCTGATTCCCCGCCTGTTTGGCCAGAAGAAGATGTACAGCGTCAAAGCCATTGAGCTGCACTTCTGGACCGCCACCATTGGCATCGTGATTTACATCGCTGCGATGTGGATTGCCGGTGTCATGCAGGGCCTGATGTGGCGCGCCATCAACGCCGACGGTACCCTGACTTACACCTTCGTGGAGTCCGTGAAAGCCACATTCCCGTTCTATGTCTTGCGCTTGCTGGGTGGTCTGCTTTACTTGGGCGGCATGGTGGTCATGCTGTGGAACACGATCAAGACGGCCACACAAGGTCGCTCGGTTGAAGTTCAGATCCCTGTTGCTGCACCTGCCCACTGAGGAGAAACAAACAATGGCTCAAAACCAAAATTCGGGCGGTCTCTCCCACGAAAAAATCGAGACCAGCAACTTTCTGATGATCGTGCTGATCCTGATCGTGTTGCTGTTTGGCGGCATGGTCGAGATTGTGCCCCTGTTCTTCCAGAAGTCCACCACCCAACCGGTTGAAGGTCTCAAGCCTTACACCGCGCTGCAAGTGGCCGGTAGGGATGTTTATGTGCGTGAAGGTTGCTACAACTGCCACTCGCAGATGATTCGCCCCTTCCGTGCCGAAACCCTGCGTTACGGTCCCTATTCGGTGGCTGGCGAATTCGTCTACGACCACCCCTTCCAGTGGGGTTCCAAGCGCACCGGTCCTGATCTGGCCCGAGTGGGTGGCCGTTACAGCGACGAATGGCACCGCATCCATTTGAACAACCCGCGTGACGTGGTGCCCGAGTCCAACATGCCGGCCTATGCATGGCTTGAAAAGAATCCTGTGGATGGCGCAAGCTTGCCTGCCCACATGAAAGGCCTGCGCACCCTGGGCGCACCCTACAGCGACGAAGAAATTGCCAAATCGACCGAAGACGTCAAAGGCAAGACCGAGCTGGATGCAGTGATCGCCTACCTGCAAGGCCTGGGCATCCACCGCAAGTAAATGGAGCACGCCATGGACATCAATACCCTGCGCTCCATCGTGACCGTGCTCACCTTTGCCATCTTCCTGGGCATCGTGTGGTGGGCCATGTCACGCCGCAACCAAGCCAATTTTGACGAAGCAGCGCAATTGCCGTTTCGTCAGGACGACTGAATTGTCCTCAGCTCATAACAAATCAAAGGAATCCAAATGAGTGACTTCATCAGCAATTTCTGGCACTTGTATGTGGCCGGCATCACGCTGGTCAGCATCATTGCCTGTCTGATCCTGCTTTGGTTCAGTGGCAAAGCCAAAGCCATGACAGCCAACGACAACACCACCGGCCATGTCTGGGACGGTGACCTGCGTGAAATGAACAACCCGCTGCCGCGTTGGTGGGTGGGCTTGTTCATCATCACCATCGTGTTTGCATTGGTGTACCTGGCCATGTACCCCGGCGTGGGCAATTTGGCGGGCAAGTTTGGCTGGACATCGTCCGGTCAGTACGACGCTGAAGTGGCCAAAGCCAATGCCGAAGTGGCACCTTTGTATGCCAAGTTTTCAGGCATGCCGCCCGAAGAAGTGGCCAAGGACCCCCAGGCCATGGCGATTGGTGACCGCCTGTTCATGAACAATTGCGCACAATGCCACGGCTCGGATGCCCGCGGCAGCAAAGGCTTCCCGAATCTGGCCGATGCTGACTGGTTGTATGGTGGCACGCCCGACATCATCAAGGCGACCTTGACTCAGGGCCGCAATGGCAACATGCCCCCCATGGCGGCAGCTGTCGGCTCTCCTGAGGATGTACGCAACGTAGCCCACTATGTGCTCAGCTTGTCAGGCAGCCCCCATGATTCGCTGCGTGCTTCGTTGGGCAAGTCCAAGTTCGGTGCTTGTGCTGCCTGCCATGGCATGGACGGCAAAGGCAACCATGCCATGGGTGCCCCCAATTTGACCGACGACATCTGGCTGCATGGCTGGGGTGAGAACGCCATTGTCAACATGATCAACAATGGCAAAGTCAACCAGATGCCTGCTCAGGCGACCAAGTTGACCGAAGGTCAGATTCATGTGCTGGCTTCGTATGTCTGGGGTTTGTCGAACAAGACGGCCGCAGCCCAGTAAGGCGTGCCAGATCAACCGCTCAACTGATTCAGGACACCCCTTTGTGGGTGTCCTGTGGTTTTGAAAGCCCGAGTTTTGGACTCCAAAGAAAATTCTGCCCGGAAAATCGTGCCCATCGTCCCAGCTGAAGCAGCTGGGGATGAGGTGAAGATGGTCTCGCTGTACGCCGCGACCCAAAAAATTTATCCACGCAGCGTGCAAGGCATTTTTGCCAAATGGCGTTGGTTCATGGTGGTTCTGACGCAGCTGGTTTTTTATGGATTGCCCTGGCTGGAGTGGGGTCAGCGCCAGGCTGTGCTGTTTGATCTGGGTGCCCGCCGCTTTTATATTTTTGGTTTTGTCCTGTATCCACAGGACTTCATTTACCTGACGGCGATCCTGGTGATCGCGGCGTTTTCTCTGTTTTTGTTCACTGCCATTGCTGGTCGTTTGTGGTGCGGTTATGCCTGCCCCCAGACGGTTTACAGTGAAATCTTCATGTGGGTCGAGCGCAAAGTGGAAGGTGACCGCAGTGCGCGAATTCGGCTGGATGGCGAGCAAATGTCGCTCGAAAAGCTGTTCAAGAAAGTCTACAAACACATTTTCTGGCTGGCGATTGCCATGTGGACCGGCTTCACCTTTGTCGGTTATTTCACCCCCATCAAGGCTTTGGGTATGGAGTTCTTTCTGGGCAACATGAGCTCATGGGAAGTCTTCTGGGTGTTCTTTTATGCATTTGCCACTTATGGCAATGCCGGCTTCATGCGCGAGCAGGTCTGCAAATACATGTGCCCTTATGCGCGTTTTCAGAGCGCCATGTTCGACAAGGACACCTTGATCGTCACTTACGACGCAGAGCGTGGCGAACCCCGCGGTGCACGCTCCAAAAAGGCCGACCCCGCTGCATTGGGCTTGGGGTCCTGTGTGGACTGCAGCCTGTGCGTGCAGGTGTGCCCCACCGGGATCGATATCCGCAAGGGGCTCCAATACGAATGCATTGGCTGCGGTGCGTGTGCCGATGTGTGCGACACCGTGATGGACAAAGTGGGTTACCCGCGTGGCTTGGTCAAATACTCCACCGAGCACGCCCTTCAAAATGGCTGGACAAAGGAGCAGACCCTGCGCCATGTGTTCCGTCCCCGTGTGTTGCTCTACATCGGCATTTTGCTGGTGGTGGTGGCAGCCTTGTTGACCAGTCTGGGCTTACGCAAGCCATTCAAGGTGGATGTGGTGCGTGACCGCGCCTCGCTGGCCCGCATCGTAGCCGGTGGCAAGATCGAGAACGTGTATCGTCTGCAAATCATGAATGCGGCCGAAAAACAGCTGGGCTTTCAGATTGGCGTCAACGGCTTGAACGGCCTGGAGTTGGCCACCGAAGCGCATGTTGAGGTGGCCTCGACCGAGTCGCGCTGGATCTCAGTGCGTGTTCAATTGCCTTACGATGCAGCTCAACCAGGATCTCATCCCATTGAGTTTCACATCAAGTCCGCCGACGACCAGGGGCAGTCGGTGAGTGAACTGAGTGAAAAATCGATGTTCATCGTGCCCCGTTGAGGGCCGTGTTTAAAAGGCGCTTTTATGTCAAACAATGCATCTGTCCATTCGCTAAACCCTTCATGGTGGTCTTTCGGTCATGTCTGGCTGGTGATCGCAGGCCCTTTGCTGGTGGTGGTGGCCAGTTTTGTGACTTTTTATTTGGCAGCCAACGGGCAAGATCCCGTGTTGTCCACCCAGGAGACACAAGTTGCGCCGGACTCGGCAGGCGGCAACACCCTGGCCCCTGCCATGCAGGCCAGAAACCATGCCGCCACTGGTGAATTGCCTGCCAAAAATGCCCCTAAATAAGCCCTCAGGGCACCTCAGGAGACAAACATGATGGCGCAAAGAATGATGTGGATTGCGTGGCCCGCTTTTTTAGTGGCTGGCTTGCTCGAGATGCTGGTGTTCGGTCTGGTGGATCCGCAGGACCTGGAGTGGTTTGGGCATCCTCTGGCATTGTCGCGGCAGGGGGTTTACACGCTGGCTTTTTTTGCCTTCTGGGCGCTGACCATGCTCTCCAGCGGTTTGACCACCTTGCTGTCCATGTCGCCCTTTGAGGTCAACCGCTGTCCGGTGCCTGAAGACCAGCGCCCCTCGGATTGCGCCCGCGGCGATGGCAAGTGCTGCTGACATTTGCATGACAAAGGGGCCCTCTGGGCCCCTTTGATTTTTGGATTTGCACCGTCAATGGCAGGCGGGGTTGTTCACCAGGCGCTGCAAGCCTTCGGTGCTCAAAATGCGGACATGGCGTTGTTTGACCTCGACAATCTCTTCTTCCACGAATTTTGAAAATGTGCGGCTCACGGTTTCGAGCTTGAGCCCCAGGTAGCTGCCGATTTCTTCGCGCGTCATGCGCAACACCAGTTCCGATTGGGAGAAGCCCCGTGCGTGCAGTCGCTGAACCAGATTGAGCAGAAATGCGGCCAGGCGCTCTTCGGCGCGCATGCTGCCCAGCAGCAACATCACGCCGTGCTCCCGCACGATCTCCCGGCTCATGATTTTGTGTACATGGCTTTGCAAGGCCGTGACTTCGCGTGAAAGCTCTTCGATCCGGTCAAAGGGCATGACGCAGACCTCGGCGTCCTCCAAGGCCACGGCATCGCAGGTGTGCTGGTCGTGCACGATGCCATCGAGACCAATGATTTCCCCCGCCATCTGGAAACCCGTGACCTGATCGCGCCCGTCTTCAGTGGCCAGACATGTTTTGAAAAAGCCCGTGCGGATCGCGTAGAGCGCGGTGAACTTTTCGCCGTTGGTGAACAGCGTGCCGCCGCGTTTGACCTTGCGCCGCACCGCGACCAACTCGTCGAGGCGACCCAGATCCTGCTCGTTCAAACCCACGGGCATGCACAATTCGCGCAAATTGCAATTTGAGCAAGCGACTTTGATGGCTTGTGGATTCATGGTTTATCTCAGAAATGACGGTTTTATTTGCTTTGAATCAAGTCTTGAGCTTAATACGAAATCAAGGGGGTTCTTGCGGGTATACCCTGAATCTGCAGAAAATCCCGATGAACACGTAAGAGACTTGACATGCGTCAAAACTGCTTGGGTCCATTGAGGGCAAAGTCCGGGCTGTTCTTCTTATATTTGTTCAAAGGTAGGTCATGTCCGCCATCACGCCAGAGTTGCTGACCCGTTTTGATGTGCCGGGGCCACGCTACACCTCCTACCCGACCGCTGACCGTTTTGTCGATGCATTTGCCGAGTCCGACTATGTGCAAGCACTGGACCAACGCAAATCGGGCATTGGCGGCAAGATGGCCCCGTTGTCCCTGTATGTGCATATTCCGTTTTGTGAATCGCTTTGCTATTACTGCGCCTGCAACAAAATCATCACCAAACACAAAGACCGTGCGGCCACGTACCTGCGTTACCTGAACCGTGAAGTCGAGTTGCACACCGCCCATCTGGGGGCTGGGCAGTCCGTGAGCCAGTTGCATCTGGGGGGCGGGACCCCCACCTTTTTGAGCGATGACGAGTTGCGCGAATTGATGCACATGCTGCGGCGCCATTTTGACTTTGTGCCTGGCGGTGAATATTCGGTCGAGGTGGACCCCCGCACCGTGGACGAAAAGCGCTTGGCCGTGCTGGCCGAACTGGGCTTCAACCGATTGAGTTTTGGCGTTCAGGATTTTGACCCTGCGGTGCAAAAGGCGGTGCACCGCATCCAGCCGGCCGAGCAGGTGTTTGAGTTGGTGGCCACGGCCCGTCGCCTGGGTTTTGAATCGGTCAATGTAGACCTGATCTATGGTTTGCCTTTGCAAACCCCCGAATCGTTTGACCGCACGCTGGCGCAAGTCAATGAGTTGCGGCCCGATCGCATTGCCCTGTATGCCTACGCCCATTTGCCCGAGCGCTTCAAGCCCCAGCGCCGCATCCATGCCGCCGAGTTGCCTTCGGGCGGTGCCAAAGTAGCCATGTTGTCCCGTTCGCTGGATGCGTTCACCGAAGCGGGTTACGTCTACATCGGCATGGACCACTTTGCATTGCCTGAGGATGCTTTGGCCGTGGCCAAACGGCAGGGGCGTTTGCACCGCAATTTCCAGGGTTACAGCACCCAGGCCGATTGCGACCTGATCGCCTTGGGGGTGTCCTCCATCGGCCGCGTGGGGGCGACTTACAGCCAAAACGCCAAAACCATGGAGGAGTACTGTGACCTGCTGGACCAGGGCCATTTGCCAGTGGTTCGTGGCCTCGCACTTTCCCGGGATGACCTGGTGCGCCGTGCCGTCATCATGGCCATCATGTGCCAGGGGCACTTGCAGTTCGAGTCCATCAATCTGGCCTGGCTGGTGGACTTCAAAACCTATTTCGCCGCTGAATTGCAGCAATTGCAAGCCATGCAGGACCAGGGGCTGGTGCAGGTGAGCGACAGTGGCATTCAGGTCTCCGCCATGGGCTGGTTTTTTGTGCGCGGCGTGGCCATGGTGTTTGACCGCTATGTGCAGGCTGACCGCAACCGCAGCCGGTTTTCCAAAATCATCTGAGCTAGGATGGTGCCCAACCACGACACGGATCTGCTGCGTCGGGCGAACCTTCATCACGGATGCAAACTTCTTTGGCAATGACCGCCCTCATGATGGGCGTGTTCGGTGGCCCCCATTGCGTGGCCATGTGCGGTGCTGCGTGCGCCGGGCTGGGGCAAGCCGCCGGTGAGCGACGTGGCCAGGCTTTGCTGGCCTTTCAATTGGGGCGTCTGGCGGGCTATTCCGCTTTGGGCGCATTGGCCGCCATCAGTGTGCAGGGGCTTGGTTGGCTGACCACCCAGTCAGCGGCCATTCGCCCGTTGTGGACCTTGCTGCATCTGGCCGCTTTGGCTTTGGGTTTGTTGCTCGTGATTCAGGCACGTCAACCGGTCTGGCTGGACGGAGCTGCACGCCAGCTGTGGGCGCGGGTGCGCGCGTTCAATGCCCGATGGGGCCGCGCTGCGCCCTGGTTGGTGGGGGGGCTTTGGGCGCTCATGCCATGCGGCTTGCTGTATTCGGCCTTGATGACGGCGGCCTTGACCAGCCATGCGCTGGACGGCGCGCTGACCATGGCTTTGTTTGCGCTGGGCAGCAGCGTCAGTTTGTGGGCTGGCCCTTGGCTCTTTTTACGTCTCAAAACCCTGGGCGATGGCACATGGGGCATGCGCCTGGCTGGTCTGGCGCTGATCAGCGTTTCGGTCTGGGCCTTGTGGATGGGGCTGGTGCATGACCAGGCGCCATGGTGCGTGACGCCCACCTGAAATGCCGTTGCGCTGCCAACGGCACACCGCAAAAGGTCAAGCCGACAAACCTTTGAAGAGCATGTAGGCCGCGAGCACGAACAAGGTGCAGGCAAAGACCCGTTTGAGTTGTTTGACAGGCAATTTGTGCGCAGTGGCCGCACCCAGAGGGGCCATCAGCACGCTGCATGCCGCAATGACGCCCAGGGCTGGCAGCCACAGGTAACCAAATGAATGGTCGGGCAGGTTTTGCACACCTTGACCGCTGACGATGTAGCCCGCCACGTTGGCCAGTGCGATGGGAAAGCCCAACGCGGCGCTTGTGGCCACGGCGTTGTGAATGGCCACATTGCACCAGGTCATGAACGGCACACTGATGAACCCCCCACCGGCCCCTACCAGTCCTGACAACAAACCAATCAGGCCACCAGCGACGACCTGACCGCCCAATCCAGGCATCTGCCGACTGGGGGCTGGCTTCTTGTCCAGAAACATCTGGCTGGCGGAAAAGCTGACAAAGCAGGCAAAAAACACCGCGAGGTAAGACCCTTTGGCAAAGGCAAAAATCCCCATGCTGCCCAGCAAACTGCCCAAGACGATGCCTGGGGCCAGTCCTTTGACCAGATCCCAGCGAACGGCACGCTTTTTGTGGTGCGCCCGCACGCTGGACACCGATGTGAAGATGATGGTGGCCATGGACGTGGCAATGGCCATCTTGATGGCCAGATCGGGCGATACGCCCCGCTGGCCCAGCATGTAGGTGATGAACGGCACCATGATCATGCCGCCCCCGATGCCCAGCAAACCGGCCAGAAAACCTGTACTCAGGCCCAAAACGGCCAATTCGGCCACCAGCAGGGGTTCGATCATGATGATGCAGCAATGAGGGGAAAAGAAGGTGTCTGCGAGTGCCACCGGGCCGTCATCCTGAACCGGGGGTTCAGGTGGGCGAGGGCAGACTGACGTTGGGTTCATCTGACGCGAGACGATCACGCTCACCAGCCGATGTACCAAGCCCGGGCTCTAAGAGCATTGGTTCAAGGAAATATAAAGCCCGGCATGCACCGCAGACCGGGCCATTGTAGGGCTTAAAGCGCAGTCTGCGACGGCGCTCAATGGCTTACAGAAGTTGTCCGTCGCGCTCAATCGCTTGATCCAGGCGCTTGAGCAATTCGGCCAGTCGGACCTGACTGTCAGTCGATGTCACGTCCGTTGCGGCACCGGCCGCGACTTGGGGGGCGGACTCGGGCGCATCGGTTTGCTCAAACGCCAGATTCAGTGCAGCCAGCACGGCAATCCGGTCACGGGCCTTGATCTTGCCGGCATCACGGATTTTGCACATGGCAGTGTCCACCTTGTGCACTGCCGCCAGCAGGCGTTCTTCACCCCCTTCAGGGCAACCCAGGATGTAACTTTGGCCCAGGATCTGGACTTCAATTTGTTTGGTGCTCATGCGGAGGTCTCAGGCGAGGCGGGTGGGGTCGCAGGCAGTCGCTCAATCAGGGCGTCTATGCGGGCGCGGGCAGCAGACAGGCGAGATTTAAGCTGGTCACGCTCTTGCGTGAGCGCCTGCACTTGCTGGGTCAGCAAAACGTGGGTGCGCTGCAACTCATCATGGCGCAGCAACAAGTGATCCACACGCTCTGCGATCTGATCGATGGTGTCGGTTTGGGCCATGGCAAACGGGGGATGAATGGAGCCGCCATTGTAGGCGCTGAGCCCCGTGGGATGGTCATTTGTAGGCTGGCTGACAGCTTGGCGCATAAAATCAGCCCCTGTTGGTGCTCGCGAAGCCGGTTCACGGCCCGCAGTTCAACGGGAAGCAGGAGGGACGGGCCAACTTGGCCCACCTAACCTGCGCTGCCCCCGCAACGGTAAGCAGACGGGTGTTCGGTCACACGAAAACCCCGCTTTCATCTCAAACCACTGGTCGCCCTGAAACAGGCGGCCGGGAAGGTGATGAAGGTCGCTCTGCCAGCCCGGATACCGGCCAACAAGGTGACCTGTCGAAAGTCAGGTTGTGAAGCCCATGCACTGTCGGGGAAGGCGGTGAGGGCGTTTGACTTGTATCTTCTTCATGAAAAATCGTACTTTTCGTGCACGCGCTGGGGTGCCGACACTTTCCATTTTGTCTTTGGCAGTGGGGGCATCCCTTCAGGCTCAAACCATTGAAATCAATCCTGTGGTGATCACTGGCTCGCGCATCGAACACCCCCTTTCGCAAGCCTTGACTTCTGTGTCTGTGATCACACGTCAGGAAATTGAAAAATCCCAATCTCCGACTTTGGCCGATTTGTTGCAAGGCGAAGCCGGTTTTGAGTTTGGTCGCAATGGCGGTCCCGGCACGACAACGTCTTTCTTTTTGCGTGGGCAAAACAGCATCAACGCTGTGGTGATGATCGATGGCGTTCGCTCTCAAGTGGATTCGCTGGGCTCACTGCAAGTGCTGGATGTCCCCTTGTCCCAGATTGAACGCATTGAGTTGTTGCGCGGCAATGCCAGCGCTTTGTATGGTGATGCAGCCATCGGCGGTGTGATCAACATTACCACCCGCCATGGCAAAGGTGCCCCTGCTGCGTATGGCTCTGTGTCTTACGGTTCGCGCAACAGCCTTGATGCTTCTGTGGGGTACGGCGGCAAGTCTGAGGACTACCGCTTCAATGTACAGGCAGGCATCAAGAAAACCGATGGTTTTTCGGCGATCAACACCCAACAACAGCCCAGCGCCAACCCCGACCGGGATGGCTACAGTGGCGAGTTCATTTCTGCGAAAGTGGAAAAGATGTTGAGCCCTGAGGCCACGTTGGGGATTCGGGTGCAAGGTGCTCGATCAACGGCAGACACGGACAATGCTTGGGCCAATTCGCCACAGGATAGCCAGCAATTCAAAAAGCGCAACAACACCTTGGGGATGTTCTGGCGTCAGGCGTTTTCCTCCGATTGGATCAGCCAATTGGATGTGTCGACTTCATCCCTCACCTATGAAGACATTGAAAACGGTCAGCGTTTGGATTTTTACGGACTCTTCGAAGGTCGACAAAATCTTGTGCGTTGGTCCAACACATGGCAAGCAGGAGCCGATACGGCCGTTACTTTTGGGGCCGATGTCCTGAACGATCATTTCAAAGTGGACCGAGGTCAGGCCTACGATATGCAGCGCGATGCCACCGGTCTTTTTGCCGGGGTGACCCAGAAGCTGGGGGCATTCACCGCGCAGATGAATGTGCGTCACGATGATGTGAAAGTTGAAAACCGTGAGCCTGGTTCTTCAGCAAGCAGCCATCGATCCGGTGCAGACACCGGACTTTTGGGGTTGGGCTATGCCATCACGCCGGCATGGTCTGTGACGGGAACGGTGTCCAACGGTTTCAGGGTGCCTACCGCATCCGAGGTTTCCAAAAATCCGCAACTCAAGCCTGAAACACACCAAAGTTCAGAGATCGGTGCGAGCTATTCGGTGGATCGTCTTTTGGCGCGTGTGGTTTACTTTGATACCCGCACCACAGATGCCATTGTTTACAAGCCGCTGCAGGGCTGGGATTACACCTATGAGTCTGTCGGGCGTGTAAGCAATCGGGGTCTTGAGGCCACTTTGCGTTCACAGTGGGGCGCTTATACCGTCAAGGGGTCTGCGGTCGCCCAAGACCCGATGAATGATGTGAGTCAAAAGCCTCTGGACCGCCGTGCCAAGAACTATGGTTCTCTGGATATTTCACGCTCCCTTGGCGTCTATGACGCTGGTGTCAGGCTGTATGTTTCTGGTGAGCGCCCCGATGGTTCGCACACCTTGGCGGGTTACAGCTTGTGGTCCTTCTATGCCAGCCGCAAGATCAACGACAACTGGACCGCACGCGTGCGCCTGGAAAACGCCTTCGACAAACAGTACCAGCTGGCCTATGGCTACAACACCCCCGGCCGGGGCTTGTTTGCCAGCTTGCAATACAGTCCCAAGTGATGACCCCTGCTGCTCTTGCTCCCCAACGCATCGTCTGCCTCACCGAGGAAACGACGGAGTGGCTTTATTTGTTGGGTCAGGAGCAGCGCATCGTGGGCATTTCGGGTTACACGGTGCGCCCGCGCCGTGCCCGCGAAGAAAAGCCCAAAGTCAGTGCGTTCTTGAGTGCCAAGATTGACAAGATCCTGGCGCTCAAGCCCGATTGCGTCTTCGGTTTTTCGGATTTGCAGGCTGACATCGCAGCTTTGCTCATCAAGGCGGGCGTGCAGGTGACGGTGTTCAACCAGCGCAGCGTGGACGAGATCTTTTCCATGCTCTACCAAGTTGCCGCCATGGTGGGGCAGGCTGAGCAGGGCCTGGCCCGGCTGACTGCCATGCGTGCAGAGCTGGACGCGATCCGCCAAAAAGCAGCGGGCTTCAAACGCCGCCCCAAGGTGTTTTTTGAAGAGTGGGACGAGCCCCACATCAGCGGCATCCGCTGGGTGTCCGAGCTGGTGGGCATCGCCGGGGGCGACGACGTGTTCCCCGAACTGGCCGTGCAGCCGATGGGCAAGGACCGCATCATTGCCGACCCGCAAACCATCATCGACCGTGCGCCCGACATCATCATCGGCTCATGGTGCGGCAAAAAGTTCCGCTCCGAAAAAGTGGCCGCTCGCCCGGGCTGGCAAGACGTGCCCGCCGTGCGCAACGGGCAATTGTTTGAAATCAAATCGGCCGACATCTTGCAGCCCGGCCCTGCTGCGCTGACCGATGGCGTGGCGCAGTTGCACCGCATCTTCGGCCAGTGGGAGGCGCAGCATGTCTGATTGGCTTGTTCGCGTGGTGTGTGCCTGGTTGCTGTGCAGCGCGGCCCATGCTGTCACCGTGCTGGACGACCAGCAGCAAAAAATTCAGATTGCACAACCGCCACAGCGCATCGTGAGCTTGCTGCCATCGCTGACCGAAACCGTTTGTGCACTGGGCGCTTGCCAGCGGTTGGTGGGGGTGGACCGGTACTCCAACTGGCCTGCGTCCATCGCCCGGGTGCCCCGCGTGGGCGGCGGCATTGACCCCAACATCGAAAGCATCGTCGCGCTCAAGCCCGATCTGGTGCTGGCCGCTGGCTCGACCCGGGGCGCTGACCGCTTGCAGGCGCTGGGCCTGACGGTGTTGCGCCTGGAGCCGCGCACCCATGCGGATGTGCAGCGGGTGCTGCGCACCGTGGGCGATGCCCTGCAGGTGCCTGCAGCTGAGAGTGAGCGCGTTTGGCGCGACATTCAGGCCGGTGTGCAGGCAGCGGTGCAGTCGCTCAGCCCCACAGCCAAAGCGCAGCGGGTTTATTTTGAAGTCAGCTCCGCGCCCTATGGGGCCAGCGAATCGTCGTTCATCGGCGAAACGCTCACGCGCATGGGCGTGGCCAACATCCTGCCTGCGGCCATGGGGCCGTTTCCCCAGGTCAACCCCGAATTTGTGGTGCGCGCCCAGCCAGACGTGATCATGGCGGGTGACAGCAGCCGCACCAGCATGGCGCAGCGCCCGGGCTGGGCCAGCCTCAAAGCCATGCAGGCGCAGCGCATTTGCGTGTTCAAACAGGCCGACTCCGACATGCTGGTGCGTGCCGGCCCGCGCATGGCCGAAGGGGCCCGGTTGATGGCCGATTGCCTGAACCGCGCCGCCGGGGGCGTGCGATGACCGCGTTGTCGCCTGGCCGCTGGGCGCTTGGGTTGCTGCTGGTGGGCGCGGCCACGATGCTGCTGGGCACCGCCGCAGGCAGTCAGGGCTGGCAGGCCTGGTGGTCTGGTCCGGCAGACGAGGTGTCGCGCCAGATTGTGTGGGACATCCGGCTGCCCCGCAGCCTGTGTGCCTGGCTGGGCGGGGCCTTGCTGGGGCTGGCCGGGGCGGTGGCGCAGGGCTTGTTTCGCAACCCACTGGCCGATCCGTATTTGCTGGGCAGCGCCTCGGGCGCATCGCTGGGCGTGGGCATTTATCTGAGCTGGTTTGGCGGCAGCGCCTGGGCCATGACCTGGTGGATGGGGCTGGGGATGACTGGCGCGGCCTTTGTGGGCGCGGTGCTGGCGGTGCTGCTGACCTTGCTGCTGGCGCGTGGCGTGCAGCAAACCCTGCGCCTGCTGCTGGCCGGGGTGGTGGTGGGCGTAGTGCTGGGGGCGGTCACCTCGATGATTTCTTTGTTGCAGCCGCAGGTGCTGCAAGCCATGCAGGGCTTCATGCTGGGCTCTACCGCTTTTGTCAGCGGTGCGGCCTGCGCCACCCTGGCCAGTGTGCTGGCCCTGTGCCTTGCCCTGGCGTGGCCGCTGGCCCGCGTGCTGGATGCGCTGACGCTGGGCGAATCCACCGCACACAGCCTGGGTGTGCCTTTGCGCCCGGCCCGGCTGGTGCTGGTGGGTGTGATGTCTCTCAGCACCGGCGCGGCGGTGGCGCACATCGGGCTGGTGGCATTTGTGGGCCTGGCCGCGCCACACCTGGTGCGCTCGCTGGTGCGCAGCACCCATGGCTGGCGCTTGCTGCTGTCAGCGCTCATGGGCGGGGCTTTGCTGTCGCTGGCCGATGTGCTGGCCCGCGTGTTGTTTGCCCCGCAAGAATTGCCGGTGGGCGTGCTCACGGCGGTGCTGGGCGGTGGCTATTTGCTCTGGCGCATTTACCGGGGCACAGGCCGTAGCGGCGGGGCAGGGGGGCTGCAATGACCCACGCCCTGCAAACCCGCGCCTTGCATGTGCAGCTGGCCGGTCGCCCCGTGCTCGCGGGCATCGACTTGCAGATCACCGCCGGCCGCTGGACCTGCGTGGTCGGCCCCAATGGCGCGGGCAAGTCCACCTTGCTCAAGGCGCTGGCGGGCCTGTTGCCGCACAGCGGGCAGGTGCTCTGGCAAGGCCGCGCACTGGAGACCATCGCCCGCCGCGAACGCGCCTTGCAACTGTCCTGGCTCGGTCAGGGCGAAGCCAGCACGCTGGATTTGCGGGTGTGGGACGTGGCCATGCTGGGCCGTCTGCCGCACCAGGGCTGGCTCGATGCGCCCAACGCGCAAGACGCCCAAATGGTCGAAGCTGCCCTCAAGGCCACGCAGGCCTGGGACTGGCGCGAACGCAATCTGGGTGAACTCTCGGGGGGCGAGCGCCAGCGTGTGCTGCTGGCCCGCGCCATGGCGGGCAATGCGCCGGTCATGCTGATGGACGAGCCGCTGGCCAACCTCGACCCGCCGCACCAGGTCGACTGGCTGGAGCAAGTGCATTGCCTGCTGGCCCAGGGCACCACGGTGGTCAGCGTGC
>JACCDQ010245298.1_pt1 | contig 25067 bp, 46 predicted proteins | sample 7446031 | NCBI WGS metagenome assembly JACCDQ01 (sample SAMN15323442, study PRJNA562643) | freshwater metagenome | isolation source: river surface water | place: USA:Blue River Watershed | collected 2017-08-17 | reverse complement strand
TTCTTTACCATTGCGGCTGAACTGATCAACTTGTCCGTTGGGGTGAACAACAGTGAGCACTCGTACACCGTCTAGTTTGACCTCAATATATTTTTTACCCTTGACTTTGCTTTCATGATTGGCACTGTCATGAGCAAGTTGGCAGCTGAAGACTGGCACAGCATAATGTGGCCATTTCTTTTCTACAACTTTATTGATTGTTTTTTCGCTAGTTCCACAACGCAGGTCCTTGATAAGAATTCTGCGATACCATCCATTCCACTGTTTCTGGGTGGCGGTGTTTATGGCTTGATCAACGGCATCACGGGCAGCATTGCCGGTGAGGTCACGATTACGTAAACTGTTAGTGAGCACAGTAAAAGCACTCCAATCAAGCCCAGGGCCATCTTCATTTGTTTTCTCCGGTATTTGTTTAAGTCCAAAAGTGATCATTGAGTCCAAGGCTAGCTTGCACCCTTCGAAAAATTCAGTATTTCCAGCCTCAGCTTGGGCTAGTACGATTGCCTCTTTGTTGAGGCGGCTGCTGTGATCTTCCAAACTGGAGATAACAGAGTAACAGGGATCGCTCATTTTGACCTCACGATAACATTAATGTGTTTATTATACACATTAGTTATCAGTATGTCAAGTAGTCTGTTGTCTTAAATGGTTTACCGTGGCAAGCATACGGTAGCTGATGCATTATCTTGCGCTTCATTTTGCGTATGATTTTATGATTGTGGTTAAAATCAAATGCACGTAGGTATCGTAAGTATGTACTACGTTTGTTTCGTTTTGCTGCATTGCTATCTAGATATTCCCAGATAGCATTGGGCTCGTACCCAAACTTATCAACTAGCTCACATGCTATGTTAAAAGCAAATGCACCCATCTCATCTTTGTCACCGTAGTACTCTTGGTCTCTACGTTGTTTGGCTAAATGTGCAGTGCTTTCGTATCCAGGTATTGCTTTGAAATTTCTAGTGCGATACTGGCGCATGTGTATGATTTCATGCATTATTGTATCAGCAAACAAACTACAAATTCTAGTCCATCGAGCTCGGGAAATTGTCAAATACTCGTCAAATAAACAGTAGCTTAATACTACCTCGATTTGGCGCTTGCCCTGCTTGTCGTAGTCTGAATAATATGTTCCACCAATATAGATTAAACCAGGCTCTTGACCTGGATCTTCTTTATATCTTACTTTTACTGGAATGTGTGCTTTAATGTGCGTACTTAATAGCTTGTGTAGGTCAGCGATTGACGTCTTTTTACCAACAATATTCTTCCCTGCTTTATAAAGCATGGCGGATAAGTTATGTCTATCTAGTTGAGACCAATTGAAAGGCTTGCGAAACCCCATGAAAATCCCCGAGTACCATATTATTTAGTAGCTCGGGGAAAATTGGGTTACGGACGCTGTTCGATTACTTTATCAGCAAGACCGTATTCCACAGCTTCTGCTGCTGAAAGGAACGTATCAAATTTCATGTCCGAAAACAGCGTATCGTACGTTTTTCCAGCAGAGTTGTGTTTGACATACAGCTCAGTTAGACGCTTGTTCAAACGCTGACTTTCTTCAAACGTGCGCTTTGCATCTTCGAATTGCAGTTCCTGTACGTGAACACTGCCACGAGTACTGGGCGTACCAGAGCTGACTCGGTGGATCATAGTCCGCGATTCAGGTAAGACAAATCGCTTTCCTTTTGCACCGGACTGGGCCAGCAAAGAGCCCATGCTACAAGCCTGGCCCATAACAACAGTGCTAACATCAGGCTTGATGAACTGCATTGTGTCGTAGATAGCCAGGCCAGCAGTAACCAAGCCGCCAGGGCTATTAATAAACATTGTAATGTCTTCATTTCCTTGACTCTCCAAAAACAAGAGCTGCGCCACCAAAATGCTTGCGCTGTGCTCGTCTACTTCTGAGTCAAGCATAACAATGCGGTCTTTGAGCAAACGACTGTAAATGTCGTAAGCACGTTCACCGCGGGCTTCAGTTTCAATAACTGTGGGGATCAATCGTGGCATTTATTATCTTCCGTGTTTAATTGTTTCAAATAGTTCGGCTCGTTCAGCCTTAAATGCATTATACATGACACTAAAGCCAGTGTAAAGCAAATAGAACACACAACTCACCATGTAGGCAAACCAAACTAGTACTGGAATTTGAACTTGGAGCAAAGCACTCAGCCCACCAAATACTAGCAGGAAAAAAATTGAAGTGAGTACGCTTATGATAAACCAAGCAAATAATGCAAGCGGGGTTTCGTCAACCAACATCTCTTTGAATTTTTCGTGTTGTTTAAATAGACCCTTGCCCATTCTAGCAAAGATCCATTTAACAAAGGCTAACATCGTTTTCATTGATCAAGTTCCTTGAATGCTTCAGGAGCACGTTTGGCAGTCTGCTCTTGCAGTTTTGCTTGATCCTTTGCTTTGCGCAGAATGTTTGCGTCACCAGTTGGCAGTGCGACCAACACGTATGCACGGTAGCGATTGCCCTCTGCAATAATTTTACGTTCTTTGATTTCAACACCAGTGATGTCAACACCCTTGCAGTTTGAACGGATAATGAGCTCACTCATTTCAGAACTGGCTGCATCGGTATCTGCACGGTAAATTTTAGAACGTTGATCCACTGTGCCACCAGCAGTCATACAAATCTTGCCATACGCATAAGTCTTGGCTTTGTGGAAGGCCATGTTGTAATCACCACTGACACTGGTGCCAGCAGAATAGACTGCACTGTTGCTGATTGGTGTTTCAATCATCCACTTGGGTGCTTGGTCAATCGTCTTTTGAACGTACTTTTCCTGACGTTCACGTTCTGCTTCTGCTCGGCGCTCGTAGGGGTCACGAGTTGTACCACAAGCAGTTACGAGTGCTATTAGGGGGATGAGGATTAGAAGTTTCTTCATTTTGCTGCCTCCTTGGATACTTCTTGTACTTTGGATACACCATTGTCCATGATGCGAGCGATGCCGCTAAAGCCAACGGTGGCAAGAACTAGACCAAAAATGGTGCCTGCAATAAAAGCCTTCATGATTACCTTCTTTCTGTGTGTTTAAAAAGTATATGTACTATAACACAGAGCCGCGGTATTGTCAACAGGAATGTCAACTATTTCGATCCTGTTGTTTACATGCAACACTGGACTCGCTTTTAAACTCGCCACCCAAATCCAGTAGTAAGTTTTTACGAGCACGTTCTCGTGCATAGTAACAAAGGGACTCGAGTTGCTCGAGCCCTTCTTCTTCCTCAGTTAAATGATATTCTTTACCATCAACTGTGATATCAAATCGAACAGTACATCGACCGCTGGCACCTAGTTCTTCTTTGTCTTTTACCAAGTTCCTGATTGAACTTACTACGTGTTGGTTTACTAGATTACTCGTAGTTTTTACAACACACCCATCTTCAATAAACTCGTCTCGTGATGCTTCAGCATCGGGTTGTTTACCAGGCCTGTAGTCAGAACTGGGTCCACACCCAATTAGTAGTAAAAGTGGTAGAAGAATTAAGTACTTCACGCTGCATGGTCGTCTTCAAGTTGAACACTGCTAAGTGCTGCAAGATTTTGGAACTTGTTCCAAGCAGCCTTAACGCTGGGGTTTTTGTCCAGTTCTTCACTAGGCAAAATAGTCTCTAGCCAAATGTGTGGCAAACGTCTTGGGTGAGCGCCAAACTGACGTGGTTGATGCATTCTTCCAGAATCATAAAGATTCATGGTTACATCGCGGAACATTTGTTCATGTTCAGGATTGTCGTAGTCGTAACCACCCCATTCCATGTTCATGTTCATTATACTCCCTCGAGAGTATCCTGACCAAATACTTTTCCACGATGTATCATCATGTGGATCGAAATCTGTTCTGGTAACAATTACCAAAACGTCATCGATGTTCACTACACCTTCAACAATATCGCGGACACACCGGCTATAGCTGAGACCAATTTTCATGTTTTACTTTCAGATAGTTACTGCTGTCTTTACAGATGAAAGACGGAAGCTGCGCCACTCATTGAGTTCCAAATCAAACACTGTCAAAGTATCGCCATAATGACTGTACTCAGTGCTAGATCCAGGGCTCTTGGCAGCAATGATTTGCTCGTTAATGGTACAAGGCATAATACGCTCTGAACCATCTTTCTTTGTGAATGTAACAACGACTGGACCGTTGCCCAAATCATTTAATAGTTTACTGTTATCCATTTGCTTTCTCCAATTCTGCAATTCTATGTTGCAAGTTTAACACTTCTGCTTCCAGTTTGTCAATATGTTTTGCAACTTCTTCCATAAAAGTTGCAGTGTTTGCACCAGTAACACGCAGCATTTGTGAAACGCTAAGTGGCGCTAAGTTCTCAGGATTTTCCATTATACCTCCAAAACAATGTTGGGATTCCAGCCAGTGTCCTCGCTGTACCCATCATTTTCGTAACCGCGTGGGTTACACACAACACGAGTTTCACCAATCATATAATCGAATGGGTGATGTGTGTGTCCGTGAGTCCACAATTTGATTTGTGGACGATCCAAAATAAACTCACTCAAGTCACTGTGATAAGCGCCGTTTATTAATGTTTGGTGTGCATACTGTGGGTCACAAGATTGAAAACTTGGACTGTGGTGTGTACAAACTACAAACTTTTCATCACCACGTTCAGCAACAACATTTTTAATGTAGTCCAGTGTTTGGCGATGACGCATTACAGTATCGTGAGGTTTGAGAGTTGTGTACCCTTCAAATTCCTTACGAATGCACTTGTAGTCCATCATAAAATCACGGACGGAATGAAGTGTGAGTGGATCACCCTTGTTCATGTCAGTCCACAGTGTTGCACCAATGAAGGTGACGTCGTCAATCTTTTTGCAGCCACGTTCCATGAAATACACATTGGGCAACTTGGCGCATTCGTTGGATAGTGTTTCCAATGCTTGATTCCACTTGCCATGATAAAACTCATGATTGCCAGCAATGTAGATTGTGTTTGGAAACTGAAAGCTGCAACGCTTCAAAAAATCACGGAAGCGCAGAGCAGTTTGTTGTCTGCGACCGAGATCAGCCAAATTTACATTGGAGTACATACCGTAGTCCATGTGCGGGTGGTCGTGAAGGTCTTGGGCAACCATGATGTCGCCACTGAGTACAAGAACATCGCAGTTTTCATCATTGGTGATGTTGATATCACTAAACTCTAAGTGTAAGTCACTTACTACTTTTATCTTCATTTTGTTTACCTTGTTCATACGCCATAAACATACGGTGTACGTCTTCCATACGTTTTGCAACAATATCTGGTGATGCTTCTGCTAGCCTATCCATTTCCCACTCACTTGGAAAATGCCTAAGGCACCAGCTTGCCTGTTCTCTAACAACTTTGGGAGTTCTTGGAAATTCGCCACCAGCAAGTTTCCAAAGAAACTTCCTAGTTTGTATTACACTGCGATATCTTTCGTCAGGTAGTGTCACTGCTCATACCCTTCATCAAGAAGTTTACCCATTTCACGTTCAGCTTCACAAGTATTACAGTATACGTGAATCCATCCGTCACCACGGCTTTGGCCAACATCGCCACACTTTTCACAGGTAACACCTGACATTGACTCTGCCATTGATGAAATACCACGGCAATATTCGTCACCACCGTCAAAGTAAAAACGCAGTGATCCGAACTTTTCTTTGACTTGACGGGCAATTACTTGCGGACACTCACCCTTGCTCCAGTCAATATGTGATTGCATCAGCTGGCACATTTGATTGATAATGTTAAACCAACCGTCATCAATAGCAAACCCACCATACTTCTCACTGAAAATTTTAGGGTAAGTTGCTACTAGGTATTCTGAGTTTTCTTTTTTCATTGAAATGCCTTTACATAATTGAGACGGGTTTCATGACATTGGTACTTCCAGTGAAAAGAAGTATCTTTAACTTTGCCCTTGATTAGCACACATGGGCCTGGGTTTAATACGTCCTTTGACATCCAACTCGCCATTTTATTGTCAATTATAGCACAGATATTCCAAGCATCATAGTTTTTTGAGCGCCTTACATCAATAATCTCACAATCACGGTCAAGCAGTTCGTCACCAACTTCACCAAGATGCTCAGCAGTCAAATCTTTAATAATACGCTCGAACTTATTTTTTGCGTACTCTTTAAGATACATTGACGGCAAACATGCAACATACCCAATTCTATTCTTGGGAACTTGATCGTTAATTAGGATTGCGTTGACTTGTGTCCAAAAGTCTTCTTCGTTTTTTACAGCAGCAAACACTAGTCTGCGGAAGAATTTGCGAATATCTTCAGCCATCTCACGATCACTGTCAATGACTCGCATTGCCAAGGGGGCAATGGCATGTTCTGGAACATCAGGGGCTCGTAGGTTAAACACTACTAGATTTTTATTAGAGAATCGAGTGTACATGACTTTGTTGTCAGTAGTCAGCACTGGTACGTCCTCTTTGAGGTACTCACCATTTTGGCGATGTGCTGCACATGCTAAAACCAGCGCATCCTGTGTTTTGTACGTTTCTTCTGACATTTGACTTACGAGTTTGGTAAAATTGTATTTTACACAAAGATACAGTCAGTGTCAAGTTTTTGTATTCGAACGTATACTTTTTTTGCTAAGTTTCTTAATTTGGGGTTTTGGAGATTGCCGAATAGTTCAATGTATGCTCCCAAGTTTGGGCTTACAAATTGTTCGTGAAGCTTCATTCGGCTAAGGCTTGTAAAACGATGCATATATCGCAAAGCCCTAAACTTACCCATGGACCTACATAGTTCTATTGCAATGGAGATTGAGTAAGCATCAATTTCATCTGGGTCGTCCAAGTAACTGTGGTTGCCCCAGAATGTTTTAAAAAATCGTTTTCTACTTTGTCGCTGATGTCTAAATTCATGCACAATTGCATCGAATATTTGAATCAGTAATTCTGTTATGTGCTTTTGGTCCCAGATGTGGGCTAGGTCAAAGTTGTGATGTATTACTACTTCGATTGGAATTTCACGTTCACTGTCTTCTTCTGCATCGTAGTATGCATTGACATAAAATTCTTCATGGTTTAGGGTAGCATGTCTTCTTGTTTTTATTTTTATTTCGAATCCATGCACCCTGAACTCTTTCCTCATCAATGATAGCAGATTATGGAAACCAACGCCTTGCTTGCTTTTTATTCTAACTAAGTTGCATACTCCGCAAACAGTTTCCATTATGCTGTTCATTATAGTCGATAAGTTACCCTGCCCTTGGTTAAGTCATATGGACTCACTTCAACTTTCACATTATCACCCAAGATAATGCGAATCTTATGCTGCTTGAGCTTGCCGCCCATGTAGCAGAGCAATGGTGTGGGCATGTTTTCCACCTTTACTCTAAACATATTTCCTGGTAAAACTTCTTCTACCGCGCCAATAAGTTCGATAATATCGTCTTTAGCCATTCTTCTTACTTATGGTAATTTTACCATCCTCTGCTTTAATATTCAAAATGTCACCTGCTTTCCAACCTGTTGCCTCTAATATTTCATCAGGTATTTTCATCATGACATTATCAGGATCATCCGGAATGTCCTGAAATATATCATCCGTATTGTACGTAAACTTATTCATCTGGCCATGGGCTGGGAATCCAGCCTAGTTTATTTAAGTCCGTTTCAATTTCGTCAGTTATAGTGCCTTCTGGAACATACTGCTTGGTCATAAGATAGTGTTCTTGCTGTTCCTTGGTGAGTGCATTGTATGCCTCATCTTCTATGTCAGTAGTGTAATTGATACCACTACAGTACCAGTCAATATAGTCACCCTTTTGTTGCATATTTGCAACAATACCACCAGCTGAACGCCAGCTGCAACTCCAAGTTTCTTCTTTGAGAATGGGCCACATTTCGCGACGAATCCAGCGCATGTTACACATAGCCGCATAAAGGTTCTGTGCATACACGTCACTGGATCGTGCTTTTTCTAGAATCCAATCTGTTGATCGCAGATCGTATTCCATGTTGTTTTTCTGCCACTCTGGATCTTGCTCACGTTCCGCAGTTTGCTCATCCCAAGTTTTAAGCAAGTCCAAATAATCTTGCTTGGGTTCTTCACCCTTTTCAGTTGCAGATTTAATGTGCGATTCTCTAGAGAAAGAACCGCGATCTGGACTCTTGCTAATCATTTGTGGAAGTCACCCTGTAGACAATGTCGGAACTCATGTCCGATTGTATGGAAGTTTGTATTGGTTGGCAGCACAATGGTACACTGGTTACCACGCTTTGATTCACTCCAGAAAGAACATGCTTCAACTGAGTAAGTGAAGTTGCTGTATCCACGCTTGTTGCTTTCCGCATTGCAGGTTTTCTGAACATTATCAGATGCAATGATGTTTACGGTGATCTCGTTAGAGTGTACTCGTTTAATGCTAAACACTTGATGTGGGTTTTCAGACGAACCGTAGGCAAATGCTGCGGTGGCTGTCATCAGTAATGCAATTGCTGCAATCTTTTTCATGTATGTCTTTCTGTGTGTGTTGAAAAATGGTGTGGACGGCAGGATTCGAACCTGCATGGGTACCGTTATAGGTTGACCACAGACCCCCTATGCCCGAAAGCATAGGGGAGGTATACATTCCACTCACGTCCACGCATACATTATATAGCCGTTTGGCCTCAAAGTCAAGCGGCTATCCAAATTTCGGTAAAACCTTCCTCTAGGGATGGCATTTCGAAATATTTAATCATGCTGCGCATCACGTGATCTGGGATGTTTTTCCCAGGGCGGTTTGCCAATCGTCGTGCTAACTCAGCGTCATCTGGTGTTGGGAACACGATCGCAATGTGCTCGTAATTGGGCAAGGTGTTGAACTTGCGCTTACGACTTTTAACAGTTGTGGATGTTTGATCCCAGATCAAATCCAGCTTGTTTGCTTGGCAAATCAAGGCTTGGTTAGCCATCAACTTTACAGCAATTGGCATGTACTCGTCAAAAACTTCGCTATAAGTCTTGCCCACTTCTTTTGCATGAGCTTCCACGAAGTTATCAGTGCTGACCACTGGCATATCCTTCATCCATTCTTGATTGGCGATCCAAGTGCTTTTACCAGCACCTGGTACACCAATTAATTGATAACACTTGTTTTTCATTTCATTTCCAATCATCAACGATTATACGTTGTAAACGTTCAATTTCCCTTGCTGCTTCTTCAAGAAGGTCAGCAATACGATCCCTAGCACCTTCCTCGACACTTTTGCGCCCAGGAATCTGTCTACGAATCTCAGCACGTTTGCGCAAGCGATAAACTAAGCTCTGCTTCTCAACAGGTAAATGACTTTCATCTTTCATCATGTCATTATAGTACTTTATATGCCCCTGCACAATCTTTTTGGCTTCAACGACTGATGGGAACTCGGATGTAGGCTTCATACTGTTTGGCATTTTAGTTTTATCCAAAAAAATTCTTTCATATCAACTGGTGTAACAGCAGCCTCTGAGAAACGATGCTTTAGAAATCTAACAGCACCATCATCTTCTTCAGCCCAAGCACGTTCTGAATTTTGCATCAGTACTCTGTACGGCCCTGCAATTGCAGCACTTTTACGAACACCGTAGGCGGCGAAGTATTTTCCTTCGTCACCTACCACGCAGTCAGCTAATTCAAAGAATACGTTCACTCGTCACCCCTGATCACATCAAACACTGTGCCATAATGGTACCAAGTCCAATTGTCATGGTCAACATACGTATTGCCTACTCTGCGATATACAGTCTTTAACCACACGTACTTCCCATGCACTTTTACAGGACGCCATGCAAACCATTTTGCCCAAGGACTTAATATTTGTTTTCTAGGGGTACCAACAAATGACCCGTCATACATTTCATCTTTAGGCAGCCTCCATGTAATTGCGTACCCATGCTAGGCGAGCTTGCTCGTCCATGGCAGTGTATTCAACAATGTTGGCACGGATTGCGTCTACTAGTGGGTAGTATTCTTCATCCAAGTTATGCTTGATGTCCTTGTTCAAGTCCACTAACTTGTCTGTACGTGGATTGCGAGCAACCCACTTTGAAGTCAAGTAGTATGGTGACTTGATCTTAGCACTCACACCTTCGTCTGTATAAAATACATAACCCTCGTGTTTGCATTCCTTGGCCATTTCCTTCAAACGCACCATGTTAGTGGTCACGCTTTCTGGGCAATGGCAGTTGAATGTAGCAGCCAAGTCCTTTAGTACAAATGGATCGTGACCAACTTTAGAGCCAAATTCGTTTTCACGATAGCCCAGTACATACATGCCAGACTTTTCTGGAACAATGTGTGGATCATCTGGATGCACACATTCAAACATTACAGTCAAACCACGCATGTCGTCGTTAGCAAAAGCCATTTGCCAATCAGCCCATGGAGCGTGAGTTAGCATCATTTCCTTAGCCATAGCAACATATGGTGAGTCTGTGCTACCAGTAGTAGACACCAGCACATCACCATTGTACCAAGTCATAGCAACCATAAAGCCGTTAACTTTACGGAATGCAGTAACCTTGGTATCGTCGGCTAGCACTGGTGCTTCCTTTTCGATACCATAGTTGTAGATCTTTGTGAATGGGTAAGCAACAATGTTGAAGTCTGTATCAACAATAGTACCGCGACATTCAGCAATGTACTCGTTCCACAAGTTATCGTAGAACACTTTCTTCTTGTACTTTAGCACGTAGATGCCATCACCGCATTCCTTCATGTTTACAAGGTTGCTGGTTTGTACGTACTCTTTCAACTCGTCTTTAAACATCTTGTTCTTTCTGTTAAGTATTGAACTCGTGCAATTCGCACATACTGTGTTCAAAATCAAAAAAAGTTATGTTGGGCAGCTCTGGAACTGTGCAACCATAACCAATTATAACGCTGATTGAGCCTTTTGTCAACTCATTTTTATTCCAAGGATGTGCTGTAATTGGCCTTTGGAAGCGACAATTACAGCAACATCTACCAGCAGGGTTAGCTTCTCGATCGTCCCAGCCCTTAAAGCATTTATTTGGAGACGATTGCACTGGCTTTCTCCCAAAGTCCGCGATCACCCTTGGTAAGCACTTCAAGGAGCAAACGCTTTTCCTCCAAGTAAGTCTTGGCAAAGTTAGCATCATGTTCAACAATGCTGGTGCAGTTGCTGATCAAATCCGCCAACTTGATGGTTTGCGCTTCGGCGCTTGCCATTGCGGTGTGCGCTCTGTCAACTGCTTTGCGGGCTGCACGGTTGCCGTGGTCCGGACGACTGACGTCTGTAAGCCATCCCACCAACTCTGCGACCTTTTCACCGAACTCTGCTCGAATAGTTTCAATTGTGACTCCTGTGTCTTCTACAACGTCATGTAACCAAGCGGCAGCTACCATCTCATCAGTTGCACCCTCTGCACTACCCACAATTTGTGCAACCTCTGTTGGATGCACAATATATGGCTCGTTTGTATACTTACGCAATTGTGCGGCCGCTGCGTGTGCTGCGGTTGCAAATACTCTAGCTTTTTCAATAATGTGCATCATTCTCTACCTTCAGATATTCGTTTCATATGATCCATGGCCAAGACAAAGTACGCAGCCTGTTGAGCATCCATGTCAACACCATACGCTTGATAGTACTTTAACATAGAACGCCAAATTTTGCGAGCACTTCGTCTTTTAAACCATTCAATCATACATGGTGCCCTTTAATTGCACCTGTCATTGCATCACGGATAGCAACTTCCATTGGAACAGCAATAAAGCCTGTTGCATCCATGCCCATGTCACGGCAACGGAATTTTTCCATACCGCTTTCACCACCGTGCAAGTGACCGTGCAAGTGTACTGCGCCACGGTGCATTTGGTCCCATTCTGCAATAGGGTAGTGAAACATCACAACCTTTGTGCCATCGTAGTTGATGTCCAAGTACTTGTGTACTTCTGCAAAACAACCACGGAAGGCGGGATCGTTCAACAACTTACGATCGTGGTTACCCTCGACCAAAATCTTACGACCATTCAAACGATGCATGATCTTTGTAGCTTTGTCAGCTGGCAAAAATGCAACGTCACCCAAAATGTAGATCAAGTCGTCAACTGCAACAGTTGCGTTCCATTCACGAATCATTTCTTCGTTCATGAAGTCTACATCGTCTTTGTATCGTGCTCGCGATCGTGGACAAAACTTCATAATGTTTTTGTGTCCAAAATGCAAGTCACTGGTTACCCATGTTCTCATTTTAATCTCTTTTCTTATCTTGCTGTGGGCATTCGGCGAAGCAAGGTGGCTAGTTCAAACTCCCACGTAGTGAGACTACCATCCGGCTCATCCAAGTTTGCCTTGTAAATTTTCTCTGGTACGATAATACCAATACTGGTCATCATACCACCCATACTTTCATCATCTTCATTGAAGTACGCCCACGGGTACTTGTTTTCACTAGTGCTTAGAAACTCGTACATGGTTAAGAGTTTACGATTGTTGCCACCATTGAGACAAACTAACGTCTTATGATTGTGCAACCACTCATCAACCATTGCAATTTCTGCACCACGATTAGCCACCATTTCGCCCAACACGTGGAATGCTTGTATTCCTTGTTGGATGCTACTCAAGTAGCTGTTACCCATTGCATAAAATCTCATTTTTTCATTGCTTCCATTTGTGCAAACAACTCTGCCCATTGGTTGGCAGGGTTTGCTCCGGGGTTAAGATTTTGAATTGCTAAAAAATCTTTGTGATTCTCAGGAACCTTAAAGTAGATATTGGCGTATGTGCAGTCGAAGTCATCGTCTGCATCATGGCTATACCAAGGATGCTCTGACATTTCGTCAAATACATCTTCGTAGTCTTCACGATTACCACCGCCATTGCGTGTGTGTACAACAATACACCCATCTTCCATGAATACACTACGGAAGCGACCAAAGTCACCTTGAGTCTTACCCAATAACTGCAACAGGGCATCGTTATCTGGGTTAGTACCAAAAATCATGTTATACATACTCATTTCAATCTCCTAATTTTTGCCAATTATAGCACAGATGACGAACCCTGTCAAGTGACAGGGTTGTTGTTTTAAAACAACACTTCTTATATGTCACCTTCGTAATTTTTTGGTACGATTAAGCCACTGTCCAATTCAATACCATTGATTGTGTGAGGCTCGTTTTCATCGTAGGTCCAGCCTAAAACTTTCATCATCTTGTGCTTGACTAACAAGTTGGGACTTCTAAAGACCTCAGTGTCTCTAAAGCCCATCATCACGCCGACCTCGCACACTGCCCCACTACGGCACACCCCAGCTACACAATGCACGACAACGTGCATACGCTGCTCCAATGCATGTTGTAATAGTGCAACAAGTTTTTCAGCTTGCTCGTCAGTGATTTTGAATTCCTCACCCCATGGGTCATCCTTCTCCAAATCCAAGAACTCAAATTGATGAGTTTCACGGAATTGATTCTTTGGTTTTGGAAACTCCATAGCCGGGTCAACAATTTGAATCAACATACTATTAACACCAGCATCAATGTGATGCCCTCTGTGTATGTCAGCCAGTGCTACGTTTTGAATCCACGGATTCTGCATTTACCATCTCCACATGGACTTTAAGTCCTTTTTTAGTTGCATAGTCAATCATATTTTTTGTACCAGTACTCTTACCATCCCATATGGCGATAAGTGCATCTGCAAAATCACCCATAACACGGTTACGGATTGGCCCTGCGGCATTGCGGTACTTGTCCCACTCTGCAGGGAATTGGAACAGTTTCAAGCCTGCTTCTTTTGCAAAACGCTCACCCAATGTGTCAACCCCACGTGCGGCGCCTGAAACGACTGCGGTAATATCGAAGCCGGCATTGAGCACTGCTTTGAGTACAAGCTCATAGTCGGTTATTTCTCTACCACCTGCGATAATTACTTTCATTCTGTTATCTCCACAAACTCTTGTATAAACAACTTTGCTTCAAGATTACTGTCCATTCTTTGCAATATCTCATCCATACTTGGGTGATGACCAGGATTGCCACCCAAATGGCTATGCTCCCTGAGATCATCAGCAATATCAGGATAATCATGGACAAACCACCAACCAAGACGAATGTTGGGATTGCCAATACTGGCAAAGTTAAACTCTGCCAAGTATCTTTCCCATTCTTTACGTGTTAACGACAGTTTTAGTTCCATAGTAATTCAAAGTTACCCTTGAGCACAGTGTTACACTTGGCACGTCGACCAGTTACATGATCCTGTACGGAATCATCCTGGAAACGATACGTGCGGATTTTATCCCCACGCATACCAGAGCCCACTTGCTCTCGGCGATTGTTAGATATGTCGGAATTATACTGTGAAAGAGCTTGATTGTCAACCCTTTTCTGAATGTCTTGCATCGCTTGGTCGTAACTATTTTGACGACTACGGCATTGTGCCGTTGCAACCATTCCAGTTGGAATATGAGTTATCCGACAAGAATTCTGATGCTTGTTGCGGTGTTGGCCGCCAGCACCAGTCCCGCTATACCACTCAATCTTTAAATCGCAATATGGTATAGGCACATCCGAAGATGTTTGTTCACCGCCGTCTATAACAGCAACGGTAACGGTGCTGGTATGAACCCGTCCCTTCCTCTCTGTAGGGGGAACCCGTTGGATTCTATGACCACCACACTCGTTATCCAAGCCGGATAAATCATTACCCTGGATCTCTAAATGTAGCTCACCAAGATATTCATTTATCAGGCGAGCTGTTCAGCCCTTGCGTTCTGCGAACTTGCGGTATGCTTGTGCTAGGTCTTTTACAAATAGTTTACTATCATCGCCGCCTTCTGCGGCACGTATCTCAATTACTTTTTTCATTTGCTTTTCTCCAAAAGTTTGCTTCTACTAGAAACGGTATTAGTTGATCTAATACTTTAGCGTCGAACACCACGGTGTAGTTGGCGTCTCCAAAATTTCTAAATTCAATTTTGTCACCAACTGCCACCGCAGTCATGTATTCCACACCATTACTATTTACAATCTTCTTTTCCATTACCAATCGCTTTCGTAATCTTCCATGTAAGTTTCACTCATGTCAATGATGTTGTTGAGATCACTGGCACCGCGGCGGATATAATTTTTACCACCATCGGTAAAAATATCACCACACTTGCAACGAACGAAATCATGTCCGTGTTTGCTTTCAATAATGTCACCACAAAGACGACATTGACACTTGTTGCTTACTACTACTTCACGTTGACGTATTGGCATAATTTAAAATAAAGGTAAATGTTTTGTAATGGCATCGATACGATCTTCACGATCAGGACCAACGCCCACTGCTGTTAGTGTAGCAACTCCGTGGAACTCTGTCAAGCCTGCATCTTTGATCAAGCTGCAAATAACGCCTGCTTCCCGGGCTTTATTATAAACTTCCAACAGTTCTTCTTCTGTGTTTACATACACACAGATCTTTTTAAAACGACCAGTTAGCCATGGGGCCATACGTTCGTCGTTCAAATCTAAAATCAGTTTGTCACCGTCTTGTTTTGCTTGTCCAAGAATTGCACCCAGCGATGCATGTGCGCCTTGAGCAATGTATTTGCCCTTGCGCATTTCCTTGAACTTACGCATTACGATTACTTGTTTGTGTTCCATATTTTTAACTCAAAAAAATAGGCCCCTAAGGGCCTATCTAAACTGCTTAGGCCAACTTGTAACGGTCAACCATAATTGTTTTAAGCATGATGCCTTCCGGAGTAAACTCACTCATGTCAGCTTGTAGCAATGCCTTCATGATAGCTGGACTGAACCCGCTTACCAATGCTGCACCACTTGCGTCTGACTTGACAGGCACGTTATCGGTGCTGTTCAAGTTCCAGAAAACAACCTGTGGGACAGTGTACCCTGCTGCACTGAACTTACGTTCGATCATCTGCATTGCAGAGTCGTTGTGTTCAACGCAACGGTTAAACTGCATGTCACTTAGGATCAACACCATTTCTGGCATTTCACTTTGTGGAACACCACCCTTGACTGCAACATCGAGAATCTTCTCGAAAGCTGCATGGAGGTTAGTGCTCATGCCCCACTTGCTCTTAACCATTTGGTCCATCTTTTCCACAACGTTACCCTTTAGGGTCAACAGTTCTGGAGATGAACTGAAAGTAAGGAACGTGTCCTTAAACTTACCTTGGTTCTTGTCAGCTAGGTACAAGCCCAAGCTAACTGCAACGTCCATACATGTAGTGGTGCTTGATCCACCTGCTGGGCAGCACATGGAACCACTAACGTCTACCAATGGTAGAATGTTAGCATCACCAACATAGTTTGGCAAAGCTGCCCATTGAGCCACAATGTGGTCAAGTTCAGTTTTGCTGTAGTTGTTGCTGTAAGAGTTGATACCCTTCAACACGTCATATGGGTAAACTGCTGCGGCGTTAACCTTAACAGTTGGGTCTTCACCCTTTACCAATGCGGCAACATACTCAGCGAACTTTGTAGTGTTGCGGTTGAAAGCCTTCTTGTAACGTGCGCTAGCAACGCTAGGTACGTGACTGAAGTTAATGTTGTCCCAATCTTTGGCACACATCTGGGTTTCAACAACCTTGGTAAGAGCAACAAGGCTCTTACGGTACTGCTTTGGAGTCATTCCAAAGAACTCGCGGATTTCACGAGCAACTTGACCCTTACGAGGAGTCCACTTTGCAGCCAAGCCGTTTGATGCACGGAGTGCGTCACCCAACATGGTGTAAGCGAGCTTCTTGAGTTCGGGGGTTTGGAAGACAAAAATGTCATCCCAACGGCCAAGTTCAGGAACCTTAGCCAACATAGCCTTAGCTGCGTCGACGTCGGTTTTTTCTAGATGAACTAGAATGTCGCGGAAGAGCTGACGTTCGCCAGATCCACCACGTGCATCACGTGCCCAAAGGGCAATACGCAATGCTAGGTCCTTGTCTTCCACATAAGCTGCGGTAAAGGCAGGGACAATATTCTTGCCACGGCTTGCGCCGATGTTGTAAAACAAGTCAACAACCTTGTTAGAGGTGGACTTACGTGCCTTCATACCATTTGCGGTAGTGGCTTCTTGATTTGCTACTGCGTTAACAAAAGTGTTCATGTGTGTTTCCTTTCAGGTTACGATTTTCTTTGTTTCAAAAAGTTAAAATTGCTGTTAATAACCTATTAACAGGATGAGCGGAACAGTAATTTATTTTCTGCTCTACCCCATCCCCAGTATATCGGTTCAGTTCCTAGAGCCTAACCTAACTTGTGTCTGCGTTAGATAACATATATGTCTTTCCATAAGTCGTCAGTTCCATTAGCGTTATGGCTTGTGTATTGCTACACTACCACTACATCCTTTTCCAGAGGACACTGTCTACTGCATTAGCGGCTTCTTTATGAAGTATATGGGTTGCTGTAATCATCCTAATACATTAATTGCTTAACGTATTTGTCTATTGTATAGAGTGTTGAGCATAAAGTCAACAGTTTCGATACTCTTTGGAGCAACGGGAGGGATTTGAACCCCCGGTTTTACGGATTTGCAATCCGTTGCATTGGACCTCTCTGCCACCGTTGCATATTGAATTTGTAGTCTGGCATCCTCAGGTTTATTGCCAGTGTTTAGACGTACAGAGCCGGACTTCCTTACGTCGAGTTCTTCCAGGACTTGTCGCTTGGGCTACTTAACCAGGTGCTCCGTTTCAGCTACCATCCGATCTGGATGGTGGGGAGTTGAACCCCCTCCTGCTTTACATTAGTTCGGCTTTCGAACTCCTTGCTAATGTGTCTTTTGCTTGCCGACACTACAAAACTGGTTACTGCTTGTGTTTCCCTTCTTGGAATTCCAACAATGCAGTCATACATGGATGCGTGTGTTCAAAACGATCGCTATTTTGATTCTGTCTGCGAATCTGTCTAGCTCTTGCCGAAGCAGCAATGATTAAATCAAATCTATTACTTCCAGACAGCTCAACAGTTTTATCAATGTCAAGTTCCGGACCACGGCTCTGATGCTGTTTGTTCATCACGTTTCCTTAAAAATTGTTATTATACACGGTTTATTTACCATGTCAAGCGTTTTTGGTCCCGCCAGTAGGAATCGAACCTACAGTTATTCTTTAGGAGAGAATCGTTCTATCCATTGAACTATGACGAGATCAAACAGGTTAGTTGGTTGCCAGATTTTATTTTCTCATGAGCTAGCTAACATGAGCGATAATGCGCCCTTGCGGGCAACACCACCAAACGATGCGATTATTAGTCGCTAGTTGTTTGCTGAACCTAACCTAAAACTGGTACTCCCGGGTGGATTCGAACCACCGACGCTCCCTAATCTGGGGACTGTGCAGGGTATAAGCCTGGTGTTTTACCACTAAACTACAGGAGTATTAAAACTGTCTCCAATTCTTGACAGGCTGTAAACCCAAGAACTGTGAGGTTTTTTCTTTGTGTGTGAGTAAAAAGTCACCTGCTATTGTAATTCTCTTTGTCATCAAGTCTGCACTGTTTTTTGATCCAACTTCTGGACTGATAACAGGTTCTGCATGACCATTTGACATCACACTGTGCTTTAATTTACCAGGGAACACGTATATAGTGCCCTCTCTTGGATTAAAACTCCATGTTTGCGAATTAAACGCATTAAAACTATCTACGTTAAAATTTGTCATCCCATGGTACAAACTATTTGTATCATGTGGATTGTAGAATACGATAAACTTTTCAACATCTGTTGGAATGTTCACGTAGTATGAAAATGACACATGTGCATCAGCGTGATCATGTATCGGGTTGTCTGATTCTTTTGTGACATTTAACCACGACTTAACCAAGTTGTAGTCAAATAGTTCTGGATTGATTCCCATGGTGGCAACATAATCCCTAACATTATCTGCAACAAACTTGAAAAAGTCAGTGAAGTTAGTGTCTGTGTGTATATCAACGTTACCGGTTGATTCGTCAGATCTACCATCAGTAGTCATGTGATTATGAACGTTATTGATAAACAGTTGTTTGAATGCAACATGGTCATCATTAACACCCTCAGTAATAAGTGTTGGAAACAGACCGTGTGCAATCATTCGTAATCAATGTCCACTGCTAGTACATACCGCCATTTGTTACTTTGCACAGGACCTGGCCTATGCCAAGTTTCGCTGGGGTATATGTTCCATGTACGATCATTTGGGCCGGCGTAAAATTTACCATCACCTTCAGGACCGTTGGGAGCCATCTCAGTTCCACAGGTTGACAAGTCAATGACATCATCAGGTATATGTAGATACATAATACCACTCATACTGTTACCACTGTGTTTATTGTGGTGGTGCCAGTATGTGTCCCTGTTTTCTTGAGTACTATTGTTGGTCTTAAAACACCAAGCCATCATATTGTTTACACGATGTTCTCGACCAAGGTACATAAACACACTAGTTAAAAAACTCATTCTTAGTTTTAACCAAACAGGCTTTTGAATAGCAAACAAATTTTGTTGTGTTTGATATTTGGGACTGTTTTTAAAGTAGTTTCCCTGTGAAATTATATCATTAATATCGCCTATAGCGTCATTAATTTCGTCGGTTGTTAAAAAACTACTAAAGTCGTATTGTTTAACTAAGTTGTTCATGATCTACCCAATAGTTTTTTAGCGGCAGCAAGAAAACTCTTCATATCCTTCTTGAACTTTTGTGTAGTTAAGTAAGCCCAAGCTTCTGAGATATATCTGTCTTCTTCTGTAGGACGCTCTACAATCAAGTCAACTGCCAATTCTCGGGGAATTGGGATTAACTGGCATAGCGGAGTTCCTGCTTCAACTAAAACTGTTTCATTCATTCTGTGCCAAAATAATTGAACATTAATCTCAATGTAATTTTGACAATCAATTATACCATGCGCCGCAGTAAAGACATTGTGATCCGGATATGCAATAGGCATTTGTAGGAAAACAATATCTGGAGAACTGTTAATGCGCCAGTAGGTGTTAAGTTTTACCAACCAGTTATGCGAGTCAGTACGCATTGGCATAAACTGCGCTAACTGTGGAGTATGGTGTACACCAATGTAGGGCTTGCCTTGCAAACTTGCAGGGCCATAGTAGTCCCATCTAATTGGTTCTTCTGGATCAGCAGTCGTAGTAATTGTAAAGTCCATGGGAGCAGTTACAATAAAACCCTGCTTAAAATATTCTGTTAAACCCGGACATCTACTTGAGCTGGCCATGATCTCAGATGGGTGAGCTACTTTAGAGCGTTGTTTAAAATCTCTTGCTGCATCACTCAACCACTTGGGTTTGTAGTCACTAGCACGAATAATCGGATGTGCTACTTCAACACCTGGGACTAGGTTAACAAATCTTGCGAACGGTTTCTTTTTGAAGAACAATTTAATTCCTCGAAAAGTCAATGTTAAATGCTACACTTACACGTTCATCATCAGTTTTGTTTGGTTCAACACCGTGATCCAACCAGCCAGGGAACAATATTAGTGTGCCAGGTCTAGGTCTTACAAACAGCCTATCTGGCAATGTTCTGTACACCAATGTACTGGACATGATGCGATTTGGATTTAAAAAGAAAATGTTACCATCGTTGGTGTTGGACTTTACATAGTAACAGCCGGAAATGTCTGATGGTGAATGATTGTGAATGTGTGCGTAGTGGTTTTTTTCGTATGAGGTCATCCAACAACCTGCAACTTTCCACCAGCATGGATTATTAAAGTCGATACCCAACAAGTAATTGGCCAAGTGTGTGGAAAGTTCCTTCTTGAACTCATCCAGCTTGTACGTTTCAATTAAGTTTTCTTTGAATGTTTGATCGCTGAGTTTGTGTGTTGTCCAACCTTCTTTAAATTGGAAACGATCTTTGGATTTTAAATCAGCGTGTACAGCTTCCCATTCTGCCAAAACTCTTGGATTGTCCAACTGGACTTCGTAAATTGGTAACGGAAAACACTCTTTAATCATATTCACTCGACAATAAAATGGTCGGAGTACAAGGATTCGAACCTTGGACCCCCTGGTCCCAAACCAGGTGCGCTACCAGACTGCGCCACACTCCGATTAACTGGTTGCAGAGGGTGGATTCGAACCACCGATCTGTAGCTTATGAGACTACCGAGGACGACCGGACTCCTCTACTCTGCTTCTAAACAACAGGTTCCGCTTTTTTACCATATGAAAAGTATTTAAATTTGCTGAATGGAACCTAAAAACTGGAGCGGGGTAGGGGAATCGAACCCCTGACATCAACTTGGAAGGATGAGGTAATACCATTTTACGAACCCCGCATGGATTCTGGAGGCCAGTGTAGGAGTTTAACCTACCTGTAGTCGGTTTGCAATCGACAGCATAAACGCTCTGCCAACTGGCCATAAAAACTTTTATCAAACATTCTGCTTTATTCTTCTTTGTGCCTATAGCAGTGTTGAGCAATAATGCTTGATAAAAGTGTTTAGCTACTTCCACCACAGAAGCCCCAAACTGGATAGCCTACCCCGTCTACGTATTTTATTTCTATGGAAAGCAGTTAGCGTTCTGCTCCCTAGGCTGTTTGCACGCCTCCGTAAATGGGAGATGCAGGTCAAGTCCTAGCGTACCTTGACACTTTATGGCAGTATCTATGCCCACTTCTTTAACGGAGAAGTGTAGCCGGGTTTTTATTTAGTAAAGTAATTATAATTGAACTCTTGTTCTATTGTCAACAATTGTGATGCAGTAAAGATCCAACCGTTGTTCATAGCTGCGGGTGCAATTCCATCCTCTCTACAAATTCTGAACATGTTCTGTGTTCTTTTAAATGGTTCACTATTATGCAGTATATTTGTTGAAATGTCAACAGCTGACTTCCAAAAATTTGTATCATAATTAGAACCACCATGATAGAAGTAAGCAATCATGCTCTCAACTTCTACTGCATTTTGTCTAAACTTTTCGTTTACATATTCTGGATCACTAATGTGACCAACAACGTAATTACACATGAGTGCATTAATGTTAAAGTATGCCCACAGGGAATTTGCACTCATTGGCTCAAAAAACATTGCTGCGTTTCCATTTTTGCAAATTCTACCATCAAAGATTTTATTTGCATAGTATGGTGTAAACTTGTACTCTATTGTGTCCAAGTCTTCAACTGGAACGTTAATTTCCAGTGCAAAGTCTTGTCTAGCTTCTTCCACAGTCGTTATACAATTGTTGAACAAGTAACCGTAACTTTGTCTTGTAGTAAGTGGTATTTCAAACATCCAACCATTTCTAGTTGCACGATGTCCTGTAAACTCCCAATTGCCCGGAGTCTTTACATTATGGACAAGGCAATGGTTTATAGGTAACTCACTTACTGTGTAGTCTGTGTAATCCTTGGGGAACCCGGTGCAATCAACCACGTAATCAAATCTATGAACTACATTGTCAACGGTTGCGCTTGCGTAAAGTCCACAATTGGCAAGGTTAGTGACGTTGCCCTGTATTTCCACAAACCTATTGCCCCATTTTGAGAATAGTCTTGGAATGGCAAAGTCTCTAAACTTATGTGTATCAAAGTGAATGGCAAACGCACCACCAATAAGCGGATTCATGATATCATGTTCACGCCAATTGGAAAATTGTGTGCCAAACTTGTATGTACCATCTAACTTGTCAATATCCAACAATAGGTTAAAATCGATACCAGTACCGATTATATTGCAAAAAGATGGGTTTGTGCTTTCACCGATACCCAACGAATTGACTGTTGGGTTGTGAATTAGTGTTACTTGCCAGTCAGTTGGCAAATAAGAGATCATGTGACATGTTGATAAAATCCCAGCACTGCCTGCGCCAATAATTGCTATCTTTTTCACATTAATCTCGATGTTAAAACAGGATAGTTGCCTACTTTTTGTTTTTATCGAGGAAAATATCGAAAAGCCTCTATCTAGTCGGATCTTCAAGTACAACCTTCAACGTGCTCGGGCGAACCTCTGCACTCCAATTATACCCAATCTTACTAGCGTTCCATAGTATTATGGATTGCTGAACCTATCCTAAAACTTGGTGCCCTCACCATGAATCGAACACGGGACCTACTGATTACAAGTCAGTTGCTCTACCAGCTGAGCTATAAGGGCGTTAAACTTATTTAATCTCTTTGCCGCTCAAGTCGACTTTACCTGTTTCGTAAAGCTCTTTGCGTTGTGCAAATTCTTCTTCTGTAAGGCCATGCCAGCCAATACATTTACCAGTTGGGCTTCTACCACAACCACATTTGCCAACTTCATCTACGTTTTCTTGAACTGCTGGAGTCACTTTGTTTTTCCTAAAAATGTTATCGTAGTTATCACGGTATGACTGTGATGCCTTCTTAGTTTGAATTGCATCGCCTGTTATATCATTTCTTGCTACCATAATTTCCTCTTAATTGGGACAGGCTTTCCACCTGATTGAGCATACTTGAGTCTTTACTTTCTGCCTTGAAACTTTTGTGCCAGTAAAGCACTTTCCTTCGAGGAAGACTTATATGCGGAATAAACCGTTAAGTTCAGTGGCCGAATATAAAACCCTATGTGTTTCACCCCTAGTAGGTAAACTAGCCTACACACGAATTTGGTGGAGAAGGACGGGATCGAACCGACAACCTTCTGCTTGCAAAGCAGTTGCTCTCCCAACTGAGCTACATCCCCATGTAATACAGAATCCGCTTTTTTTCACTATGAGTAAAATTTTATTTGCTGAATGGATTCTAAAACTTTTGGCTCCCCAGCGTGGGATCGAACCACGGACACCTTGATTAACAGTCAAGTGCAACTACCGCTGTGCTACTGGGGAACAGAAATCTATTTATAACTCTAATCTACGTAGTGGATTAGAATTGATACTGCCACGTACAAACGTATTAAACGCCAATGTAATTCTTGGTGTTTGTCCATGGTATTCTTCAACCATGTGTTCAACACTACTTGGGAAAACTAACACATCACCAACGTGCGGTGTAATAGCCCAAGTTTTTGAATTGTATACGTTTGCGTCATCGTAATTAAATTCAAGTAAGTCATATGACTTATCAATAAACACTGTCTTACCAGTGGTTCCTTCACTAGACAAGTAAAGGATACCTGACAACACAGAGTTTGGATGCCAATGTCTGTGATGCTTTTGACCAGTTTCTGTTTTGTTTAACCAACTCTCAGTGATAAACAGTTCAGTATCGGAGTTGACTTTCATCACACCATGAAAATACTCGGCTATCACTGCGTGTAATTGTGCAGCAATGGTGGCAAACTCTGGTGTGTTTAAGATGTTTAAGTCCTCACTGACCCAGTTTTCTTGATTTGGCACCCATTTAACTTTTGACAAGTCAGTGTTGCTGACGTTGATATCTGCACGATACAAAGGTTTGGAAAACAGTGCCCAAAGCATCCTATCCATTACTTTTGATCCCTGGAGTCTTTCTTAGACTTTGGAACAATTGCAGCAGCTAATTCTGCTTGCACAACACTACGGCGGATCACACCACGTTGATGTGGATCTACAATAGTTGCCAGCATACGCTTGGCTGTGCCTGACATTTTGTAATTTGGACCTGGTTTGATGTACATAGTTTACCTTTTCGTTTATTAAAATTTGGCGGAGAGTGAGGGATTCGAACCCTCGATACAAGTTTTGGCCCGTATGTCTTCTTAGCAGGAAGGTGGTTTCAGCCGCTCACCCAACTCTCCGAATTATCTGGTAGGAAGTACCGGGGTCGAACCGATGACAGCCTGCGTGTAAGGCAGGTGCTCTACCAACTGAGCTAACTTCCTATATTTGGTGCGTCTGGCCGGACTTGAACCGGCATGGCTTTCGCCGGCAGATTTTAAGTCTGCTGTGTATACCAATTTCACCACAAACGCATTATTCTTATATTCTACGCTTTTTCCAAGTGTAGTCAACACCATCTGGACATTTTCCATCTTTAATGGAGTCTGCACCAAACAGTCCTACAATTTCCATACCGTTACCTCTTATGGTAACTAGCTCATCCATTACTTTAGCAGTATGCATGGCTTCATCCAAAGTCATTACTTGGATGGTTACCTTTGATCCTTCTACTTCATACATTGTCAATTTTCCTTTTCTT
>JACCDQ012055239.1_pt1 | contig 25086 bp, 21 predicted proteins | sample 7446031 | NCBI WGS metagenome assembly JACCDQ01 (sample SAMN15323442, study PRJNA562643) | freshwater metagenome | isolation source: river surface water | place: USA:Blue River Watershed | collected 2017-08-17 | reverse complement strand
TAACCAAGAAGGTTACTGAGTCTGATGATGCGCCAGAGATCTTCACAACGATGGTGTGTGAACCAGCCTTTACGTTCCACATGACAACCTTCTCGGCGTCTGAGGTCTGAATAGCTGAGTAACGACGTACACCGTTGTCGTAGATGGTAACGCGCTTGCCAGCAGCAAACTCGGTGGTCACGTAAACGCGCTTTCCGATTAGGTCTACTGAAGCGTCGGTTGCACCGAACTCTACGGTTGAGGTAGCTGACTTAGCGTTCGAAGTTGCGGTAACAACTGCTGAACCTAGGTCTGAAGCGCCTGCAACTAGCTTGACGGTAGCGGTACCTGCTGCACCAGTCACAACTGAGGTAGCTGATAGTGAACCAGCACCGGTTGATGATAGAGCAACTACTGCACCTGCAACAGCAGCACCTGAGGCGTCTACGGCCTTGACGGTTACGTCAAGAGCGCGGCCAGCCTGTGAGGTGGTTGCAGCTGGGGTAACAGTAACGGTAGCTACTGATGCTGATGGGTCAACTACTACTGCAGCAGCGAAAACGGTGCTTGCAGAGGTGGTTAGGTAACCAGCTTCAAGGTCAGTACCTGAGTACTTGACAGTGAACTTCACGGTGCCTGCATCTGAAGGCTGGGTGACGTAGGTTGCAGTTGCAACGCCGTCAGCGTCAGTCTCGGTTGCAGGGGTGCCAACGAAGTAACCAGCGCCGGTTGCGGTGAACGCAATCTTGCTAGCTGCTGAGTCAACTGCGTTGCCCCACTTGTCGGTTAGCTTCGCTGAAACAGTAACGGTCTTACCAGGAACAGCTGATGCAGGAGCGGTTACAACAAGCGAGGTGCCTGAGTTAGCTGCTGCAGCGTTGAAGGTAACGTCAACGGTCTTCGAAACTGCACCAGTGGTAGCGGTGAAGGTCACCTTACCAGCGGTGTGTGAGTAGGCGCGAACTGAGTAGGTACCAGTTGCAGTGGTGGTAACGGTGATCGAACCAACAGCGTAAACGCCATCAGCAACGAACTGGATACCAGCAGCAGAAACGGTAACTGCCTGACCTGCGATGCCTGCACCGAACTGGTCAACTACGTCACCAGAGATAACGGTGCCATCGGTTGAGTAGCTTGGAGCGGTTACTCGAGCAACTAGAGAGTCGCCTGATACGAAGTCCTTCGAGTCAAGTGAAACGTTTGCGCTCTTTGCAGCGGTGATAGCTGATACTGCACGAGCAGCTGCCTCAACCTTGACGGTTGAAGTGGTGCTGGTTGCAGTGGTTAGCAAGGTACCTGCAAGAGTGCCTACCCAGTTACCAGCGGTTGCGTCCCAAACCTGTACGGTACCGGTTACGGTAACGTCACCAGCAGCAGTTGAGCCATCGGTGAAGGTTGCAGTTGCGTAGCCGCCAGCGATTACTGGCTGGGTGGTTGCAGTGGTTGCATCGGTTCCGGTACCAGGAGCTGATACTGAAACGCGGTAGCTAGCTGAGTCAACTAGTGCACCGAAGGTGTCCTTTAGTGCGTACTTGACAGAAACTGAGCCACCCTTGACGATCATGCGACGAGCGTCAGTTCCAACAATGGTGTCGGTTACTGAAGCGATGGTTGCAGAAACCCACTTGATGCGGGTTGCAGTGGTGGTACCTAGACCAGCAATGGTCACCTTCACGGTTAGGTTGGTGTTTGCCTTGCCTGATAGTGACTCAACAGTGAAGTTGAACTTTCCATCAGCGTCTGAGGTTGCGGTGAAGGTCTTTGAGCCCTTTGCACCAGCGAATGAAACGCCACCTACTGAGATGGTGTCTGCTGAGTCAATGGTGTCTACAGAAACGGTAACGGTTGCAACGATACCTGCAGCGGCAACCTGTGCGTCAGCTGCATCGTTGGTCTTGGTGACCTTCGATGAAAGTGCTACTGACTTGGTGCCGGCGCGAACGTTGAAGTCCGATCCATCCTTCGAGATGTTGTCGCCAACGGTAGCTGCAGGTGCATCTACGGTGTAAGCAACAACTGCTGCTGGGGTGTAGTAAGAAGGTGAACCAACTGGCTTACCGCCCTTTACAGCCTGAGCAACGTAGATAGCCTTGACAGCTGCGGTGATGACCTTGTCCTTTGCTACAAGAGCAGTGGTGGTGGTTGCGTCATCAACGTCTACAGTGTCGCCTGAGTCAGTTGAACCTGATACCCAGTTGCTTGGGGTGTTACCGGCTGAGCCAGCAACGCCTGAGCTGTCGAGCTTACCGAAAGCGATCGAGTAGTTGGTCTTGGTCAACTGAGCAACGTTTACGTCAGCTGCAAACTTAATGGTTGCAGTTGCCTTGGTGTCGTTGATGGTGATTGCTGAAAGAGTGGTGGTTAGACCTGAGTTTGCAACGGTAACGAAGTTAACGGTGCGAACTGCAGATGCTGACTCTCCGCTGTCTAGAACACCGTCGGTGTCGTAGTCGAGGAAGGCCTGGACGGTAACGCTGAAGCCAGCGGTAACGGTGCTCTTAGCAGCAAGAGTCTGTGCGTAAGCAGTACCTGCGGTTGAACCTGAAGCGGTAACAACAGCCTGCTTGTTGGTGTCAAGGGTTAGACCGTTGACGTTTGAGCCTGAGTCAGTGATCAGGAACTTCAATGGCTCCGAAGCAAGCTGCGCAGCGTCAGTGAAGCGTGAGGTGAGGCTGAAAGTCTCACCAAGAATGGTGGTGTAAGTGGTACCGGTGGTCGGCTCAAGTGACACTGGGTCAATAGCGTACGCAGGACCTGCGATTACTGATGATCCCAAAGCTACTAGTGCACCAAGCGCCAGGCCCTTACGGGTTAGGTTCTTAGACATTGAGTCTCTTTCTTTCTTGGTTTACTGAGTTTTCAGGATGAAAACCCAGCTTTAAGCGCTCGCTCACAGCCAACCAAGCAGGCATAGAACAGTGCTTATGTTAAGAATAACGGGCGCATACCGATTTCATTACGGTCATTACGGCTTAAATTACGAAAAATTTAAACTATTTTTTCGGCGCTGAAACAGCGAACTTGGTGTCAATCACAGAGTCTTTGGTGGCAGACAGGCGAATCTCTAGATAAACCTGGCTGCCTACCAGTGAAGAGCTGCCCCAAACCTTGCCGGTCGAGTCATAAGGTGAGGCAACTTCACCGGTGATCACGATAGTTTCAGAGCCATCTGAGTTGACTATGTCGGTGATTTTCTGGTTCACCAATATAGATGTATAAACGACACCTTCAAGAGTGAAGTCAAATGAAGCGCGCTTGATTACCTGAATTTCAGCCGGTGAAATCTCAATTCGTGCGTGCGAACCTACGGAGTCATAGAAGTCATATGCATCAATCGCGGCTGAAAGCGATGCTGCCTTAACTGCCCCGGCCACGCTTGGGTCAGCAGCATAAATGGCCTTTAGAGCAGCCTCACTGTACGGGCTTGCTGACGGCACCGGCGTTGAACGAACGAACGCAATTGCTGCGGCGGAATCGGTCGGCGTGGCTTCGCTAGCAGCCTCTTCACCGACAGATGGCGTTGAAGGCCTCACAGAAGAATCTGGTGTTGAAGTGGTTGGGTTGCGATCTTCTTCGGCCAAGGTTGAGGTTTGGCTTCGGCCGCCCATGTTGACGAATGCGCCAACGGCGAGAATCAAGAACAGCACAAAGACCATGGCCTGAGCCCCGACCTTTTTGGCTTCTTCTGCAGCTTTGCGGGCAGCAACAGAAAGAATTGCCGAAACTGACATGCCTTCGGTGTTCACGTCGCCGCCAAGCAGAGCCTTCTTGAAGGCTGCCCGAGCGCGGAAGATGAGTTGCAAAGTTGCGTTTTCTGAAAGGCCAATTTGAGCAGCAACCTCACGGGTTGACTTCTCTTCATACATCGAGGCAATCAAAACCTCGCGGTGGCGAGGATTTAACTTGCTGAGTGCAAGGCGAACAATCGCAGCGTCTTCTGCCTGCTCCAGGTCAGCGCCAACTTCAGGGTCGTTGCTCTCTGGTTCGGCAACGTCATCAATGCTGTTGACATAGGCTCGCCCCGATGCACGAATAACGTCGAGGCAAAGCAGCCGAACCTTCCACTTCAGGAAACGGAGAACACCAATTTCTGAGTCGAGCTCTGGAAGAGTGACCATCAGATAAAGGAAGGCGTCTTGAACGACTTCGTCAACCTGACTTTGGTTGCGCAAAAACTTGCGAGCGTGGCGTTCTAGGTGAGGGCGAAAACGAGTGTAGATGTTGGCAAAGTCTTGAGCCGACCACTCTTTGAGAATCGCCTTTTTGTCTTCGCTTGCCTGAACTAGACCGAACTCTTCGTCTGATTCTTCGCTAAGCAAAGCTTCGAGTTCGTCATTTGTCGGCAAGCCCCCAGAGGGTGCAGGCACTTGAACCTCAGGCATTGCCTTGAGATCGCGCTTCTTACCCATACCGCTCACCGTTCTATTGTGTCAGACACTAGTAATAACGCGAAGGGTGATGTTTTATTACGGTGCCTGTCTTCAAACGATAAACTTTCACCTAACAAGGTTGGGTGGAATGAAAAAAGCATTTATCACTGGGATCACTGGTCAGGATGGCTCTTATCTAGCGGAACTTCTGCTGGCCAAGGGCTACCAGGTGCACGGACTCATTCGCCGAGCTTCAACATTCAACACTCAACGTATTGATCACTTGTATGTAGACCCTCACAACCCAACAGCAAAGCTCTTTCTCCACTATGGAGACCTGACAGATGGCTCGCGCCTGGCAACTCTCCTTTCAAACATCCAGCCGGACGAGGTTTACAACCTTGCTGCTCAGAGTCACGTGCGCGTCTCTTTTGACGAACCCGAGCACACCGGTGAAACCACGGGACTTGGCACAATTCGATTACTGGAGGCAATTCGTCAATCAAAAGTCCCGGCTAAGTTCTACCAGGCCTCAAGTTCAGAGATGTTTGGTGCTGCGCCACCTCCCCAGAATGAGCTAACCGAGTTCTACCCTCGTTCGCCTTATGGTGCTGCAAAGGTTTATTCGTATTGGATCACCAAAAACTACCGCGAGGCTTATGGGCTTCACGCTGTGAATGGAATCCTTTTCAACCACGAGAGCCCTCGCAGAGGAGAAACTTTTGTGACCCGAAAAATCACACGTGCGGTTGCAAGAATTTCCGAGGGACACCAACATGAACTCTTCCTTGGCAATCTAGATGCTCGCCGCGACTGGGGGTATGCGCCGGAGTATGTTGTGGCGATGTGGAAAATGCTCCAAGTCGACGTGCCAGATGACTTCGTTGTTGCAACAGGCACGGACTTCAGCGTCAAGGACTTTGTCAAAATTTCTTTTGAAGCAGCTGGGCTTGACTGGGAGAATCACGTTCGCTTCGACGAACGCTACCTGCGCCCAACTGAAGTCGACGCTCTTGTTGGTGATGCATCCAAGGCGGAAAAGGTGCTGGCTTGGAAGGCGGAGGTTTCGCCTGAAAAGCTAGCCGAGATTATGGTCAAACACGACATTGAAATACTTAAGGGCTACAAATCTGATGAGCCTGATTGTTCAGTCTGGACTCGAGAGATCTAATGAAAATTTACGTTGCTGGTCACCGAGGACTTGTTGGCTCGGCTATAGTTCGAGCAATCGAGACAGGCAACCAACACACCTGGATAGGTCAAACTCGCGAGGAGCTAAACCTCCTGGACCGGCATGCGGTATTCGCCTTTGTTGAGCGAGAGAAGCCGGATTGGGTAATCATCGCTGCCGCCAAGGTTGGCGGTATTCACGCAAACTCGTCCTACCCGGTGGAGTTCTTAAGCGAGAACTTGCAAATCGAGACAAACCTTATTGACGCATGCCATTCCGCTGACATCGAACGAGTGCTTTTCTTGGGTTCTTCTTGCATTTATCCGAAGAATAGCCCTCAGCCAATCAAAGAGGAAGACCTACTGACAGGCCCGCTTGAGCCAACCAATGAGGCATATGCCTTAGCAAAAATCTCAGGACTCAAACTAATAGAGGCCTACAGAACTCAGTATGGACATGACTGGATCTCTGCGATGCCAACCAACTTGTACGGCCCGGGAGACAACTTTGACCTCGAGAACTCACATGTGCTGCCAGCAATGCTCCGGAAGTTCTTTGAAGCAAAATTGGCCGGCAGCAATCAGGTGACACTCTGGGGGTCCGGGGCCCCTAGGCGTGAATTCCTCCACGCAGACGATCTCGCTATAGCCTGCATCCATCTTCTGGAAAATTACAGTGGGTCCATTGCCCTCAATGTTGGAACGGGCCATGACGTTAGTATCGCGGAACTCGCGAACTTGATTGCCACAACAACAGGTTATGAAGGCAACATAGCTTGGGATTCTGAGAAACCAGATGGTACGCCGCGAAAGTTGCTCGACATCTCGAGGATCTCTCAAACTGGTTGGAAGGCGTCCATCGCTCTCTCCGATGGGCTTTCCTCAACATTTGCCTGGTACAAAGCCCAACACGAGAACTAAGGAAAGATACGGAACATGAGGATGGGACTTATTCCTGCAGCCGGAACGGCTAGCCGTATGCGCGGCCTGCCGAAATTTCTCTTGCCAGTCAGCGACAATGTCCAAACACTAATAGAACATCACGTTGCACTCATGGCCGAATTTGTGGACAACATAATTATTCCAACGCGTCCTGAAAACTTGGAACTTCTCGGGAGACTGGGGCTGCCGCCTTTCGTCCAGCTCAAAGTTCTCAATACGGCGACTATGTCTGAAACCGTTGAAGCTGCACTAAACGGAGTAGCCTTTGAGAACTGTATCCTTGGCATGCCAGACACGTATTACTCATCGAAAAATCCATACAAGGAGCTAGCAGAAGGAGCTGAACTCGACGTCAAGTTAGCGCTCTGGAAAACAAAGCCTTCGCAACGCGGTCAAGTGGGGTCAGTCGAACTAGACGAGGACTTAAGGGTTCTTCGCTGCGAAGATAAGTCACAAGAATGGGACTTCGGGCAACATTGGGGGGCTCTCCGGTTCAATCGTGCAGCTTTGGACTTACTAGATCCCGCGACTCCACATATCGGCTTCATAATCAACCCTTCCATTGAAGCCGGCCTTGCTGTGGCAGGAGAAATGATGTCAGGCGAGTACTTCGATTGCGGCACCTTCGCGGAGTACAAACGTTGCGTGGGCTCTATTTAGACTTTACGTAGCCTGTTCTTGAAGTACATAATCTTGGAGCGCGTGCTAAATGTGCACCTTCCCAGTAACGCCGTTAGAAACCCTCTCCATGCTTGCGCGTCGAATGGCTTTCTACTCACGAGAAGCGTCAGCGCCTCAAGACTCCACTTCGCAAATCCGTGATACTTGCCGTTGACATGGTTTGGAGGACGATTAGGCCAAAGCCCAATCACTGACGGGTTTTCGACATTTAGCACCATAATTTCGTTATCAAACAAGACGTTAGCCAACAAAATCGTGTCGAGAAAGTCGTAATTTTGAGATGGAAATATTCCTTTCAGGTATGTAGTTTCCCAGATGCCAAAAATCCAAGATGGTTCGGTTGAAAAAAACTCCCAGGTTCCATCTGGTCTAGGCTGGGGCAACCATCCCGAGACTGTTGACTCCGAATCCCATGCGATATCGGTGTTTCGGACGCAGTTTTGGTGAACAAAATTCGAGATTGAAAGTTTCGAAGGATTCTCGATGTTTTGAAAAGCCTCCACGAAATCCTTGGAGAGGATATCGTCAGCGGCTAACCAAGAAAAATGAGGTGCTGATGCGGATTGCGCCAAGAATCTGAGATTGCCATACAGACCTAGATTGTGGCGTTGAAGCGACACTCGAACTCTCGGATCCATCGAAGTCAAGGATTCAAACTGCTGGGATAGAAGGCCAGGGTTATTCACCGATAAGTGAATCGCACTGACACCAGGGAGCAGTATTGCCCTCTCTATCGAAGCCTGCGCGTCTTGCAAGTTGTTAAATATGGGAATGCCAATTTCTAAATTTCGCATGTACTCAACCTAACCAGAAGAAGTGCTAGCCAGCACTCAGCTTGCCGCCAGGCTAGCCCAATTCGATTAGTGGCATTTCGAAGACTCACTTTAGCCACCTCAGAGGATACGCTACTTGGATGAGTTGGATTTCATGGGCGAGCTTGAATTCCTTCGTAGGTTGGGAAGGGAAACAAATAAATGGCCGGTCACGCGTTAGTTACAGGAAGCCATGGATTCGTTGGCAGAAACTTCATTCACAGGCTTCTCAACGACGGCTGGAAGGTCACTGCCGTTGATTCCCTATTGCCTGGAAGCGGTGCGCGCGAAGTCGCACAATGGTGGTTCGATCCGAGCGATTTTGGACCCTACTTTGTGGAACACATAATGGACGCCCGAGATTGGTTTGCCGTTAATACCTCGGAGAAAGTTGATCTCGCTATTCACTTAGCAGCGGTTGTCGGTGGACGAAGCACAATAGAAGGCAATCAGATGGCTGTAGCCGAAGACCTCGCAATCGACGCAAGTTTCTGGAAATGGGCAGTTGCGGCAAACCCCGGCCACATCGTTTCGTTCAGCTCGAGCGCGGCGTATCCGGTGAACCTGCAGACACGAAGCGGTAAAGATGCGCTGCTATCCGAAAAAGATCTCGATTTCACCAAGACGATTGGTTTGCCAGACCTCACCTACGGCTGGGCGAAAATGACTAACGAATTCCTTGGATTGACCGCGGCAAGTCAATATGGCCTTAAGGTCGCAAGCTACAGGCCATTCAGCGGCTATGGTTCCGATCAAGATGCGAGCTATCCCTTCCGGGCCATCTGCGAACGAGCTGTAGCGAAAACTACAGACGAACGAGGAAACTTCTTTGTTTGGGGTAGCGGCGAGCAAAAGAGAGACTTTGTCCACATAACTGACGTAGTGGATTGCGTCCTGACTACTTACCCTCAAATAACCGACGGTTCATCCATAAACATCTCTACCGGCATCCTCACATCATTCAAAGAGTTGGCGGCCTTAGCTTGCAACGCAGCAGGATGGTCACCCAGCATCGTTGGACTTGACTCAAAGCCTGAAGGGGTCTTTGCTCGGGGAGGGGCAACCGAACTTCAGCGCGCGAAAGGTTTCATCCCTAAAGTTTCCCTTCGCGAAGGTATTCAACTTTGCGTTGAATCAATTCAAAGAGGGGCTTGATTCCTCGAGATGACAAAGCGAATAGCACTCGTTAACACACTGGACTTTCCATGCCCAGGGTCACATTTACTTCATGCCAGAAAACTACTCTCCTCGCTATCTAGTCAGGGGCTTAGCTATCAAGAAATCTCTGAAAATGATTCCGCTCAGCTGCTGGAACTGGGCGAAGGAGACCTCGTTTACATCTCCAATCACGGCCTAGTGGGAGATGTGCCCTCAGAATTTCAACTTAACATTCTTGAGAAGTTAGCCAAATCTGGCGTTGTGCCCATTTTCTGGTTTTGGCATGAGCAGGCTTCTCTGCTGGACGCAATTTTCGGTAGCCGCTGGATTCTCACTGGCGAGCATCTGAGAGCACGCAATGTCCTGCCAACGCACGAGGCGTACTCTCAAATTACAAGCTCCCGGAACAACTTTGTTCCGTCGCGCTTTGCGTCTGCTCTAAGACCAGACCAAGTCGGAACTATCCGGCGAGTTAATCGCTTCAACGCGTCCTTTGTTGGACACAGGTATCAGCGACTACTAAACCTTCAGCTTGGAATTTCGCTACCCAAAGTTAAAATTGTCTACACCCCGCCGTTCATCTCTGAGGCCGAACGCGTTGATTTGTTTACCAGCTCGCATATCGTCTTGGGCTGGCACAGCACCTCGAACATACTGAATGGCAATGTCGTAGAGAGAGTCTTCGAGGGTCTAGCCTTTGGTTCGGTCGTAATCACGGACAACCCATACGCTCTTGATGCCACTGATGGCCATGTGTTGTTTTCCGATACCTATACCCAGACAAGAGATTATTTCGAGCGAGTGATCAAAGATGTTGCGTTCCGAGAGAACCTTCAAAAAAATGGAATTTCTTGGGCAAGCTCCCATGGCACGTACGAGAGTGTAGCTGCGTCATTCGTTGCTAAAGCCCGAGAGCTATAGATCCCTTTGGCCACATTGAAACTTGAGATAGTTTGCCTTGAGGTGTTTGGCCAAGTGGTGAATAGATGCGTTGGCGTTGCAACTTCAGCGCAGGAAGGGCGTGACTGATTGATAGCGGGCGACAATTCAAAACTTGATCGACTGGTGGCTATCGTCTGCACCAAGGATCGGCCAGAGAGAGTCAGTGCTTTTGTCACAAACTTAATCACACGACGTGTTCCTCCTCGATCGTTACTGCTAGTGGACTCAACGTCAAGTCACACCTCGCAGTTACTGAACCAAGAGAGCGTGAATCGCCTGAAACGCCACGGATGGGATGCTAGGCATCTGATCGATTCTCCAGGGCTTCCGCATCAAAGAAATACAGGGCTGGAATACGTCTCAAATAAAATTAAATCCTGCGAAATTGTTTCTTTCCTCGACGATGACATTTTCATAGCTGCCGATTATTTCGAAAAAGTGGAATCGGTGTTTAACTTGGACCCCAACATAGTTGTCGTTGGCGGTTACGACATCGAAGCTGCTCAGCAAGTAATCAAGACCAACTTTGCACTCTCAAAAATCGGCATTCTCCCCTATTCAGACGGCCTAATTGCAAAGTCCGGTCTAGCTCGAGTTCCCCGACCCACCTCTATCGCTGAGGACGTGCACTTTGTTCCGGGCGGGATGCAGTCGCTCCGCATCGGGCTCTTGGGGGATGTTAAATTCAATGAAACTAGCGCCTTTTTTGGTGAAGACATTGAAATGCACTTCAAACTCTCGACCCAAGGCCGGGTCGTTTCATCAAACTCACTACCTGTTAGGCACCTCAATGCGACTGAAGGTAAAGAAGGCAACGGAGCTAACCTCCTGAACGAACAGCTGGTAAGGCTAAGGCTTCACCTGGAAAACCCCCGAAGGGTAACCTACACACACATGATCCTTGGATGCCTGGTTGTCTTTGGCTGGGAGTGTCTAAGTGCCTTACGAAAAGGCAACCTTAAGAAGTGTGCTTTGGTTAGCCGCGAATTCGCAAGAGCACTTGCCCTCAGTCTTTCCAGAAGAACGGCACCCGAAGCCAGGTAGAGGGCAGCAAGTCCAAAGGCTCAGGCATTCCACGAAACCAAGAAGCAGGAGCTACTTTTAAACCCTCTGGGGCTAGCATGCATCCCCACCAGGAATAAGAAGAGTTGCTTATGACTTGGCGGCCAAACTGGGCCAACATCTTTAGTTCAACTTGGGCGGGTCTTGGATTGTGCAGACAGTCGACATCAAACTCTATAGTCGGAAATTCTTGGACAAGTTCTTCGATCAAACGAATCGATTCCCCGTCAAACAATCCGAAAACCTTAACCATTTCAACGGGGGACTGGGCAATTTGAGCTCTTAAGCCTTGAAGGTAGTACTCCGTTGGAAGAATTCCAAACAGTTGACCATGTTCGCGGTAATCACCATGACGCAGGTGTATAGCAACCGCCGTTTCTGACTTCGGCATTTGATCCGCCTCGACTCCTTCGAGTACTTCATCGCCGCTGAATCCCAGCTCCTCAAAGTATTTGTAGGTTTGAAAGTATCCAACGTATTGATGCCCACTTAGGTCACCTTCGAAGCGATAGTCACCACAGTATCCAACTTCCTGGAAGGTAGTAAGTCGCATAGATTTCGAGACTTTGGCGTGCACTGATCCGCTGCCATAGGGCTTGGCAAGTCGAATGCCTAATCGGGCTCGATAGGACTTAAGAAAAGACTGGCGAACCTCAAGCTCACGAGAGGTAAATGGGAGGTCCGCCGCGAACGAGTTGTGCTTGCCACTGCTCTGGGGGATAAATGCGTTCGACAGCTCAACATTTGTCCCAACATGTTGTTTCAACCAGCGGGCAAACGCCCAAACGAAAAGTTGGTTACCGAGACCGCCGACGCTGTACACAGTCCTTGTTCCACTATTCATGCAAATGCTCACATTCCAAGCACCTTGACCTGCGGTATGCGCGGGCGCTGCGATGGAGGTAAAGAGCAAGCAGTAGCAACCTTGGAGAGAAACCATCCATGGACCGAAAGGCCTGGAGCTTCGAGTACCCAAGAACCCCACTCAAAATTCCGCCATCTTCTATAGCTTTTGTGATTCGCCGAATCGCGGCCCATTGAGCCCGACTTGTCGATGATGCCGAATTAAGTGCAGCCAATGTCAACTCTTTGTGGGTCTCTAACGCTTTGGCGGCAAGGGTATGTGACACCTGGTCTGGGTGAAGCGTGTAATTTGCTGCGACCATCTTGTCGGCAAGGATCGCCCCTCGATGTACCTGCAATCGCAGCCATAGGCCAAAGTCTTCGCAATTCGCCTCAGAAACTCTAAATCCTCCAACCTCTGCAGCATGGGAAACTCTTATGGTGGTCGAAGAGGTTCGAAAACGTGGAAAAAATTTCGAAATCGGCCCCAACATTGATAAGAGCGCCGGGTGAAAGATCTGGCTCTCGCCCAGTACATGACCATGAGGGCAAACGTAACGAACGTTCGAGCTGACCCCGGATACATCGGGATTCAAGTTCAGAAGAGAAAGATGGTGGTCGCGGCGTCCGATCAACCAAATATCGTCCGAGTCCAGGAAGCTCAGGATCTCGTTTTTCGAGTGTTGAAGAGCTAGATTGCGTGCGGCAACGATTCCACCTATGTGGTTGTCGATGAACCGTAGGGCAGACTCAACCTTTAGATCGTGACTCTTCAACCAAGCAGCCACATCTGCCGATTTCCTGGTGGAATCATTTATCAGCAAGATCTCGTCCTCGGCCTTGGAATCAATAGCCGCCGAGTTTAAGGCGCATAACAAATAATTGTCTAACCTGTGGAATGGTATGGCGATGGACATTCTGTCTAGGAACTCAACGCTGCCTAGACTGGCGACCTGGCCGGAAGAATTAACATCAGTGGATTTCATCAGGGCCTTCTAGAGGATTTCGCTTTTTGCTGAAGGTTGGCAGCTAATCGCCCTTTCTCAACCTTGAAAATTCGATCAGCGGCTCGGAGAGTCTCTAGTTTATGTGCGATGACCACGAGCGTAATTTTGCCCTTTAAGCTTTCGATGGTTTCTAAAATGTGGCTTTGGCTGGTCTCATCTAACGCACTCGTAACCTCGTCTAAAACGAGCAGCCTTGGTTCGTCATACAGTGCTCTTGCCAACCCGATACGTTGAGTCTCTCCGCCAGACAAAACTCGATTCGATGCGCCAACCTGAGTGTCCAACCCCTCGGAAAGGCTGGATACAAAGCCCGCCAAACCTGCCAGACGCATGGCCTTGCGGACCCGATGCTGTTCGCCTGAACCTTCAAGACCAAAGTTTAAGCTGACGTTTTGCCTCAGCGAACCGGAAAAAATGTATGTAGATTGCGGCACATAGGCGGCGTAACCGAGATTGTTTCTCACGAAAGACCCAGCTGGCTCACCAGCGATGGTCACAGAACCAGAGTCCGGGCTTAGGTGACCCAATAGTAAATCCGCTAAGGTGCTCTTACCGGAGCCTGAACCGCCGACAATTCCGATGAATTCACCGGGAAAAATGTCTAGGTCGATACTCCTCAGGGTTTCTCGTTTGCTGCCAGCGTGGGAGTAGGAGGCCTTTTGAAATCTTACCATTTCTAGCCGTTGAGGTGCCTCAGGGCTACTCGCTCCCCCGAACACTTTGGGTAGTGGTTGACGCAAAATGTCCAAGGCAGCGCGCGATTCGAACTCGACTGACTTCCACGTTCCCAAAGCTGCTTGGATAGGAACCATAGATGCCACGATGCGAAAAATGGCTGCCAAAAAAATCGCAATTGTAGGGGCCGTGATACTGCCGTCATCCGACACGCTGCGCTGAACCACAAGGATTGCCCCTCCCAATATCACGGCGATTTCCGTTATGTAACGAGGCAAGGTGGTTAGCGTTTGATAATCGGCGCTGTCTCTCGAGAACTTGGCCCTAGTACTAACAAAAAGGCCAGTCAAAGAACTCCGGTTTCGACTGAGCGAGATTTGCTTGCGGTTTTCCAAGGTCCCCAAGACTGTGCCCTGACTCAGCAGAAGGCTGTCGTGCATCATCTTCGCCTTGCGCCCCGAGGCCACAGTGACGAATCTATGCATGAGCCAAGCAACAATCCCGAAAAAGATTGATAGCTGAAGGAACAACATAAGGTTCGTGAACGCCAAGAAGAGAGCAATGGTAACCAAAAGCGACGCTTCGCTTACTAGGGCCGACCCAACCAAAATTGCCTTCGTTGTTGCAGCTGTAACCGAATGGGTAGCGGAGAAGACTAGCTCTTCCCGGTTATTCGTTTTTGAGAAGTCACCCCCCGCTAGGAGACCGGTGAATACCCTCTCGGAGGTCTTAGTTTCAAGCTTTGCCATGAACCGCGATGTGTAAGAAATCAAGCCTACTGAAAGTAGGCCTTTCAGAATGAAGAAGGTCAGTGCTGCGCCAAAAATCAAGGCGTAACTGTTTTCGACACCCCTGGCGTCGAACCAGGCAAGAACTCTTCCGAAAAGGCTTTCCGCGGAGATCGTCGTGCCAGCCAATAGCGAGGCAACGGCGCCGATTAGTAAGATGCCAATTAAGTCGAGGCCGACTAGTGAGATCCTGAGAAGCGCCGTGACGACAATCTTGAACTTTTCACCCCGCGTGAATAGGGATGCGATTTCTTGAATCAGCAGCACGTTTCCCCTATTTGATCGCAAGTGAAGCATGTGCGATCAATAATCCGATGGATGCTCACCGACGGATCCCGGCCCATTCGTGGTGTCGGCTCACGGTTGAAAGAATGTATCGAACAACGCGTTCTGACACGTTCGAAACCTCATAGCCTTCAGGTAGAGTGCTGTCGCTCGCAGGAGGGTTCGCGATGACCTCACGGAGTCCCGCCATGACATTCTCCTTGGCAAGTCCAGTCATTACGAGCCCCCCCATTTCTAGCGCCTCTGGGCGCTCCATCGAGTCGCGAATCGTCACTGCCGGGAATCTCAAAATAGTAGCCTCTTCACTTATCGTTCCGCTGTCGGAAACAACGGCTAGCGCATTTAACTGAAGTTTGTTGTAATCAAGGAAACCGAAAGGTTCATGGAACATCAATCCAGGGGTCTCTGCATAACCCGGGAGGTTTTGTAGTTGCCTGCGAGTTCGTGGGTGGGTCGAGACTAAGACCGGAACTTTCCACTCCGAGTGCAGCGCCGTCAGCGTTTCAAGCAGCGCAGCCAGGCGCGAAGGGATGTCCACGTTCTCCTGTCGGTGCGCTGAAACTAGGAAGTAACCGCCTCTTGTGAGTTCCAGTCTTGACAAGATGTCGCTAGTTTCGATGGCTGGCCGGTAGTGTTCGAGAATCTCACGCATTGGCGACCCAATGACTACGACTCTTCTTGGGTGCAAACCTTCGGCAAGCAGGTTTCTGCGAGCGTGTTCTGTGTACGCGAGATTGAAGTCAGAGACGTGGTCAACCATGCGACGATTAGTTTCCTCTGGAACGTTTTCGTCGAAAGACCGGTTGCCGGCTTCCATGTGATAAACGGGAATGTGCATTCGCTTAGCCATGACGGCTGCGATCGCGCTATTGGTGTCCCCGAGAATTACAACGCCGTCAGGGCGGTGACTGACGAAAACATCCTCGATTTTCTTGAGTATGTCACCCATCACTGACCCGAGACTCGAAGCATCTGCATTCAAAAAGTAGTCAGGAAGTCGAACGTTCAGCTCACTGAAGAAAATCTCGTTCAGCTTTGGGTCATAGTTTTGGCCCGTGTGGACGAGGATGTGGTTTACCGATTCGTCGAGTTTTGAAATCACCCTCGATAGGCGAATGATCTCTGGTCTCGTTCCGACGATGGTGACGATAGTTGGCGTCATTAGAGGGCCGCCTGAACTTCTGGGAGCGTGAGGAGAAGCTCCTTTACGCCCTCTACATCAAGGCGAGTCGTATTGTGCGAGGTGTACGACTCAAGGTCGGCTGAGCGTCTCTCTCCCTCTTCGAAGTAGAGAGAGTAATCGAGACTGCGGGTGTCGAGAGGCACCTTAAAGTAGCCACCCTGGTCAATGGCGTTTGCGCGCTCTTCAGTGCTCAACAGCGATTCGTAAAGCTTTTCTCCGTGACGGACACCGATTGTCTTAACCTCGTGCCCACGAGCATCGAACAACTCGCAGATTGCGGTTATTAGATCGGCAACCGTTGACGCTGGCGCCTTGCGGACAAATAGGTCACCGTTGTCGGCATTTTCGAAAGCGTGCTGGACTAGGTCAACAGACTCAGTGAGGCTCATTAGAAAACGAGTCATCTGCGGTTCCGTAACGGTGATTGGCTTGCCTGCCTTGATCTGGCTGATGAACAGAGGAATAACAGAACCTCGAGAAGCCATAACGTTGCCATATCGAGTGACCGCAATCTTGGTGTCATCAGACTGCCCATTGCGAGCAAAGGACAGAACAGTCTTTTCCATTAGAGCCTTAGACATACCCATAGCATTGATGGGATAGACGGCCTTGTCGGTACTGAGAAAGACGGCGCTCTTGACGCCTGAATCGATTGCAGCTCGCAAAACATTCCCACTACCTTGAATGTTTGTAGCAACCGCTTCAAGAGGAAAGAATTCAGCGGAGGGGACCTGCTTTAAGGCAGCAGCGTGGAAAACAAGGTCTGAGCCCTTGACTGCAGACTTGACGCTAAGGGCATCGCGAACGTCACCGATATAAAAACGAACTCTTTCATCACCGAGCATGTGGCGCATTGCGTCTTGCTTTGCCTCATCACGACTAAAGATGCGTATTTCCCCGACGCCATTGGCTAAGAGGTGTCGCGCCATAGTTGAACCAAACGAGCCGGTGCCACCGGTAATGGTTACTGTCGAACCTTGAATCTTGCGATTAGTCACTATGAAAGCCATCCCTAAGAGTTGCCCTAATTTTAGCCTTGAATGCCTATATTTCTCGCACAAGTCGAGCAATTGAAGGCGGGGTGGAGTAGCCCGCTGCGCTCCACAAAGCTGCGCTGAAATCGGGGCTATTCGTGGACAAAGTTCTGTCGATACCAGCTGCTGCTGGTGCGTCTTTGATGGAGATGTCGCTTCGGCCTGAGTGTTCGGCAATCAGGCGCACCAACTCGGCCTTTGTTACCTCATCTGATGGCAGCACATGATGAACCCCGGCTTCGAAAAGGTTATTTTCAATTATTGCCTTGGCCAGTATTCCAAAGTGCTTTGCGGGGATACCGTTCCAAAAGTGATTTGTATAGCCCGTAATCTTGGCATCTCTTGGCTGTCGCGCAACCCAGTCGTAGAGAGAGGTAAATCCGCGTTTCTCAGGACCAATTACTGAGACGCGTAAGTGCATCATCGAAGGGCTAACCACCTCGCCAGCGCTCTTGGTTTTCCCATAAACATCTGCAGGATCGTGCTCAGAAGTTTCAGAGTAGTGACCGACTTTGCCTGAAAAAACGCAGTCAGTTGCAATCTGGATAATTTTCAACTGTCGAGATTCCGCGAACGTGGCTAGCTTCGCAGGAAATTCCGCATTAATCCTTCGGGCGCGCTCACATGATTCAATAGAGCCCTCATCAATGGCAGTCTTGATGATTCCGATGCAATTGATGATGTAATCGCCCTCCACAAGCATCGGAAAGGCTAACGGGAGCGAATCAAAATCAGCGTCAAATTGCACAAACTCGAATTGGGACGACTCAAGCAATGAACCAGCCTCTCTGGCAGATGCAACCACAACACCATCGAAACCCAAGAATTCCTGCAACACAGCGGCGCCGAGCATTCCCGAAGCACCAAGGACCACGACTCCGGTCATAGGTGACCCCCGGGGCTGGTGATGAGTGACTCAAATTCACCCACGGCTCGATCGATGCTGAGAAGCCTTTCGACCGAGGTCGATTGATCTTTCACGGCTAACGCTGCCCTATTTGGATCATGCGCGATTAGAACAGCTTCCCTCAAAACCTCTTCTGGGTCATGTGCCCAAGTAACGCCACTTTGCGGACCAAAAGTTTCGAAAAGCCCTGCAAGTTTGGTTGAGATGACGGGAATTTCTGCGGCCATGTATTGCAGAACTTTATGGGGAAATGCGGTATTTGAGACGGGGCGAGCAAGCATTGGGTTGATCGCTACAGTTGCCAATTGGAGATAGGTTGCTAGCTCCGAGTAACTTATAAATCCGGTGAAAATCACACGGTTGCCAAGTTTGAGATCTTTGACAAGTTGGCGGAGGTAACCGTCCTGATCTCCCCCTCCAATCAACAAAAGTTTGAGCGAGGGGTCGTTCAGAACCGCAAAATCGCGAATCACGATCTCTAGCCCGGAGAAATAGAAAAAACTACCCATGTATGTGACAACTTTGTCACTCTCAGTTATTTCGAGTGAGTTGCGCAGCCCTGCGACTTTGTCTCGGTCCACCTTATTTGCGTTGAAGTGCGACACATCGACCGGGGGTAGGTTCGTAAAGGTTCTACCGCTTCGGCTTCCCAAGCTAGAGCAGTAGCGAGCCATCGCAGGATTGTTTGCGGACACTACATCGGAATGGTGGTAGACGTATTTCTCTGCAAGCTTAACTAGGGGGCTCAAGAATGACTCGCGAATCAAATGGGACACATCAAGCGCCCTGAAGATCACAGGAACCCCATACTTCTTGGCTAACCGAATGACCTGGTATCCGTATGTCGGCACCGCGTAGAGCACGATTGAATCAAATTTCTCAGAGCCAAGTAGGCGGTCAAGCACTGGCCAAACAGACAAGGTCGCAAATAAACGATCTAGACCGGGAATGCCGAACTGACGTGGTGTGACCAGTTTGATTTCAGTCTCAGGAAGCACCCGACCTGGAATGATCGTTGAACGCGGCCGGCGGTTGCCTTTCCAAAATTTGAATCCCTCATCGAACTGAATGAATGTTACGCTGTGTCCGCGAGCAGCAAGGTGCTCGGGGAACTCATGCATCTCGAAAATGGGTTTCTTTTCATAGCTCACCTCGTGAACGAAAAGAATCTTCATTACGCAATTAAGCCACAACTTCAAGCCATATCAGTAACCTGAAACAATGAATCGCTCTTCTGCACCCTCTCCCAAAATTCTCATTGTGGGTATGGCGGACAGCATTCACCTAGCTCGCTGGATTCTGCAGTATGAGAACACGGAATATTCCTTTCGGTTAATTTCGTCGTCACCGCACCGCCGCCTGCATCCTGACATTCGATCAATGGTCGACGGCACACATCCTTCAGGTATCCGAATCTCAATGCCTTTCACTTCAAGAGTCTTTTCTTTACCGATGTGGTTGCTAGACAGATTTGTGGGTGACGCAGTCCGAGGGTATCTAATTCGACAGCACATAAAAACTTGGAAGCCTGACCTAGTTCACGCGCTAGAGCTGCAGAATGCAGGCTACTCAACAGCTCGAGCGTACGACGGGCTCGAAGTGAAGACTCGACCGAAATTACTAATCACTAACTACGGAAGTGAAATTGTTTGGTTTAGAAAATTCCCGAAACATCTAAAGAAGCTTCAACATCTCGTAGATCTTGCTGACGCCTTTTCAGCCGAGTGCGCCAGGGATGTTCGACTCGCCAAGGAAATTGGTTTCAAGGGGATTGTGTTAGCTACGATTCCGGTTTCAGGAGGAATCAATTCTCAAAAGGAAATGGCGGATTCACGAGCTGTTGAATCCGCTTCTCGAAGGAGCATAGCTGTCAAAGGTTATCAAAATGTTTGGGGGCAGGCCCTAAATGCCTTAAAGGCCATTGAGGCCGTCGCGCCCCAGCTCCATGGTATGACCATTGAGATTTTCTCTTGCAACAGAAGGACTATTCTTGAGTCAGCAAAGGTGGCCAAGAGAGCAGGCCTCAAAATAATCGCGCACAGAAAGCACTCACTGCGCCATGTGGATGTCTTGAACATCCTGCAGCGTTCCGTTGCATATATCGGCTTGTCCAAGAGTGACGGCATATCGACTTCGATGATTGAGGCAATGAGTCAAGGCGCTATTCCCATTCAGAGCAACAGCAGCTGCGGCTCAGAGTGGCTTGAAAACGAACGCGACGGATTCTTGGTTCACTATTCTGATGTTGACGCCGTTTCATGTGCCCTACTCAAGATTATTCAAGACAAAGACTTTGTCGCGAAGGCACAAAATAGAAATTTCGAGACAATTGCGAAACGCTACGACCAAAAGATCCTTTCTGAAGTCGCACGCGGTTATTACTCACGACTACTCTCGTGAAATAGAGTTGTAAGGTGACTAGCGAAACCGTTTCTTTCTTGCCCGGAGGGCGTGCAGCCGACCACCGGGGGCAGGTTAGTTTTGTCAATGGGTTTCCATTTGTTGATTACAAGCGGTTTTACATTATTGAAAATCATGAAGTTGGTTTCGTAAGAGCCTGGCACGGTCACAAATTTGAATCTAAGGCCTACTTCGTTCTCAGTGGAGAAGCTCTTGTGGGGGCTGTGCAAATTGACGATTGGGAAGAACCTTCCCCGAATTGCGAAGTAACGATGCATACTCTTCGCGCGCATGAACCTGGAATTCTCTTTGTACCCTCTGGATATGCGAATGGCTTCATGAGCTTGGTGCCGAACACCAGGGTGATGCTTTTCTCGGATTTCACTCTAGAAGAAAGCCTGAATGACGACTTCAGGTTTGACCCTTACCGCTGGGATCCCTGGTCAGCTATTCAGCGCGAACTCGGTGTACCTGCGGGAGGCAGCAAATGAAAATCGGAGTTGTGATTCCGAGTTACAAGGTGACTCGACACATTCTTGATGTCATTGCGAGCATTGGCCCCGAGGTTAGCAAGATTTATGTAGTTGATGATGCCTGCCCAGACGGCTCGGGCGACCTAGTTCTGAATCAAAACAAAGACAAGCGCGTGACCGTGTTGAAGCACGACAAAAACCAGGGTGTTGGCGGAGCTGTTCTAACTGGCTATGCCAAGGCACTGGAAGACGGTGTCGATGTGGTCGTAAAGATCGATGGCGACGGCCAGATGGATCCGTCGTTGTTGCCACAGATTATTGCCCCAATTGTTTCTGGTAAAGCCGACTATTCAAAGGGCAACCGTTTTGACACCCTTGAGAGCCTTGAGCAAATGCCAAAGATTCGAATCTTTGGAAACGCAGTGCTTTCGCTTATGTCAAAGATGTCGAGCGGCTATTGGAACATCACCGACCCAACCAATGGATACACAGCTATTCACCGGGGAATTCTGAGCCAGTTGCCGATGGCTAAGGTAAACAAGCGATTCTTCTTCGAATCAGACATGCTTTACCGACTTGCAGTAATGCGCGCCGTGGTTTGGGATGTTCCAATCGCAGCAACCTACGGCGACGAGAAGAGCAATCTCAAGATCAGCAAAGTTGTTTGGGAGTTCCCACGCAGACACTTTGCGAACTATTTAAAGCGAATTTTCTATCAGTACTACTTGCGAGAACTAAACATCGCATCATTCGAATTGCCACTTGGTGTTCTGATGGTTCTTTCCGGTTTGATCACTGGTTTCGTTAGATTGGCTCAATCAACCGCTGGTGCCGCTGCGGCATCTGCCGGAACCGTCATGCTCTCGGCAGTGCCACTGATCCTCGGTTTCCAACTGATTCTTGCCTTTTTGTCTTATGACATATCATCAACACCTAAACGGGCCCGTCATGGGTTCGAGCTCGAAAGGGACTAGCCCATGGCTATTGCTGAGAATCCCCCTGTCAAATGGAAACTCATCAAGGAGAACCCCAAGAAGTTTTGGCAGACTTTCGCTTGGGTCGTGCCGTGCTTTACTGTGCTTTTCTTTTTGGTGGCCGGTCGAGTCTGGGAAGTTCTGCCCAAGATCATGGGTGACGAACTTATTTATTCGCGCAATGCGCGCCTGACAGAGCTTTCCGACATTTCGGTGCCCAACTATTTGTTTGCACTCCTTTTCGAGTCAACCAACAATTGCGGTTACGGTTTCTATTACTGCGCGAAGGGCCTAAACCTAGTATTCTTGGGCGTCTTGGTTGTTTTTGTTTATCTAGCGGCTCGACTTGTCGCTCGACCTGCTGCATCATTCTGGATCGCCGTTCTGGCAATGCTTGGCCCGATCAGCACCTACACCTCATACTTCACCCCCGAGATGATGTTCTTCGCTGGAGCTGCTGCTTTGCTTTATGCACTATTTAGGCTCAGCAGTAGGTCACCATGGTGGGCTTGGATTTTGATTGGTGTTGGCCTTGGCCTGTTGGCGCTGGTAAAACCTCACGCACTTTTCTTGGCACCACCATTTGTGGTTTATGCATCGTTCTTAGCCCTCAAGGGTGACGGCAAGCGCGTCTTGAACATTGCCGTCAACTCGATTGCGATTGTTGCCGCCACTTTGGCGACCAAGCTTGGATTGGGTTTTGCGTTTGCTGGCGAACGCGGACTCGGCCTATTTGGTGGATCATATGATGCGTCTGCTGGTGGAATCATCTCGAACGGCCTTCAAACCAATACCGAGCCCGATGCTCCAAGCGCAAACCCGATTTATAACACTGGAGTTTTGGGTTCAGTCGGCTGGCAACTTGCCTTCCACGTTGCGTTCCTACTTATCTTCTTGGGCCTTCCGCTAATCCTCGCGTCAATTGAAGCAATCAAGGCGATGCGCTCAAAGGACGAGCCAAACCAGCTGCAGAAGATCTCGTTCTTGTTGGTTGCCTCGCTGGGCGCACTGGTGCTTGTTGCTGGCGTCTTTGTGGCTACATCGGAGTCGTTCGGCGAAATGCTTCAGGCTCGTGTCATGGTTCGTTACTACGAGTATCTTCTGCCCTTCTTGCCTCTCGTGCTGATTGCGGTTCGCGACAAAATTGAGCATGTTGGAAAGGGCACTCGTTGGGTTATTGCTGGTGGCTTTGCGCTCTGGTTGATGATCGCATTGCCTAACATGACCACAAATGTTCCAGCTTTGTTTACTGACTCAGCACTAATCGCGTCATCGGTAAAGTCCGGTATCCCACTTTGGATTTATGCAATCGTCAGCCTGATACCCGCTCTTTACTGGATCAAGGACCACGAAAAGGGTGAGAAGGTTTGGGTTTATGCCTTCGCTCCTCTTATGGTTCTTGTATTTGCAATCAGCACCCACTTGAACTTCACTGTGACAAGTTCTGTAATCGGAAACTACACTCAGGCGTCGCGTTGGGCGCATGAAAACCTGACCGAAGACCAGAAGGACCACCTGCACATCGTTGGTAACGCCTTGCCTAACGTTCAGCAGGCACAGTTTTGGGTAGACAACGTAAATGTAACTGGAGAAGAGATCCCTGAAAACGGTGAGCTCAACCTAGACAACGTTGCAGATGGCAAGGACTACGTTCTTGCGATTGGTTCACTGAGCCTTACGGGTGAGGGTTCGATCATTCACCAAGAAGGTCGATTCGCCTTCATCAAGGTCGGCAAATAAACCTAGAACAAAAGAATTCGGCCCGGGCAATCGCCTGGGCCGAATTCTTTTAGCTTGAAGTTACTTGGTAACAGCAACGCTCACAACGGTTGAACCGGTGAACTTGATGTTGCGAACTGAGGCTGTTGCCCATGCGGCGTTTGCGGTACCGGTAGCGGCAAAGCCAGCGCCCTTGGCGGCAGCAGCCACGGTTGGCTTGACCTTGATGGCACCGGTCTTAGCAAGGCCAAAGGCGCAGCGCGCATAGTCGTTAGCAAGCACTAGGTCCCAGTTGCCCAGGGCCGGGGTTGCATCCCAGTTTGAACCAAACGAGTTGATGGTTTGCTTGACCACACCGGCTGCCTTGACCGGGTTGAAGGTGTCGGCAATTAGGGCATCGGTGGCGATTAGGCCCTTAACGCCATTGCTGGCCACACAAGCGGTTTTGGTGCCAAGGTCGATCAGGGTTGAGTCTTGGTTGCTAAACGCCCACATGGTGCGAACGCCGGTCGGCTTGTTGCCGGTGATCGAGCGAAGCGCGTTTACGTCGCTGGTGCCGCCAAGGGTGTAGTCGGTCTTGGCCTTAGGCGCAGTGCCGATGGTTAGGCCAGCAGGCACGTTGCTGGTTGGCAGTTTGAGGCTTAGACCCTGCACGGCAACCGGCTGAGCGTTTAGCGAAACCTTTAGGTAGTTGGTGACTGCAGCCTTGGTAACCGAAAGAACTGGCGCTTTGACGCGAGCCGAATAGAAGGTGTTAGCGGCCTTGCCGATGCGAAAGGCAACGCCAACACGGGTGTCGAGCATAAAGTCTTGCAGCTCGCCACATACGCCGTTTTCAGTGAATGCACACTTTGAGTCGCTGTTGTCTTCGATGGCTGCGTTAGCGCCGATGCCGGCGATCTTGCTGGCGCGAGTGTATGGGTCGGTGACCAACGAGTAAGGCTTGACCACAGCGGTAAAACCGGTTGCGGTGACAACGCCCTTCTTGATGGCTACATCGGCTTCAACGGCAACCGCGTATGTGGTTGCGCCCGAAGCGTTTGGTGCGCTTGGTGCGTTGAATAGTGCGGTTGCGCCACCCTTAGGCAACTTGCTTCCGGCAGCAACCGCGGTGACCGGTGCGTCGACCTGACGCATAAAGGTTGCAGCAGCAGCCGATGATCCCTGCTTGTAAATGTTTACGCCCTCGAGGCAAAGAATCTGGGTTGCCGATTCACAGATTGGCAAGATGTAGGTTCCGCTGAATGAACCGGTGGTTGCAGCGGCACATGAGCCCTGGCCAAGAGTGATGCAAAGTTCGTCGCTGGCATCGTTGTAAAGAGCCGAATAGCCAGCGGTGGTGGTGAAGCTGTCTTCTGAGGTGATCGAGTAAGAGCTTGAGTCAAGACTGTTGGCAGCGGTTGGCTGCCATACGGCGGCGTTGGCTGGGCTAACGGTTGCAATTGTGGCTGCAATTGCAGCGGTGATGGCAAAGGCGGTCTTGAGCGAAGTCTTGAAATTCATGTTTCAAATCTATTGGCGAGAGCGAACAATGCCGGTTAATGAAAGGCTAAACATATCGAAACCTAAACCTTTTAACAGAGATATAGGCCAGACTTAGAACTGCAGTTGAAACCAAGCCTTCTGCAGAGAATGATTCGGGACCCATGAATTCGGGGCCTCGGGTCATTTCTCTTTTAAGC
>JACCDQ012193549.1_pt1 | contig 25180 bp, 22 predicted proteins | sample 7446031 | NCBI WGS metagenome assembly JACCDQ01 (sample SAMN15323442, study PRJNA562643) | freshwater metagenome | isolation source: river surface water | place: USA:Blue River Watershed | collected 2017-08-17 | reverse complement strand
CACGTGGGTTACATCCCAAGCGGCAAGATCACTGGGCTTTCAAAAGTTGCGCGTCTTGTCGATCTCTATGCGCGACGCCCGCAGGTACAAGAGCGCTTAACAACACAGATTGCAGATGCAATGGTGGAGATTCTTAAGCCTATGGGTGTCATCGTGATTATCGATTGCGAACATCTCTGTATGTCGATGCGCGGAGTTCGTAAGTCACAAGCGCGTACAACGACTTCTGCTGTTCGCGGAGTCCTTCGCGATCCCGCAACTCGCGCTGAAGCAGTAAGCCTTATAACGAATCGATAAGACGATGTTGGTAATGGGAATCCTTAATGTCACACCGGATTCCTTTGCTGACGGCGGAAAGCACTTCACCTTCGAGCACGCGGTTCAGCGCGGTTTAGAAATGATTGAAGAAGGCGTAGATATCATCGATATTGGCGGTGAATCCACACGTCCAGGTGCAGAGAGAGTCAGCGCTGAAGAGGAACAACGCCGAGTAATCCCTGTCATTAAAGCACTTGCCGGCAAAGGCGCTGATATCAGCGTCGACACAATGCGCGCATCGACTGCAAAGCTAGCTGTAGAAGCAGGAGCCACCATCGTCAACGATGTCAGCGGGGGAGCAGCAGATGAAGAAATGTTTTCAACCGTTGCTCAACTCGGATGCAATTACACTCTGATGCATTGGCGTGGCCACTCAAAAGAGATGAACTCACTTGCCCGGTACGGTGATGTTGTTGAAGATGTCATTAATGAAGTCACGATTCAGCTCGACAAAGCACTCGCTGCCGGTATTGCACGAGAGAAGATAATTCTCGATCCGGGCCTAGGTTTTGCAAAAGATGCAGAGCACAACTGGGAGATACTCAATCGCATCGATGAGTTCACCTCACTTGGGTATCCAGTCCTAATTGGCCACTCTCGTAAGAGATTTATCGGTGGAGAAACTCCCGATGAACGCGAGGCAGGAACCCTTGCTATCTCTGAATCATTGGTCGGAAAAGGCATTTGGGCAGTGCGAGTACATAGCGTTGCGCCTCACGTAGAGTTGGTGAAGTGATGAGCGACAAGATAACAATCAAAGGCATTAAGGGATTTGGCTATCACGGCGTCTTTGATTTCGAAAAGCGTGATGGTCAAGATTTCTTCGTAGACCTTGATATCGACATTGATTTATCTGCAGCAAGCAAGAGTGATCTTTTATCTGACTCAGTTGATTACGGACTGCTCACTGCAATTGCAAAAGAAGCAATCGAGAAGTTGCAATTTGATCTCATCGAAAGACTTGCTGGATTTATTGCAGACACCATCTGCGAAAACTTCTCTTCCATCACCGCTATCGCTGTCACAGTTCATAAGCCCTCAGCTCCAGTCAGCGAAACAGTGACTGACATTTCAGTAACAATCTGCCGCCCATGAAAGCTGTCATTGCACTCGGCGCCAATATTGGCAATCCCCAAGAACAGATGGATTTGGCAGTAGCGCTTCTTAAGGAATCTCTTGAAGTCATTGCAGTTTCTTCATATTTCACGACTGCTCCGGTCGGCGGTCCGGAACAGCCCAATTACCTCAATGCAGTTCTCATTGCAGAGTGTGAACTACCCGCAGCTCAGTTGCTTGCCTTGCTCCACGGAATCGAGAAAGCGCTTGGGCGCGAACGCATCGAACATTGGGGTCCACGCACGATCGACCTCGACCTCATTCAATATGGTGGAATCCTCAGCTACGCAGATGAACTTCTACTTCCACATCCGCGTGCACATGAACGTCGCTTCGTCTTAGAACCATGGTTATCGATTGACCATGAGGCAATCTTGCTTACTCACGGCAAAGTTGGCGACCTTTTGGCGCAATTGCCGTAACGCCTTAGACTTTACGCATCAGCTAGCCCGGTACCTGAAAGGACTGGAGCCATGAAAGTTGTTACAGATTCACAGCTCCTTCCATCTGCCTGCGCATTTGTCCCCACTATGGGAGCACTTCATGCTGGCCACGGTTCACTCTTTGCGATTGCCGCCGAGAAATCCGAGATAGTCGTGGCAAGTATTTTCGTTAATCCTCTTCAATTTGAGAACAAGGATGATTTGGAGAAATATCCGCGCACACCAGATCGCGATATAGAGCTCGCTGAGAAATTTGGAGTCACTCATCTATGGCTTCCAACTTATAAAGAAATCTATCCAGATGGATTTACAAAAATATCTGCTGGGCCAGTATCAACTATGTATGAAGGTGCATCGAGACCTGGCCACTTTGATGGCGTAGTCACTGTTGTTCGCAGACTATTTGATTTAGTTAAACCAAAGATTGCGATATTTGGAGAGAAAGATTTTCAACAGTTGGCGTTGATTCGTGAAATTGCCAATGAAGTTGAGATTATTGCGGCGCCCATCATTCGAGAGGAAGATGGTCTTGCGATGTCTTCTCGCAATGTGCGACTTGATCCAGAGGGTCGTGTCGCAGCGCGCATCATTTCCAAAGCGCTACGCGAAGCAACATCCGAGAGCGAGCTTCGGTCAATTTTGGCGAGTGAGCCACTGCTCACAGTCGATTATGCCGATTACATCGACGAGCAGACCTTTCTCGCACCGACAGCATCCACTCAATTCACGCGTGCGATTGTCGCTGGCTGGATAAATGGTGTCCGTTTGCTCGACAATATGCCGGTGAAGAGCGAGCAGAAGTAATGAAGCTACTTGCCCCTGCTCCCGGATGGACTGCAACTGCAGATGTCATCGTGGTCGGCTCTGGAATCGCAGGCCTTACAACTGCGCTGCAATGTCGCACATATGGATTATCTGTTCTCCTCGTAACAAAAGCACGGGTCGACGAAGGATCTACAAAGTGGGCACAAGGCGGTATCGCTGCAGCACTCGGTGAAGGAGACTCACCAGAAGAGCATTTAACAGATACTTTAGAAGCAGGTGCAGGTCTCTGTGACGTTTCAGCTGTACGCGTGCTTGTTACAGAAGGACCAGAAGCAGTTCGTAAGTTAATCGAACGTGGTGCGAAATTCGATACTGAAGCATCAGGTGAAATCTCTCTTACTCGCGAAGGCGGTCACCACCGCAATCGCATTATTCACGCAGGTGGAGATGCAACAGGCGCTGAGGTATCGCGCGCACTTCTTGCCGCAGTAACGCAAGATCCAGAAATTGAAGTAGTCGAGCACGCACTTGTCCTTGATGCGCTAAAAGATCAAGATGGCGAAGTATGTGGAGTCACTCTCCACGTTATCGGCGCAGGTAGCCGGGACGGAGTAGGTCGTGCCCTTGGCAAAGCAGTTGTTCTTGCTACAGGTGGGCTAGGCCAGGTATTTGCTCAGACAACTAATCCTTCAGTATCAACTGGAGACGGCGTTGCGCTTGCTCTCCGTGCAGGCGCAAAAGTTGCCGACGTTGAATTTATCCAGTTCCACCCGACTGTGTTGTGGCTGGGCGATAACTCTCAAGGACAGCAGCCACTTATTAGTGAAGCGGTTCGCGGAGAAGGTGCTTATCTTCTCGATGACAAGGGCAATCGATTTATGCAAGGTGTCCATCCGATGGCAGAGCTGGCACCGCGCGATGTCGTTGCAATCGCGAGTATGCGGGTGATGAATGAGACTGGCGCTCACCACGTCTGGCTTGATGTTCGACATATTGAAGGTTTTGAGAAGCGATTCCCAACAATTTACGCATCCTGCATCGCTAACAACATCGACCCTATGAAAGAGCTGATTCCAGTTGCTCCTGCCTCTCATTACGCATCTGGTGGTGTTCGTGTAGATCTCAACGGTCGCACCAGCGTTGCTGGCCTCTATGCATGCGGGGAAACAGCCTGTTCAGGGGTCCATGGAGCTAATCGTCTGGCATCTAACTCATTGCTGGAAGGTCTGGTCTTTAGCGCAAGAATTGCGGCAGATATCGCAGCACACACTCCAGAGCCAGGCGCACCTGTTGAAAACGCATCTCGGGAAATTCTCCTTGACCCATCTGTGCGCGCCAATATTCAAGCGAGCATGAGTCGCGGTGCGGGCGTTCTTCGCTCCTCTGACTCATTGTTAAAGACAAGTGCTGACCTCACGCGAATTGAAGATCGTCGGAGCACCGAACCATGTGTCGAAGCATGGGAAGCAACTAACCTCTTCCAATTGGCGCAAGCAATTCTTAAGGCAGCGTTGATTCGCCAAGAGACTCGTGGTTCGCACTGGCGGGAAGATTTCCCAGAAACGAGTGATCTCTGGCGCAAGCGCATTATTCAACAATTAGATCAAACCGGATCGTGGACAACCGGTTACCAAGAGGTGAGCAACTCATGATTGATAAGAATCTCATTGCACTTGCTCTCGCAGAAGATTTGCAAGGGGGAGAAGATGTCACCTCAGTCTCCACAATCGCACCTGATTCAGTGAGTACTGCAGATTTCACAGCGCGCAAGAGTGGGGTTCTTGCCGGAATCGAGATGGTTGAGGCGACTCTCAAAGAAGTTGGCCTTACAAATATTGTTATCCATAAGAAAGATGGAGATCGGATTTCAGAGGGCGACGTTCTTCTGACAGTCAGTGGCAACACTCGTGCGATTCTCCTTGCAGAACGAACTGCTCTTAACTTTGTAGGTCACCTCAGTGGAATCGCGAGTGAAACATCGAAGTGGGTTACAGCTGTTGCAGGCACCAAATGCAAAGTGCGCGATACTCGCAAGACAACACCTGGATATCGCCAACTTGAAAAGTACGCGGTTCGCATGGGTGGCGGAACAAATCATCGTATGTCTCTGGCCGATACAGCGCTTATTAAAGATAATCACATTGCAGCGGCCGGTGGCGTATCGCAAGCCTTTTCCGCTGTCCGTAGCGCATTCCCATCGGCGCCAATTGAGATTGAGGTCGATACTCTCGATCAGCTGCGTGAAGTCCTGCCCTTAAAACCTGACTTGGTACTTCTCGACAATATGTCTCCTGCAATGTGTGCAGAGGCAGTCGCACTTGTTGCGGGCGCAACACCTCTTGAAGCATCAGGTGGAATAACTCTCAACAACGCAAAGGCATATGCGGATTCAGGAGTGGATTTCATCGCCATTGGAGCGCTGACTCATAGCGCAGCGGTACTTGATATTGGTCTAGATCTAAGAGCGGAGTAGCGATGTTATTAACAGTCGATGTAGGAAATACAAATACAGTCCTTGGGATCTTTGAGGATAAAGAGCTCATCAAATCCTGGCGAGTGAAGACTGACCCACGTACAACGGCAGATGAATTGTGGCTTCAATTTAGCGCCCTCGTCAGCGGATACACATTGACAGGTCTTTCTATCTGTTCGACTGTTCCAGCAACACTGCGCGAACTTCGCACAATGATCAATACATATTTTGCAGAGCTTCCCACGACAATCGTTGAACCCGGCACAAAGACCGGCGTACAACTTCTGGTAGATAACCCAAAGGAAATCGGTGCAGATCGCATCGTCAATACCTTGGCGGCACACACTCTCTATGGTGGTCCTGCAATCGTCGTTGATTTCGGTACTTCAACAAATCTCGATGTTGTATCTCCTAAGGGTGAATTTCTCGGTGGCTCACTTGCTCCAGGCATTGAAATCTCAGTAGATGCACTGGCATCTCGTGCAGCACAGCTTCGCAAAGTAGAACTCATTCGCCCTAAGAGCGTTATCGGAAAAAATACCGTGGAAGCGCTGCAATCAGGAACCATCTTTGGATTTGCTGGTCAGGTCGATGGACTTGTCGATCGCATTACTGCAGAGCTCGCTCAAGATTATGATGAAGCTCCAACTGTCATTGCGACCGGAGGTCTTGCTCCGCTGATTATTGGAGTTGCTGAAACTATCGATGAATATGAGCCAGATTTAACTCTTATTGGCCTACGTCTTATCCATGAGAAGAACCAATAGCCTTAAAAGGTAGACTCTGCGCACTATGACGACTGAAAATACGCCTGCAATCGAAGACGATCTACCCGAGCAGCTCCGCATTCGCCGCGAGAAGCGCGCTGGGCTGATCGAAAAGGGCGTAGAGCCATATCCAGTCGCAGTCGAGCGCACCAAGTCTCTTAAAGAGATCCGTGAAAAGTACACAGACCTAGAAATCGACGTTGCCACAGGCGATATTGAATCTCTCACCGGGCGAATCATCTTTAAGCGCGATACCGGCAAACTCTGCTTCGCAACTCTTCGTGAAGGCGATGGCACTGAACTTCAGGCGATGTTCTCTTTGGACAAGGTCGGCCAAGATGCACTTGATGCATGGAAATCAGATATCGATCTAGGTGACATCGTCAGCGTTACCGGCGAAATCATTACTTCAAAGCGTGGCGAGCTATCAATCCTTGCGAACTCTTGGAAGCTTGCAGCGAAATCTCTACGTCCATTGCCTAACGATCACAAGCCGATGTCAGAAGACACTCGCGTTCGTATGCGTTATGTAGATTTGATTGTTCGCCCAGAAGCTCGTGCAACAGCACGTATGCGCCCACAGGTGATGCGTTCATTGCGCGATACCTTTAATAGTTATGACTTCATCGAAGTTGAGACACCAATGCTTCAGGTGATGCATGGTGGAGCAGCGGCTCGTCCCTTTAAGACTTTCTCTAATGCATACGACATGGATCTCTACATGCGTATTGCACCAGAACTCTTCTTGAAGCGTTGTGTTGTCGGTGGTATCGAGCGCGTCTTTGAAATCAACCGTAACTTCCGCAATGAAGGCGCTGATTCATCTCACTCACCAGAGTTTGCAATGGTTGAGTCATATATGTCTTATGGCGATTGGCGATCAATCGCAGATGTCACTCGCACTTTGATTCAAAACGCAGCGCTAGCCGTTTCAGGTTCACATGTCGTCACGCATGCTGATGGTTCACAGAAGGACCTCGGCGGAACATGGCGCGAAATATCCTTATATGACGCTATCTCGGAGGGCGTCGGCGAGACTGTTACTGCGCTGACACCGTATGCGGATCTGAAGAAGTATGCAGAGAAGCTCGGCATGAAGATTGATCCAAAGTGGGTTACTGGAAAGCTTGCTGAAGAAATCTTCGAGCACGTTGCATCCGATCAATTAATCGAGCCAACATTTGTTATGGGTTATCCAGTTGATACTTCTCCGCTTGTGCGCGCCCACCGCGAAATACCTGGAGTTGTTGAGAAGTGGGACCTCTACGTCGATGGATTTGAACTTGCAACAGGTTACTCAGAACTTATCGACCCAGTTATTCAACGCGAGCGTCTTGTAGAGCAAGCACAGCTCGGCGCAAAGGGCGACCTCGAAGCGATGCAGGTGGATGAAGACTTCTTACGCGCAATGGAATTCGGAATGCCTCCAATGGGTGGCATGGGTATGGGCGTTGATCGATTGCTCATGGCGCTTACCGGACTTGGTATTCGCGAAACAATCTTGTTCCCATTGGTAAAGCCTGAGGTCGAATAACCACCATGATTGAGATTCGTCCAGCACGCACTTCAGATATCAAAGGCATTCGCGCACTTATCGATGCCTTTGCTCTGCAACGTCGCTTGCTCAATAAAGAGACGGTAACTCTCTACGAATCTGTTCAAGAATTTACAGTTGCAGTCGAAGATGGCGTTGTTGTTGGCTGCGGCGCGCTGCACATCTTGTGGGAAGACCTTGCAGAAGTTCGTACAGTTGCAGTCGCAGAACATCTGCATGGCAAAGGCGTAGGCCGAAAGATTCTTGAAGCAATCATCGCTCGCGCAAAGACCATCGGTGTCCAACGCATCTTCTGCCTCACTTTTGAGACCGAATTCTTCGGCAGCCTTGGCTTTAAAGAGATTCAAGGGACCCCGGTCGAGCCCGAGGTCTATGCAGAGCTGCTTCGCTCCTACGATGCTGGTGTGGCCGAGTTCTTGGATCTTGAATCCGTGAAGCCAAATACCCTCGGCAATACCCGAATGCTCCTCAACCTCTAGTCAGAGGCGGGAATATCGGCCCCATATTTGGGGTTCTATAGGCATAGAAAACCTCACCTCGCGCTCTGCCCAGGCTCGGCGATAGGCTGGGCATCCTTATAGAAGGAGTTATCCGATGTTTGAGCGCTTCACAGATCGAGCCCGCCGCGTTGTTGTCTTGGCGCAAGAAGAGGCACGCATGCTCAACCACAACTACATCGGCACAGAGCACATCCTCCTCGGCCTCATCCACGAAGGTGAAGGCGTTGCAGCCAAGGCTCTCGAATCAATGGGCACATCACTCGATGCCGTTCGTGCACAGGTGGAAGAGATCATCGGCCAAGGCCAGCAGGCACCTAGCGGACATATCCCTTTTACTCCTCGCGCAAAGAAAGTTCTCGAGCTCTCACTTCGTGAAGCTCTTCAACTTGGCCACAATTACATCGGCACCGAACATATTCTCCTTGGACTCATCCGGGAAGGTGAAGGCGTTGCAGCACAGGTTCTCGTAAAGCTCGGCGCAGATCTCAATCGCGTTCGTTCGACTGTCATTCAACTTCTCTCTGGCTACCAGGGTAAGGAAGCTGTTACCCAAGGCGGACCTGCAGAAGGAACTCCCTCAACATCTTTGGTACTCGATCAATTCGGTCGCAACCTCACCGTTGCAGCACGTGAAGGAAAACTTGATCCAGTCATCGGTCGCGATAACGAAATCGAACGTGTGATGCAGGTTCTTTCCCGTCGCACAAAGAACAACCCAGTACTCATCGGTGAGCCAGGTGTAGGTAAGACTGCAGTTGTTGAAGGTCTTGCACAGGCAATTGCAAAGAATGATGTTCCAGAGACTTTGAAAGATAAGCAGCTCTACTCACTCGACCTCGGAGCACTTGTTGCTGGTTCACGTTACCGCGGAGATTTCGAAGAGCGCTTGAAGAAAGTTCTTAAAGAGATTAAGACTCGTGGCGACATCATCATCTTTATCGATGAGATTCACACTCTTGTTGGCGCAGGAGCTGCAGAAGGTGCAATTGATGCAGCGAGCATCTTGAAGCCAATGCTTGCTCGCGGCGAGCTCCAGACAATCGGCGCAACAACTCTTGACGAATACCGTAAGCACATTGAGAAAGATGCTGCCTTAGAGCGTCGTTTCCAGCCAATTCAGGTGAAAGAGCCATCAGTAGCTCACACCATCGAGATTCTTAAAGGTCTTCGCGATCGCTACGAAACACACCACCGCGTATCTATTACCGACGGTGCACTAGCTGCAGCTGCAAACCTTGCAGACCGCTATATCTCAGATCGTTTCTTGCCAGATAAGGCGATCGACCTTATCGACGAGGCAGGTTCTCGCCTTCGCATCAAGCGCATGACCGCACCTGCCGAACTCCGCGAATACGATACAAAGATTGCTGAGGCTCGCAAAGCAAAGGAATCTGCAATTGATGCTCAGGACTTTGAGGGCGCTGCCGCACTTCGCGATACTGAGAAGACTCTTATCGCAGAGAAGAACGAAGCAGAGAAGAACTGGAAAGCAACAGATCTCGATAAGGTCACTGAAGTTGATGAAGAACTCATCGCTCAGGTGCTTTCAGCATCCACTGGTATTCCAGTATTTAAATTAACCGAAGAAGAGACAGCACGACTTCTTCGCATGGAGGATGAACTCCACCGCCGAGTTATCGGACAGGATCAAGCAATCAAGGCGCTGTCACAAGCAATTCGCCGTACCCGTGCAGGTCTCAAAGATCCAAAGCGTCCTGGCGGTTCATTTATCTTTGCTGGCCCATCTGGTGTTGGTAAGACAGAACTTTCCCGCACACTTGCCTCATTCTTATTTGGTGATGAGACAGCGCTTATCCAGTTGGATATGTCTGAGTACTCAGAGCGCCATACAGCTTCACGTCTATTCGGTGCACCTCCAGGATATGTCGGTTACGACGAAGGTGGACAGTTGACTGAGAAGGTACGTCGTCGTCCATTCTCAGTGGTTCTCTTCGACGAAATCGAAAAGGCGCATCCAGATATCTTCAACTCACTTCTTCAAGTTCTTGAAGATGGTCGCCTCACAGATTCACAAGGTCGTACCGTCGACTTTAAGAACACTGTCATCATCATGACAACCAACCTCGGTACTCGCGATATCTCGAAGACTCTTGGTCTCGGATTCTCAGCAGCCGATGATGAGCTCGGTAATTACGAGCGCATGAAGGGCAAGGTTGCCGACGAACTCAAGAGCCACTTCCGCCCTGAGTTCTTGAACCGTATCGATGATGTCATTGTCTTCCACCAGCTCAATAAGGAGCAGATCATTCAGATTGTCGATCTCATGGTCGCCAGCCTCGATGATCGCCTCAAGGCAAAAGATATGGGAATCGAGCTCACACAAGCTGCGAAGGATCTCCTTGCAGAACGTGGTTACGACCCACTTCTAGGAGCCCGTCCACTTCGTCGCGTTATTCAGCGCGAGATTGAAGATGCTCTCTCAGAGCGCATCTTGTTCGGCGAGCTCAAGTCGGGTGAAATCATCGTGGTCGATGTTGAGGGCGAAGGCGCAGATGCGAAGTTCACATTTGTCGGCGCTCCAAAGGCGATGACTCCAGACTCTCCTGAAGATCTCGCAGACGCACCTACCGTTTAAATCTAGAGACCCTAGATTTCCAATCGATAGATCCAAGGGCAATTAGCCCTGCAATCATCACGATTTGAACTCCGATTGCCCACGGGCTTCTCAGTTCGTGAATTAAAAGATCTCCGAAGTTAGTTGCCGCGATTGCTGCCGCTCCTGTGACATATGTTGAATACGAAATAGTGCGACCTGCTGCAAATGCAATAAGTAAAGGTTGCAACTTCACCGTCTTCATCAAACCGGCAGCTTCAAAGAGCTGAGCAGACGAGACAGGTGAAACCAAGAACATCGCCAGCACGGCATAGCGTTTGGTGGAGTGATTGGTGAAGTAATGTCCCGCGTATTCCATGTTTTTCGAAAACTTTGTTGGAACTAAGTGGGCAAATCTTCTGAAGTACCAAGCAAGGATAGCTCGGCCCGCGGTTGCGCTGAGGACTCCGAGAATGACTAGTGCCACAGGATTTGCATCGTAATGAAGAAGAAAGAAGACAAGTGCCATCCAGGTAGGTGGAGCAAATGCTGGCAGAGCATTCATAAAGATGATTGCTACAACTGCGACTAGATAAATCTCCACCTAGGCACTCTAGCGGGGGAGTGAGTAAGTATTCTTGCGGCGCTCTTCAATCAAGCCATCATCAAGCAAGGTCAGAAGTGCTTTCTCTACTTGTGAAGGAACATCCCACAGTAAATGAATCTCCTTCTTCGAGAGCACTTTGTTCTCTCGAAGAGCCTGCACGATTGTTCCGCGACATTGGCGATCAGTGCCGTGCCAGGTTTGAGTGCGTTTTACGCGTGTAGATGCCGGGTAATCAAGGCTTCTCCAGGCACATTCATCTGCAACGGGGCATCGACCGCAGAGTGGATTTTTAGCAGTGCAGAGAAGGGCACCGAGCTCCATAGTTGCGGCAGCCCACAGATGAGCATTCTTAACTGGAACATACTCTGCATATTCAACGCGCTCAGCCTTTGTTGGCGCTGCAGATGGCGCTTCTTCGCCTTTATATAAACGAGAGAAGAGCCTGCGGATATTGATATCCAGAACAAGGGACCTGCCACCAAATGCAAAAGCCACCATTGCAGCTGCTGTGTATTCGCCGATGCCAGGTAGCTTACGAAGTTCGACTTCGGTAGTTGGGATCTCTCCCTTGAGTTCGGTCGTAATAACTTTTGCGCACTCATGAAGTCGCAATGCGCGGCGCGGATAACCCAATCGACCCCACGCAGTAATGACCTCTGCAGGAGTTGCCTTTGCAAGATGAGCTGGTGTTGGCCAACGCTTCATCCACTCGTTGTAGACGGGTAAGACTCGTTGAACAGGTGTCTGTTGCAACATAATCTCTGAAACTAATACACCCCAAGCATCCGTGCTGCGCCAAGGAAGATCTCGCTTATTCTTTTTAAACCAAGCGATGATGGTTTTCTCATACATATTAGTCAGCGTTGATCTTTACTCGTGCGATTGCTTGATCTAGTCGAGATACTTCAACTATCTCCATGCCGGCAATCTTGACCTCAGAGCCTGTTGGAACAAGTGCTCGTTTAAATCCAAGGCGATATGCCTCTGCAAGGCGACGTGATACCCCGCTGACTTTTCGAATTTCACCAGCGAGACCGACTTCACCGATTGCAACAAGATCTGCAGGTAGAGCTAATCCTTTTGCAGCTGATGCCACGGCAAGTGCTAAGGCTAAATCTGCAGCAGGTTCGGTCATCTTCATGCCACCGACAGTTGCGGCATAGACATCGCGACCACCTACACGCACATGTGCACGGAGTTCGAGAACAGCTAAAGTCATTGAGGTACGGGCAGAATCAAGGCCACTAACAACACGACGGGCATTACCGAAATCATTTTCACGTCCTGCACTGACAAGCGCTTGGATTTCAGCGAGAAGCGGGCGACGTCCTTCGAGAGTAACTGTGACACAAGTACCTGGAACTGGTTCTGCATGGCGAGAGGTGAAGAGACCTGTTGGGTCGAGAACGCTCTCGATACCTGAATCACTTAAATCAAAGCATCCAACTTCATCGCTGGCGCCAAAGCGGTTCTTTACTGCGCGAATTAAACGCAGACGTGAATGACGTTCGCCTTCAAATTGAAGAACAACATCGACGATGTGTTCGAGTAGGCGGGGGCCGGCAATAGATCCATCTTTAGTGACGTGACCTACGAGCAACAATGTGATGTCTCGATCTTTGCAGATTCGAATCAGCGCGCCGGCTACTTCTCGTACCTGGGTAACGCCACCAGGTGCACCATCGACCGTTGAAGAACCGATAGTTTGAATGGAGTCGATAATTAATAAATCAGGTTTAACGGTATCGATATGAGAAATCACCGCACCGAGATCAGTCTCTGATGCCAAGTAGAGGTTGGGGTCGATAGCTTTGATGCGTTCGGCGCGAAGTCGAACTTGTGATGCTGATTCTTCGCCGCTGATGTAAAGAACAGGAATTGTCTTCTTTGCTGTCTCTGCCGCTACCGATAGGAGAAGTGTTGATTTTCCAACACCGGGTTCGCCAGCGAGCAAGATAGCTGCCCCTGGAACAAGTCCGCCACCCAATACGCGGTCGAGTTCGGAAACACCAGTCGCACGGGCATGTGCTGCAGATAGATCAACATCGCCGATAGCGGTTGCTTTCGCAGAGATGGGACCTGCTTGGAGAGATAACTTCTTAGGTGCACCGATTTCTTCAACGGTGCCCCATGCTTGGCATTCGCCACAACGGCCTACCCATTTCTGGGATGTCCAACCGCATTCAACGCAGCGGAATGGATCTTTCTCGACCTTGGCCATGCGCCTAGGTTACTTCGGGGCAGCAACAGATGCAGGATGCTGAATCACAAAGAGTGGAAGCGACTTCGCCTGCATCTCTTTGATGCCTGCGATGCGGCGATCGCAATGCTCGGCCAAGATTGCATATGCAGCCTCGCCCATTAATTTCTGAAGCTCTGCCTTGTTGGAGAGGTAAACCGGCTGCTTTCCAACATGTGCCTCGGTGTTGCTTGTGCAATACCAATCGAAATCTTCTCCACCATCGCCCCATGCAAGGCGTTCATATTCACCGATGACGATAATGGAATATTCGCGTTCGCCGACTTCGCGAGTTTCATAGCTACGACGAAGTGGAAGCTGCCAGCACACATCTGGCTTTGTATCTACAAAGTGCATATCGCGCTTTTCTGCCAAGTGGTGAAGTACGCAACCAAATGAACCTGTGAAACCTTCTGCTTCATGACCTTTACGGTTTAAGAAGATGCAAGCACCGTCAACGGTACGTGTCTTTCGCTCATCATCTTCATCAGTGTCGGTAATACGTAACTTTCCGCCCGGCTTCTTGGGGCGAGCTTCGTTATAGAACTGCCACATATCCGGTGTAAGGAACTCTGCAGCGCGAAGTGTGCGCTCTTCATCTGCTGCATCTGAGTACATCGCACCTTCTGTGCAACATCCATCATTGGGACGATCAGCAAAGACGCCTTTGCAACCATCGCCGTAGATGCATGACCAATTAGAGGTGAGCCATGTGAGGTCGCACTTATAGATTTCCTCTGGAGAATCTGGGTCTGAAAACTCAATCCAGTCGCGTGCAAAACCTGCTTTAACCTCTGACATAGGGGCAGAGCCTACGCGTACTCTTGCGCCATGGCTAATCACATTGGAGTTATCGGCGCAGGTGTTATGGGTGAAGCACTCATCGCTGCACTGATTCGCAGCGGTGTAAATCCTGCAGATATCTCCTTCGCTGAAAAGCGCAGTGAGCGGGCGGCAGAGTTAGTGGCTCGTTACTCCATTATTCATAAAGATATTGCAGAAGTTGCAGCTCAATCTTCAACTCTGCTTCTGGTTGTAAAGCCACAGGATATGCAGGCAACTCTCCAAGAATTATCACCACATATCTCAATAGATTGCCTTGTGATCTCATTTGCCGCAGGTAAGACAATCGCATCCATCTCTGCAGGACTCGGCAAGACCAATCCTGTTGTACGGGTAATGCCTAATACCCCAGCGCTGGTTGGTAAAGGCGCATCAGGATATTCACTTGGTAGCGGAGTTACTTCTGCACACCGTGAGTTCGTTGCTCACTTCTTAGCTGCAACCGGGGCTGCCATTGAAGTTCCTGAAAGCTTGCAAGACACAGTCACCGCTACAAGTGGATCAGGACCTGCATATTTCTTCGCATTTGTTGAAGCAATGGTGGAAGGTGCAGTAGCCCTTGGTCTATCTCAGGAAGATGCCACAACACTAACGATTCAAACAATCGTGGGCGCAGCAGCACTTCTCGAGACATCAGGTGACTCACCTACAACTCTGCGCGAGAAGGTGACGAGCCCTAACGGAACCACTGCCGCAGCTCTTGCCTCCTTCAATGAATCTGGACTCAAGGCAATCGTTGCGCAAGCAATGTCTGCTGCAGCAAAGCGCTCACAAGAACTGGCTTAACATGAAGCGCGCACTGATTGCTATTGCACTCTTCTCGTTAATTCCATCTTCTGCGCAAGCTGCCCCCAAGGCGATTCCGGTTCAACTCGGTTCTATCTATCCAGCACCAATTGGCACAGAGATTTTTCTGCAATCAGCACAGAACACAATCTTCATCTCGAACCCAGTTACTCAGAGCGCTGATATTCAAGTAACCGCGGTAGACCTCACAAATACCCAGGTATGGCAACGCACCATTGATAGCGGTCTCAGCGAAGTTGCAATGGCTGCCACTGCAGATCCACTTGGAAATATCTGGATTGCTGGCGCAGCAGCTGTCGCACCAGCAGCGGAGACGGCGACTCCAACAGTGGGAGTTGATAACCCGGATCAAGTCAATATTGACTCACCTTCAGATCTACGAACAGATTTGAATCAAATAGCGCTCTGGAAGATCTCAAACACTGGTGAATTAAGTGCGACATATCTTGCACCGCAGAAAACAATTCCCATGATTTCATCTCTCTCAGCGACAAATTCTGGAATATCTATAGTTGGCTCTCTCGATTCAAAACCTTTTCTCTTGGCGGCCACAACTTCTGGAGTATTTGGAAAATTAGTATTTCTAGGATCAAGCAAGACTGAGTTCAACACAGTGGTGCGAAATTCCGACGGCACATCTTCTATCTATGGATCAAGTGCAGAAACTCTGGCAGGTAAGAAGCTCGCAGGAATTCGCGATGGAGTACTTATTAAGGTTTCCAAGACTGGTTCGATTACTTCTTTAGTGAGAAGTTCTGCTCTCAAGGCAGCTCGCAGCTGGATTTCCGGAGACTCTTCTTATTTGGTCAGCGGCCCAGTAATAACTGGCAAAGTCACAGAGACAGCAATTACAAAATTCACATCAGCATTTGCACCGAGCTGGACTCTAAGACTTCCAAGTGTTGGCCCATCGACAACATTGACCGCGAATGGAAATTCCTATCTTGCATTCACAAGTCGATCGGCTATTGCAGGGATCTCAGGGTGGAAACCAAACCAACCTTCGCTTCTGGTCCTCACCTTCGATAGCAAGGGCGTGATTAAGGCAGCAACAGCCCTTCCAGGGCTTGTAGCCCCTATTTCGCTCGCATATTCGCCAGCTAAGGGCGTTGTTGGCCTGGCATCTGCCAGCGATGGAACCGTTTCGATTTTTACCCTCGTATCGCGGTAACCTTTGCCATCGTTTTAATCCAGGTTAATTTATCTGGGCACTACTACTAGGAAGAGCGTGACTTATGGGTTCCGTTATCAAGAAGCGTCGCAAGCGTATGGCTAAGAAGAAGCATAAGAAGCTTCTGAAGAAGACACGCATTCAGCGCCGTAACGCTAAGTAATAGTCGCTACGGACGGAGCATCGATAGCTGGCCATTAATGCCAGCGAGAAGATACTTCACACGATTTACAACAACCCAGGTGGAACTTATTCCATCTGGGTTGTTGCTTGTAGCAACAAAAGAAATCTTCGGTGATGTTTTAGAGGTATCAACCGCACAGATTCGCTTCTCGCAATTAAATGCAATCATCGTTCCATCGGTAGAGAGATACTTCCCAGGCTTTCCAAAATTCTCTGAAGTGACACTCTCCTGAGTTGGCGTACTTGAGATGTAGCTCCAACGAATCCGATTTGCATTAGGAAGGGTGTTAGGCGCCGAGCTCAACCAGGTAGCAAATATCCCCTTTGCATTCTTGCCGAGCGCCACGTCATATCCCACAACAGGTGAACTGCTCGAGGTTGCCTCAAGAGTTTGATAGACCCAGCCCGTGCTGGAGAGGTTTCCACGTGTAGCTACACGAACTTCTCCAGTGGTTGGATCCTTCTTCTGATTAATTGTCAGGATTGAGTCGTAGATGAAGTAGCTGGTCTTTCCATCGAAAGCCGCTTTGAGATGGAAAGCGACATCTCCAGTGGTGCGGCCATCGGTCTTGCGGTCACCATCGACCAGCTCGTAGCTCCAACTCTTTGCAGCGCTGGTCTTTACTGCTCCAAGCAAGATGCCTTGGCTCTCATCGCGGTAGAGAACCTGAACCCCGCCGGCTGATGCGATACATGCACTTGAAACAGAGAGATCTGATCCAGTGCGCACGCGGATTGGATCCTCATAATTATTTACTTGAGCGGCATCTCCATCGACAACCTCGTATATAAATTTCTTACCGTCAAACTTTGCATAGCGAAGATCGGTATTTTGAGCATCGGAGTAAAAGATGTGAAGAGTCTGCTTCTTGCCGCTGCCATTGACGCATATAGAGAGCGCGCCCTTGATTGCAGAGTTGGTGCGTCCTGATGAACCGCCGGCTCCATCAACTGTGAGCTTGACCCAGACCGTTCCGCTCCAAGTAGCAAGTTTGAGGTCACCGCTCTTGGAATCAATATAGGCAACGGCAGGTTGACCGTTAAAAGTTGTACTCGCGAGCTGACTGGCATCGCTCTTGGAATCCACGACAAATCGCTTCCAACTTGGCTGTGGCGTAACTGCAACTGTGTTGACCGGATCGGATGTGCCATTCGAGTTCGATGCGGTGACGGCAAATGTATAGGAAGTGCCGTTCTTCAATCCGCTGAAGGTAATCGGTGAAGTCGTCGCAGATTTAATCTGATTTGTCTTGAGATTGCGTACTGAATAACTAGTGATTTGAGCTGTGCGCGCATTGGCAGGTGGATCAAAAGTCACAATCGCTGCGCCATCTGCAACAAGTGCATTGACGTTGCGGACTTGTTGTGGGATTCCAACTGCAATACCTACCGGAGGCTTGCGTCGCATATCTTCCATCATTGCAAGTAGAAGTGGCCCTGGCTCGTGAAAGATTTCTCCAGCATCGAGATTAGGCGTCATCACTGCATCGAAGGCAGACTTGGAAAAAGTTGCTTCATCGAGGTGGCTGACTGAAGAACCTTCCTCATACTTACTTGGTGAGTAAAGAAGTGGTTTGGTCCCGTTATTGGCGGCGATGCCGAGCGGGCCAGACCATACGAGGGGAGAGGTTAAAGCCTTGCCAAGTTCGATCGATGGAGTTGGCAAGTCAGATAATCGTCGACCATCTTCAACCTGAACATAAGCATCGAATGGTGTGGGTTGATCGATACTGCCATAACCAAAGAATGAGTCATATGAATCAGTTGAGAGAAAACCTAGGCCGTGTCCCATCTCGTGTAAAAAGACTGATTGAAGATCGTACTCATTGGGATGCGAGATGCCGTCATTGCGAGTGTTCCACTCAGCCAGCGAATTAACCTGAATGATGATTTCTGATTGACGGGTATCCAAATCTTTTCCAGCAAGTGCATTGGCAAGCGCGGATGGATACCAGAGGCTTGAATCCGGTGCCTTATCAAAACCTGAAAAATAGCTTCCAGGTCGCGCGCTTCCGAGAACACCAAATGATCCGATGCGAGTCCAAGTAGCATCAATTGTTACTGGAACGCTGGAGGAGAAGTTTGCAGACCAGATATCGACTGCAGCTTGGAAATCTTTCTTCGCCCACTCTGGGAAGTTCTTGTAATTAACTACAAATTTCGATTTTGACTCGATGTAAGCAACTTTTTCACGTGGTGATTGCTTCACAGTTGTATTGGGGCCGGCATAGACATAGCCCCATTGAGTTGCTTCTCTTTGTAAGAAAGGTGAAAGTGCTTGCGCTTGAAGCGGTGAAATCACGCCTGCAAGAAGAGCAAGTATGAGAGCGCCTCGAGTGGTGCGCTTCATTAGGCTGCTCATAGCGGGTAACGCTATCAGGGTGAGAGAATTTTCCTATGGTCACCGTTTACTCCCGTCACGGCTGTCATCTCTGCGAAAATGCTGTGAATGTTCTCGAGAGCCTTCGCGAAGAGCTCGCATTTGAGATTGAGATTATTTATATTGACGGTAACCCCGAACTAGAGAAGTTATATGGCGAACAAGTTCCAGTAACTCATATCAACGGGGAGCACCATGATTTTTGGAGAGTAGATCCGATGCGCTTTAGATCTTCCCTTGAAAAACATCGTCGGCATCAATAATCGTGTAGCTATAACCTTGCTCGGCTAAGAAACGTTGGCGGTTCTGTGCAAAGTCTTGGTCGATAGTGTCGCGAGAAACTACAGAGTAGAAGCGCGCACCACGGCCATCTGCCTTAGGGCGCAATACGCGACCAAGGCGCTGTGCCTCTTCTTGGCGTGAGCCAAATGCACCCGAAACCTGAATTGCAATTGTTGCTTCAGGTAGGTCGATTGAGAAGTTAGCGACTTTGGATACAACAAGACAAGAAATTTCGCCGGTGCGGAAAGATTGGAATAACTCTTCACGTTCCTTTTGCGGAGTTGAACCTTGAATCACTGGGCAACCTAGAGTTTCGCCCAAATCATCCAACTGATCGAGATACTGACCGATAACCAGAATCTGCTCTTTTGCGTGAAGGCTGACAAGTTCTTGAACAACATCGCGCTTAGTGCGAGTGGTTGCGCAATAGCGATAACGCTCTTCTGGTTCGGCCGTTGCATAAGCAAGTCGCTCTGCCTCAGTCAGATTAACGCGAACCTCAATACATTCTGCAGGAGCGATATATCCCTGCGCTTCAATCTCTTTCCACGGCACATCAAAGCGCTTTGGGCCGATCAGTGAGAAGACTTCACCTTCCATTCCATCTTCGCGAACGAGAGTTGCAGTAAGACCAAGGCGTCTGCGGGATTGAATATCAGCTGTAAAGCGGAAGATCGGCGCAGGAAGTAGGTGCACCTCGTCGTAAATAATTAAACCCCAGTCATGGCTATCGAAGAGATCAAGGTGCGCGTAAACGCCATTCTTCTTCTTAGTCATTACTTGGTAGGTAGCGATAGTGACCGGGCGGATCTCCTTCTTTGAGCCAGAGTATTCACCGATTTCATCTTCATTGAGCGAAGTGCGCTTTAAGAGTTCATCACGCCATTGGCGAGCAGCAACTGTGTTGGTAACAAGAATCAAAGTTGTTGCCTTGGCATGTGCCATTGCAGCTGCACCCACGATTGTCTTTCCTGCACCGCAGGGAAGAACGACGACTCCAGAGCCACCGTGCCAGAAACCTTCTGCAGCATGCTCTTGGTATTCGCGAATCTTCCAACCATCTTGCTTGAGATCAATTGGATGTGCCTGACCATCGACATAGCCGGCAAAATCTTCTGCTGGCCAACCAAGGCGCAAGAGTGATTGCTTGATGGCACCGCGCTGACTTGGATGCACAGCAATTGTCTCTGCATCAATTCGTGGGCCTAGGAGTGGAGCAATCTTCTTTGCGCGGATTACTTCTTCGAGAACCGCGGTATCTGTTGTCACGAGAATCAAACCGTGGACAGGATCTGCTTCGAGGCGGAGACGTCCGTAACGGGACATCTGTTCTGCAACATCGATAAGTAGCGCGTGTGGAACTGCGTAACGGGAGTACTTAATAAGAGTGTCAATCACCATCTCGGCATCGTGGCCAGCGGCACGTGCGTTCCAGAGTCCAAGATTTGTAAGACGGTATGTGTGCATATGTTCTGGTGCGCGCTCGAGCTCGGCAAATGGTGCGATTGCACGGCGGCATTCAACAGAGAGAGGATGATCGATATCTAATAAGAGCGTTTTATCGCTCTGAACAATCAGAGGTCCGTCGCTCATGCGAGTAATTCTTTAATAAATGCATGTAGAAATGCGCTACGTGGTTCGATGCTAGAAAGGCTTACCCATTCATGTGCAGCGTGTGCACCGCCACCGACAGCCCCTAGGCCATCGAGGACTCGAGCACCTGCTGCTGCGGCGAAGTTTCCATCGCTAGCGCCACCCACCTCGGCGGAACCGAGAGGAGGCATACCAAGGTCTGCAGCAACCTTCTCTGCAATCACATAAAGCGCTTCTGTCGATGACGGCTGAAGCGGTGGACGGTGCAATCCACCTGCAACTTCAATACGCGCACCAGGAATAGTTGCAACTAAATTCTTAATCGCAGAATCAACTCGCACTAAATCATCGTGTGAAAACGAACGTGCATCAATTTCGAGAACAGCAAGATCTGGAACTGTGTTGATAGTTGTTCCGGACTTGAGCATTGTTGGAACAACTGTTGTTCCGTGCTCGGCGCTTTCTAGTGCACCAAGAGCCAAGATGACGTGAGCCATCTCTGTTGTTGCATTGATGCCCTTCTCAGGTTCGAGGCCAGCATGTGATGCCTTGCCATGCACCGAGATTTGATACATCGCTGTTCCCTTGCGACCAGTCTTTACCTTGCCATCAAGTGAAGCTTCAAGAACAAGAACCGCATCTGCACTGGAAGATAGTTGCTTAATAAGCTCTTTAGATTTATGACTTCCAATTTCTTCATCCGTTGTTGCCACAAGAGCAACATCGCCCTCAATGCCCTTGAGTGCGTAGAGCGCCTGCACAAAGCCAGCCTTCATATCGAAGACGCCAGGCCCACGCACTACATCGCCCTCAACGCTCCAGAGTGGAGTGAAAGAACCGATCGGCCAGACGGTGTCGAGGTGTGCGAGCACCAGAACCTTGGGAGATTCGCTGCCCCACCAGAAGACAGGACGGCCTTCAATCTCTTTGATCTGCGCCGGAGTTCCCAGGACGCGCGTTGCGATATCGCTGGCAAGTGCAACAACAGAGCGGCAGGCATCGAGATCTTCGCTAGGAGATTCGCACTTCACCAACGCTTCGATTGCCGCCAACATAGGGGTAAGTCTGCCGTATTCATCGATGTTCTTGCTCGTCATAACGTTGCTACCCCCGTAATACGTGGAATTCTGAAGGTCAGAACCTCGCCAGTGGCGTGATCTCGAGCCAGCAATGAACCAGCTGAAATCTTGAGCGGATCAATAATCCGGTGCGAGACAAGACCATTGTTGTCGGCATAACCAATAGAGAGCGATTTTGTCGGGGTCTCTTTTAGATGTTTTGTGAGCAGATCCAAAGTTTCATTTGCAGTGGTGCGCGGAAGACTTCCGAGTGCCTCCTGAGAAATATTTCGAAGCGTGCTCTGTTTTGCAGATGACTTCTCTCCTGTGCGAATCGTGCGTACTGCAATTTCGAGTAGCGCTCGCTCTGGTTGTTCGAACTCACCAACAATGCGCGGAGGGCGAGCCTTCGTCTGTGCACGTTGCACACGTGGCCCACTGAGTAAGAGCCCTTGAGAATCTTCGCCAGCTGGGAGATATCCGGCATCACGTAGAACTTGCATCGCATCATGTGCATCATGAGTACAGATCATCACCTCAGGTGCAATGCGTCGCAATCCCAGTGCTTCAACTTTCTTATCGCGAAGTATTTGAGTGATGAGCGCAGTGTCTTCGCAGCGGATAAAGGACGAGGCTATTCCAACTCGCAACTTTCCGTGCTTCTTAGAAATATCTCCGATGAGGTATTCAAGAGGTTGTGGGACGGGAGTTTTAGAAGTCTTCTTTAAGAATGCAAGAATTTCGTCACCGGTCCGACCATGGTCAAGTCCACGACGCAGCGAGCTCTCGGAGAATCGGAAAACAGTTGCAGCACCACGAGATTCGATATCTGCGATGAGATCGAGTTCTTGTGAAACTTCATGCTCGAGTGGCCCTGGAGCAATTGCAGTGTTATCGCTCTGAATCAAGATGTGATCAACTGTTGCTGGAAGATCACTATCGATGACTTCGAGCGCATCACCAGATAAAAGCAATGCACCATATTGAGAGAGCGCACCTTGTCCAGTGATGCCCAGCCACTCAGCTTCACGTGCAATCCATTCGATGTATTCGGCTGGAATCCCACCGGTGCGTCGATAGGGAAGGTTCCATTGGGTAGCTGCACGCAGTGATTCAAGTGTTGGCGCTACTGGTGAAGACTCTTCTAGGAGAGCTAAAACTTTTCTGCGAATGAGTGCTGCAGTGCTGCGATCGAGCTCTGGCCCCATAGGTGCTGCCGCTAATCCGCTAAGGCGAGATGTAATTAACCATGCAGAGACGAGGTTCTCCCATTTCACTGATGCAGGTTGGGCAAGCCAAATATCAAATTGGTGTGTCGGAAGTACTCGATCATCGGGATCGATGGTGACAAGACCGCTGATGTAAGCCACTTCAATAACGAATGATGCGCACTCTGTCTCAACTCCTAAGTGCTGGGAGAGATCACGCAAATCGCGAACACCGATTCCTCCAGCCTTGAGCGCTGTTGCAGGCTCTTGGCTCCAGAAGTTCAGGACTTCTTCAGTCCAACGGAGGAAGGTGGTGATGTTTGCAATTGCTGCGAGCTGCAAGTTCTTTGGCTCTACGGTGCGACCTTCTAATGCAGGCTGAGTCGTAAAGAGTTCGCGGTGCACTTTGTTGCCGCGAAGAGCTAGCGCAACTTCACGATGGAGGACAACAGTCTGTTGATTAACAGGAGATACAAAACCTTCATCCATCAACCATTTCAAACCAGGATTTGGTTTCTTGACATCTGCAACTGCGCCACGAGGAGGACCCCAGACCATTGCATCAAGGACTTTCTTCGATGCAGCAGGAGCGTTCTCTAAATCTTTTAACTTCAACTTCTTCGTTGCTGGGGTTCCAAGTCCTGCTATCTCATTGCCAAGTACTTCACGAACATTGTTAGGAATCCGATAACCATCATGACTTAGATAGATAAGCGCGCGATCCACAAGAGCAGCTATTGCAAACTTGGCTGTCTTATCTGTGTGCTGCAGGAGCTCTTTCTCAGTGAATGGTTCTGCGATAACAGCAGCTGCCTCGAGTACCTGCAACTGCCATTTGTTGAGCGAATCGATTGCGCGCACGAGAGATGGAATAGAAGATGCTCGCACTGCAAGACTTGCGATATCTGAAGGAACAGGGGAGGTGAGGTCGCTTCTACTGTGGAAAAGCGCGATTAATGCGTCATCACTGAGTGAGCGCAGGTAATCGGCGTAAGAGCGAATTTCCATAACCTGCCTACATTAGCGGGGTATGACCTTGTGGGGCGAATTGAGTTAGCGGCGCTTGCGTGGAACGAGCAACGCGGCAAGGGCTGCAAGGCGACTTACTGCTGGACCCAGCAGGCGATTGAGGTGGCGAGCTCGACGGAAGTCATGGATTGGCCAACCTTCAGCGAGAGCCTTGATGCGAAGTATGGCATCAGGATTAATTGCAGATGGATTTCCGACTGCGGTGAGTAGTGGGAGATCGTTATGGCTATCTGAATATGAATAACACTCATCGAGGTCGTAACCATTTACCTCTGCAAGTGCGCGAATTGCAACTGCCTTCTCTGTGCCATGAAGAAGTTTTCCATCGAGTTCGCCGGTATAGATTCCATCTTTAATAATTACTTTGCTACCAACCGCTCCGGTAAATCCAAGTCGATTGGCGATGATCTCGGCCATATCTTGTGGCGCTGCGGTAACAAGCCAGACATCTTCACCTCGAGCGAGATGTCCTCGTGCAATTTCACAGGTACGTTCCCATAATTTTGGTGAAACATATTCGTCGTAAATCTCTTCACCAAGAGCGAGGATGTCACTCACCTGGTGACCGCCAACAAAATCTGTCGCAGCTTTCTGGAATCTTTCAATGACCTCTTGCTTCTCCATTCCGGTCATTCGGAAACGGAGATTGGCGACAACAAAGCGCGAGATATCAGCCTTTGTGAAATAACCTCTTTGATACATGCCTCTTCCAAGAAAGTAGAGAGTTGACCCACGAACGAGGGTGTTATCTACATCAAAGAAGGCAGCACGAGTGGGTTTGAGCGCCATTTCTCAACCTTAGCGATTGCTGAGTGAGAAAGGGCTTCGACTTCACGCCTTATGCTTAGCTCATGAGTTCTACAGTGCATGTTGTTCGCCATGGCGAGGTCGAAAATCCTCAGAAGATTCTCTATGGTCGCCAACCAGGATGGCGCTTATCAGCGCGCGGACAAGAGATGGCGCAAGCTCTCGGCGAGTGGTCAAAGGCGATCAACCTTGGCGCACTTCATGTTTCACCTCTGCAACGTGCCCAAGAGACTGCAGCACCAATTGCTAAGGCTCATTCAATCGGAATACATACCGATGAACGATTGATTGAAGCTGCAAACATATTTGAAGGTAAGCCATTCGGTATCGGCGACGGTGTTCTCAAGCATCCATCTGCATGGAGATATTTGTATAACCCTTGGAAGCCTTCTTGGGGCGAGCCATATGAAGAGCAGATCAATCGCATGCTCGCAGCTGTATTTGATGCGAAGAAAGCAGCTGGCGATAAGGACGCGATTGTT
>JACCDQ011335393.1_pt1 | contig 25213 bp, 20 predicted proteins | sample 7446031 | NCBI WGS metagenome assembly JACCDQ01 (sample SAMN15323442, study PRJNA562643) | freshwater metagenome | isolation source: river surface water | place: USA:Blue River Watershed | collected 2017-08-17 | reverse complement strand
TGATTGTGGGCGGCCAAGCCGTGGCCGCACAATCGCAGCTCAATTTTTCACGCGACATGGAACGCGAGGCCGATCGCATTGGCTATGGCGTGATGTCGGAAGCGGGCTTTGACACGCAAGGTTTTGTCACCATGTTTGGCAAGCTACAGCAAGCGTCTGGCTTGAATGACAACGGCTCATTCCCTTATCTCAGAAGTCACCCCTTAAGTACCGAGCGCATGGCCGACATGCAATCGAGGCAACAATTGCAAACGCCCCGCGCTGTGAACCCCAACGGCGACATGGTGCAAGCCATGATGTCGGCGCGTGCGAAAGTTTTTGCACAGCCCGGTGTGGATGCGCTCAGGGCCTGGGCGCAAGAGGCCAAAGACCCCAGCATCAAAACTCAAACGCCCGCCAAGCAATTGGGCATTTTGTACGGCGCCAGTTTGTCTTGGCTTCAGTTAAGAGACTTGCCACAAGCGCGCGCCTTGTTGCCCACTTTGCGTTCGGTCGCGCATCAACAACCCGAAGCACTGCGATTGATTAATTTGCTTGAAACCGAGTTGGCATTCAAAGAAGATGACATGCGCAAAGCCATGAAGTCTTTGACAGCCACCTCCGTGCAAACGGGTGTCACTGCATCAAGGCCCGAGATGATTTATTTGGCACAGGCCAGTGCCAGACTGCAAGTGTCAGACCCTGGCACCGAGTCCGCTTTTCAGCTGGCGCAATCGGTTTCGGCACTGCAACGATGGGTGCTTCAAAATCCGCAAGACGCACAAGTTTGGCAAGTCTTGGCCACGGCATTGGCGGCACAAGGTAGAGCCTTGGCCTCGTTACGCGCAGAGGGCGAAGCACAACTCGCGCGCATGGATGTAGGCGCGGCCGTTGATCGATTTCGTGCTGCGCAAGATGCCTCACGAAATGCATCGCCTGCCATGGCGGATCACATCGAAGCGTCGATTGTGGACTCTCGCTTGCGCTATGCGCAGGGCTTATTGCGTGAGCAATTGCTGGAACGACAAGAGCGTTAAACGCCACATTGCACCCTGCCACTCTGATCTTTGGTGCAGGTGAGCCGTCCTTCGGGACTGGAACGCGGGTGTCCTGAAAAATGCCACCCGTCTGCACTTTTATGAACGGCGTAATTGTCTCTGAAGTTTTCGTAGTGCCCTTGTTCAGACGTCCAAAAATAGTCTGTTGTCCACTCAATGGTGGCCTCTTGGATTTGCCAATTTTGAATGGCTTTGACATACAAGGGCGTGGCCGCCTTCAGTTTCAAAATATCTCTGACCGACCTTAAAGATTTGACAGGCGCTTCAGCATTGGAATGAAGCCGTGCATGGCCTAGGACTTGATCGGTGATGGCTGCTATTTGCGGCATGGCTTCAGACAGTTGCGCCAGTTGTGAAGCGCTCAGCGTTGGGTCTCTTAAGTGAAAAGCTTTTTTGATGAACAGATGAGGCGGCTGAATTTGAAATGCCACGCCATTCACCACATCGATGTGGCCTGTGTCAACAAAGAACGCCGAATGACAACCGGGCATGCACAGCATGCCCGCCCAGAACCAGACCGCCATCACCAGCCATTTGAGTGTTTGGGAAAGTTTCATGGGGTGCCATCTTTATTGGCAACTCTGTCCTTGCGCTTCTCGATACGCACTGGCACCAAATAAAAAGACACTGGCGCCATAAACACCGGCAATCACATCGCAGGTGAGCTCGCTGCCCCCTTGTTGATCACATTCTTTGATGATGCTGCGGGTTAAGTTGGCGTCTGCAAGGCGCCGATCCATACCGCAGGTTGAGTAACTTTGATCGTGTTCAAAACACGCCTGTGAGACGTCAATGCCAAACAAAATGTCGGGCACAAACGCATCACTTTTAACGGTGCCGCAACCAGCGCCTAAAGCATTGCCATCTTTTCGGACACCTTGCGAAGTGCCTGAGTCGAACTTTAAAAAATCCCAGAACCCACCGCCATAGACTTGGCAGGTCATTTCAGTTGTACACGTTTGCATATTTTTTTCTTTCTTTGCTAGTTTGTTGATTTGTTTGAGGGACCACCTTAGGACGCAGCGCTTGGGTGGCGACCTATCTCGTTAGAAATGACGGCCCAATGGGCCAACACAGCATGAAACCCCTTCCAGGACCCCTGCTCAGATCGTATGATTTCGCTCGATATTTGCAGCCTTCATTGGCTTGCAAAGGAAGGGGTGTGCAATGGTCTTTCACAAAACGCTATGATTCGATCCCCGTACTTCTAGTCCCTATGGCAGGCATTCACATCACCGACATCGAGGCAGCCATCAATTACTGGCGCCAAAAGAACCCCTCACCCGACGGGGTGGCTTTGCCACGCGAGTTGCGCGCATTGGCCGAAATTTATGCCCTGATGGTCTATTACAAAGAAGACGAGGCCGATGAATTCACATTGCCTTTGGCCGCAGCCGAGGCTTGGCAGGTTTGGTATGCCAGCACGCCCGATACGCCCTGCATTGCCATTTGCTCGACGTTCCAAGGCGATCCCGAGTGCAAAGGCTGTGGTCGCTCATTTGAAGAAGTTCAAATGTGGACCGAAATGACCCCCGGCGAAAAACGCTCAGTTTGGCGCCGCATTACCGTTGAAGGCACTTCATGGCGATTCAACCGCTATGCCGAGCGCGCGGCGGAAGACAGAAGCTTGGCCAGAGCGGCCGCAGAGGCGCAGGTCCCGCTGGGCTTTGGTGGCTAAGCCCTTCGCGCGTTCACTGCAAACCGCTTATTTCCAGCGAACCACTTCCAAGTGCACACTGTCCTTGGCATTGCTCAAGGTAAGAGCGCCTTCTTGCACGGTGGCCTGCAATTGCATGCTGCGCTCAGCCAACTTGGCCAAGGCCTGACTGGCTTCTGTGGGCACGCGCCAAACTTGAAGCTTGTCCATGCGTGTCAGTTTGTTCTCAATGCCTCGCCACCACACTTCGGCCGCATGGTTAAAGCAATACACCATCACCGCATCTGCCTTTTGACAGGCTTTGTTCAAAGGCTTGTCTTCTGGCTGTCCCACCTCGACCCACAAGCGCGTCTGGCCCGTGAAGTCGCGCAATGACAAGTCTGGATCATCGGGATCCGACAAACCCGCGCCAAAAGCCAAGACGCCATCGCCGTTCAAGTCTGCTTGAAGTCGGTAGGCATTGAGGGCCAGTGCCAACAAGCGAATCATCATGCGCTCGTCGGTTTCACTGGGGTGACGCGCTAAGGTGAGTGCGTGATCGGCGTAATAAGCATTGTCAATGTCGGCAATGGCAAGATTGACTTTGTAGATCGTGGATTTGAGGGCCATGCGTGTGTTGCTCGCTCAGACCCGCTGGGCCAGCTCAATGGCTTTGCCAATGTAGCTGCCAGGCGTCATGGCCAACAAACGATCCTTCTCGGCTTGTGGAATGTCTAAGTCGCGAATCAAACCATGCAAAGCTTCTGCGGTGACTGTTTTGCCCCGGGTCACTTCTTTTAATTTTTCGTATGCGCCTTGCACACCATAACGACGCATGACGGTTTGAATGGGTTCCGCCAAAACTTCCCACGACGCATCGAGGTCTTGTGCCAAGGCTTCTTCGTTCAGCTCGAGTTTTTTCAAGCCCGTCATCAAAGAAGCATAGGCCAAGGCGCTATAGCCCAAGGCCACACCCATGTTGCGCAAGACGGTGGAGTCGGTCAGGTCACGTTGCCAACGGCTGATGGGCAACTTTTCAGACAAGTGTTTCAAAAGGGCATTGGCCAAACCCAAATTGCCTTCTGCATTTTCAAAGTCAATGGGATTGACCTTGTGCGGCATGGTGGAAGAACCAATTTCGCCGGCCTTTAAACGTTGCTTGAAATAGCCCAAGCTGACATAGCCCCAAATGTCGCGCGACAAATCAATGAGGATGGTGTTGGTTCGCGCAACGGCATCAAACAATTCCGCCATGTAGTCGTGCGGTTCAATTTGAATGCTGTAGGGCTGGAACGACAAACCCAAGCCCCAATGTTCACTCGAGGCACCGGCCTCATGAGACTCAGGCGTCTCCACCACCGCTTTGGAAAAAGATTCCCAATCAAAGTGAGGCCATGCAGACAAGTGCGCGTTGTAATTACCAACTGCGCCATTCATTTTTGCTTTCAAAGGCACGGCGGCAATTTTCTCGCGCGTGCTGCGCAAACGCACCACCACATTGGCCAGCTCTTTGCCCACGGTGGTGGGGCTGGCGGTTTGGCCGTGCGTGCGGCTTAGCATTGGCACAGCAGCATAGGCATGCGCCATGCTGCGAAGTTGTTCAATCACCTCGTCCAGCGCTGGCAAGATCACTTGTTGCCGCGCACCCTTGAGTTGCAAGGCGTGGCTGGTGTTGTTGATGTCTTCACTGGTACAGGCGAAGTGCACAAACTCTGAGGCCTGCTCCAACTCGGGCCGATCATTGAATTTGGATTTGATCCAATACTCCACCGCCTTCACATCATGATTGGTCGTCTTTTCAATCTCTTTGATCGCCAAGGCATCTTGTTCAGAAAATTGTGTCACCAAACCTGTGAGGTAGCGACGCGCACCCAATGACAAGGGCTTGAATTCTTCAAAGCCTGCATCGGACAATGCAATGAACCAAGCGATTTCAACTTGGACTCGGCGGTGCATATAGCCAAGCTCGCTCATCAAAGGGCGCAGGGCATTGAGCTTGTTGGCGTAGCGGCCATCCAAGGGGGAGAGGGCGGAAATAGGAGAGGAGGTCATCCCTCAATTGTAAGTTGTGACCCTGACAAATGACTGAGTCCTCATTTCCTCTAGAATGCACTTCACTTTATTTGGCTTTTTGACAATTTTTAGCAGTTCCCAACATGAAATTAATCGGTTCACCCACCAGCCCTTATGTTCGCAAAGTTTGCATCGTGATGGCCGAGAAGAAACTGGACTACCGCATGGTGGCCGAAGACGTTTGGTCTGCACAAACCACCATTCATGCCTCGAACCCCCTGGGCAAAGTGCCGTGCTTGGTCTTGGAAGGCGGTGAAGCCTTGTTTGATTCCCGCGTCATTGTGGAATACCTAGACACCTTGTCACCTGTCGGCAAATTGATCCCCACCAATGGCCGCGAGCGGGCTGAAGTGAAAACGTGGGAAGCTTTGGGCGATGGCCTGCTGGACGCTGCATTGCTCGCACGCATGGAGGCTGTTTGGCCCCACCGCAGCGCAGAACAGCGCAGCCAGGCCTGGATTGACCGCCAGATGGGCAAGATTTCTGAAGCCCTTCGCGCCATGTCACAAGGTTTGGCCGACAAGCCCTATTGCTCCGGCGCGCACATGACCCTGTCTGACATTGCTGTGGGCTGTGCGGTGGGCTATTTGGATTTCCGTTTTCCGGACATCAACTGGCGCAGCAGCTACCCCAATTTAGACAAGCTGTACGACAAGCTGATGCAGCGCCAAAGCTTCATCGACAGCTTGCCAAAGTAATGGCTTAGTTGTGGTTTGATTTATGTGTTGGCTTGTTTTTTAAGCCAACGCATCAACGCACCAATCCACGGCAATTTTTCATACAACTCTTCTGCTGCATCCCAGTAATCGCGGTGCAGTGTGACGCGTTGCTGCGCATCCAGAACCAAATGGCTGGTTCCCAAAATCACTTGTTCTTTCTGCGTGTCAAAACGTTTGAAGCGAAAACGAAACTCCCACGTTAAAAACGCCTGGTCACCTTCCACCACTTGACCCGTGATCACAAACCGCGGCTCGGTCAGTGACTGGTACATGTGATGAAAAATCTTTTCGATGGCCGCATGCCCTTGAATGTCATTGAAGGGGTCTTTGAAACGTGCAGACTCGCTGTAAAACGTTCTCACATTGCTCACACGCTCAGGGGTGAGTGATTCGTAAAAATGGGCAATCTCAGAAAATCGTTGATGTGTGCTCATGCTTAGAGTCCGGTTTAGAGTCCGGTAAAACGTCGTACCAATGCAAAATAAAGCCGATAGGGCAGCAAGCGCATCAACTTCAGCCAAAGGGTAAAGCGTTTGGGAAAGTGAATGTCAAACAAGCCTTCAGCCCAACCCGCCAACATGTCACTGGCCGCTTGCTCAGGGCTGATCAAGGCCGGCATCTGAAAATTGTTTTGTGCCGTTAAGGGTGTCGCCACAAACCCAGGATTGATCAAACTCACGCCAATGCCCTTGTCTTGCAAATCCATGTAAAGCGTCTCGGCCAAATGCGTCACCGCTGCTTTGGTGGGGCCATAAGCCAAGCCGTTGGGCAGACCGCGCCAACCGGCCACACTGCTGACCAAACTGATGTGGCCAAAGCCTTGCTGCAAAAACAAAGGCAAGGCCGCATCTAAGACTCTTAACAAGCCACTGTAGTTCACCTCTTGGTGACGCAACATGTCGTTCAAATCAAACGCGGTGGCACGCTGCGCGCGGTAATGACCGGCGCAGTACAGCAATAAATCTAAGGGGCCGTTGGCGGCCACCTGGCGCATTGCATACTTCACTTGCAAGGCATCGGTCACATCCAAGGTCAACAACTCAACGGTGACTTCTTGTTGATTGCAGGCCTCAGCCCACTCCGACAACAAGCCCAAGTCACGCGCCGAAATGACCACTTTGGCACCTGCGGCATGCAAGGCTTTGGCACATGCCAAGCCAATGCCACTGGACGCCCCAACTAACCAAACACGACGGCCTTGCCAATTTCGCATGGGCTGATTGAGAGGGGCACCCCAACGACGACGCACGGGCGCTGCGGTCGATACCTTCGGCACACCACTGGCGCCCACTTTAGCGGCTTGAAGGCTCATGTTGCACCGCCGGATCGCACGGGGGTGCGACGCTTGAAAGACAAAGTCACTTCGCCCAAGGTCACGCCCAATTTGCTCATCACGGCTTTGTTGAGCATGACTTGTTCATCCATCAGATACATCCAGTCGTCAAATTGCACATGCCACACCTGACCCTCCACGGGCAAGGCCAAGGTGTATTGCCAACGAAACGCATTGCCTCGGGTCGCACCATTGGCCATACCCACCACATCGTCAGCACGCCCCTCATATTGCCCGTTCGGCAAAGCCTTGAGAGTCCAGACGCGCCTTTGCTGTGTGCCGTCGGAATAAGTGAAGGCCTCGTCGAGCACGCCCACATCACCCTGCCATTTGCAATCCATGAACACTTTGAATCGCTTGACCACGCGACCACTGCGGTCGGTAAAGACACCCCATGCATCGACTGGGCCGTCAAAATAAGTTTTTAAATTGAGCACGGGCGTTTGGGCGGCATAGTCCGCCACCTGAGGCCCAGCACAACCCGCCATCGACAAAGCGCCACCGGTCAGAGCGGTCACGCCCAGCGTGCGCAGCATGAGGGGGGCGCTGGCTTGTTGTGCCACACGTTGTAAACATTGACGACGGTTCATACATCACTCCTAAATGTCAGCTCACGCGCTGACGGTTGAATCCAAAAATAAATCAGCGCACTCAGCGCGCATGCCTTTAAGACGCAAGGCAAGAGGCCATAAGCCAAAGACAAAGCGTGCAGCCCTTGCGGGCTGTGAACGCCAGGGGTGTAGCCCCAAAAAGAAAGCAGCGGCAAACACAAACCAGCGGCCAATGCCAAATTGAATTTGCTGATCAAATTCCACCAGCCCAAATAAACACCTTCTGCTTCGCCGCGATGTCCTAATTGATCAATGACTCGGTTGAGCAGTGCACTGGGCGCCACCATGTCGGCCCCTAAAGCCAATCCCGAAACACAGCACACGAACAGAAAAGCCAACTCATCGCCGGGTCCCAAAAACATGACGCTGGCAAATGCGATCAAGGCCAACACCATGCCAGCAGCCCACGCCTTGGGTAAATCAAATTTGCGAATGGCATACAACCACCCAGGCAATGACAGAACACCCGAAAGAAAGTAAACCCCCAGAAACCACGGCGCCATGGTCGCCGAGGCGCGAATCTGATCTTCGACAAAAAACATGACCAAGCTCGCTGGCACTGCACTGGCAATGCCATTCAACAGAAACACCATCAGCAACTTGCGAAACGCCGCTTGCTGCCAAGGCAAAGCCATAGAAGATGCAGGAGAAGTGTTAACGTCTGAGGGATATTCTGACGACTGTTGAGAAGCTGTGGAATGCATCACCCAGCGCCAACTCAACAGGCCCAAGCCCAGCATCACACCTAAACTGGTGGCGGTGCTTGTCCATCCCACCAAGGCCGGCAACAACGACGCCAACACAACGCCCCACAAACCCAAACCTTCACGCCAAGCCAACACCCGGCTTTGCTGCAGCTGTCCGCCCCCTAAGCGAGTGGCCCACGCTTGATGAAGAATGCTCAGGCCACTGAAGCTTAAATGGCAAGTGCTGACGCACACCGTGACCCAGCCCACATAAGACGCCACTTCTTCAAACTTGGGTGGAAAAAACAGAGCGACAAAGGACCCTAAGAGCAAGAGGGCCAACAAGGTGGCTGCGATCAAAACCGCGCGCACAGAGCGTCGATACAAAGCGTCGCTCATGCGCCCCAAGCCAGGGTCAACAAAGGCATCTAACAGTCGGCTGGTGAGCAAGACCAAGCCCAAACTGGTTAAAGGCACCGCATATTGTGTGGCGTAGACATGTGGCAAATTCACGTACATGGGCAAAGCCACAAATGCCAAAGGCATGGCTAAAAAACCATACGCGCTGCTGTGACCATGAGACAGCAGTTTGGGCATGTTCATAGGCCCTTCAGCCAAGCTTGTCGAATGGCCGGCGCAGAAGTGGCCTCATGCAACCAAATACCAAAAAAGAGTTTTGCAAATGCCGGGTCTTGCACCACGCCCAAGCGTCGCTGATTGGACCAAAACTCGGCACCGACATTGGGTTTGTAAACACCCACCAAGCGATCACCCTTGCTAACGTCGGGAAAGATGTCGTTCATCGCTTTGAGCCAGGTCGACTCTTGCTGAGGACTGATGGCACTCAACTTTCGCATCTCATCCAGTGAGCGTTTTGCAATGGCCGAGCCTTCAAAGTTTCGCAAGTAGGCCAGCTCTAATACAAACGAATGATCTGCATAGTTTTGAACGGTGAAGCCTGTTTGGGTCCAGAGGCGAGCGTCGTACACATCAAAGCCCCAGACACTCAATCGTTGCGTGCTGGAGGGTTTGGCGCCCGGCAGAAGTGCATCGTTGGCCTGGACCCCAGAAACGAACAGACTCAAGACACCCACCAAAAGTGCACGCCCCACAAGTCGACGCATCATGGCCATCACCTCAAGCGCGCTTTTGCAGCGTGAATTGAATGACGTCTGTGTTGGCTTCATCAAACGCCGCTTCACAATAAGCCAAATAGAACTCCCAGAGTCGCATGAAACGGGTGTCGAAATTGAGCTTCATCACTTGGGCTTCCTGGGCTATGAAATCATGGCGCCAGCGGCGCAAGGTCTCTGCGTAATCGGGGCCAAACTTCAATTCATCAATCACTTCCAAGCCGGCCAGTTTGGCTTGACGTCTAAATTCTGAAGGGCTGGGCAAACAGCCACCTGGGAATATGTATTGCTGAATAAAGTCGGTTGACTTGACGTAGCGATCAAACAAGGCGTCATCAATGACGATGCTTTGAATGCAGGCTTTGCCACCTGGTTTCAACATTTTGCTCACCGTTTGAAAATACGTTGGCCAGTACGATTGGCCCACCGCCTCAATCATTTCAATCGAGCACACGGCGTCATAAGGGCCATCGTCAATGTCTCGGTAATCTTGCATGCGAAGGTCTGCTTGATCAGCCTTGCCGTTCCATTTCATGCGGGCTTTGGCAAACGCCAACTGCTCCGTCGACAGGGTCACGCCCGTCACGTGGGCACCAAAATCCATGGTGGCCATTTCTGCCAAAGCGCCCCAGCCGCAACCAATCTCTAAGACCCGCGAACCTTTCTCAACACCCACCATGTTCAGCGCACGCCTGACTTTTGCGCGTTGGGCATCGCCCATGCTTTGGCTGAAGTCGCCTTCAAACAATGCGGAAGAATAGTTCATGGTGCCATCCAACCACAATTCATAAAACGCATTGCCCAAGTCGTAATGCGCATGAATATTTTTACGGCTGTTGGCTTTGTGATTTCGATTCAACAGGTGACGTATGCGGTAAGCCATGCGGCCCCACCAGGAGCCATAAATCAAGTCTTCAACAGCACGTCTGTTTTGAATCATGACGCGCAACAAATCGCTCAGCGAAGGCGTGCTCCAATCACCCGCAATGTAAGACTCTGCGAAACCAATGTCACCCGACTTCATGCTGGCGGGGAACACATTCCAATTGCGCAAAGTGATGGCGGCATGGGGCAATGAAGAATTGCCATACACCTTCAGGCTTCGGTCTGGAAATTGAATGGTCAAAGTGCCATGCTCAATTTTTTCGAGCAGTTGCAGCACACGTCGCGCAGCGATGGGCGCATCTTGCAAGCTGGCGGAGGTGCTGGACGAGGTGGTGGTATTCATGTTCAACTATTTTTTGAATGAAGTGAATGAGGGTTTTGTCCACGCGAGACAAATTGGCGGGGTGGTTGTGGTTTGCTGAAAAAGGGGACACGCTTTAGCCACAAGAGCAGCGCATGCCAATGAATGCGCACCATCACAGCAACGGTGAACAAGGGATAGCGACAGAAGGTCAACCAATTTTCGACAGCGCTAGCGGGTGTCAGTGCGCCACTCAAGCTGGTTTGCACCAAGGGACCTAGTGCGTCGTCGTGATCGACTCTTGCCACCACCCGCTCTTGGCCCTTTGCGTGTGTGCGCATGAATCTGAATTGGTATTGACCCGTCACCTCACAAAAAGGTGAGACATGAAACACCTTGTCGGCTTGCAAGGTCTGGCCCCATTGAGGTTCAGGGAGCAAATAACAATGCCGTTCACCAAAGGTGTTGTGCACTTCAGCCACGATGGCCGCCAAACTGTTGTCTTGACGATGGCAATACCAAAAACTCACCGGCTTAAAGGTGTAACCCAACACCCTAGGAAAGGTTTGAAGCCAAATTTCGCCATCGGCATCCACAATGTTTTCAGTGGCCAGCATGTCTTCTAGCCAAGCCAATGCGCCGCCGTCTTCAATGGACCGGCCGTCACCATGGTCTTTGTCATGAAAGGACAAGAGCCCGGCTCGGTTGATGGGGAAATCAATTTTCTTGTGCGTTCCTGTTTGCTCTCTAAGCGCCTTCAGATGACGCATGGGCAGCATGAGGAAAAATGCCCCGTAATGAAAGGCATGGCGCGTGGGGCGCAGTCGCACATGGCGCACTTGGCCATGACCGAGGAGCACACCCGACACGCTCATGCGTTGACTTTCTTGAGCAATTCACGCGCAACGGCCAAACCCGATTTCAAACCGTCTTCATGAAAGCCATAACCCAACCATGCGCCGGCATACCAAGTGTGTTGTTGGCCTTGCAATTGCGGCATGCGTTGTTGCGCATCGATGGCCGCCAAATCAAAGACGGGATGCGCGTAATCAATGCTGCGAATCACATGTTGTGGGTCAATGGCTTGCGTCGGATTCAATGACACCACCACGGCTTGTTCATAAGGCAGCGGTTGCAGTTTGTTCAGCAAGTAATGCAAACAAACGCGCGAGCTTTCTTGATCGGCAGATTCTGCGCGCACGTAGTTCCAAGCGGCCCACGCTTTTTGGCGCTGTGGCAAAACACGGGCGTCTGTGTGCAACACCGCCACATTGTCTTGATAACGGATGGCGGACAAGCATTGTGTTTCAAGTTCGCTGGGTGCTCTGAGCATGCGCAGCGCTTGATCAGAATGCGTGCACAACACCACCTCATCAAAGCGCTCGGCATGGCCTTGTGTGATCACACGCACACCCTGTTCATCGCGCTCGATCAATTGAACAGGTGAGTTCAATCGTTTGTCTGCGATGCCCGCTACAATTTTTTGTACATAGTTTCTCGACCCACCCGTCACGGTGAACCAGCGAGGGCGATTGCTCACTTGAATCAAACCATGGTTGTGACAAAAACGAATCATGGTAGCCACCGGAAACTCAAGCATCTGATCGGTCGGACAACTCCAAATGCAGCCCATCATGGGCAAGAAGTACCAGTCTTTAAAAGCTTCACTGAACTGATGTTGTTTTAAGAACTGCGACAACGGTTGGCGCATTTCCACTTCTTTTTGTTCTTCGGCAATCCGAGTGCACAGCTTGTTAAAGCGAAGCACATCCAACAGCATCTTGATGAATTTGGGACGCAGCAAATTTTTGCGCTGTGCAAACACCGTGTCTAAATTGGTGCCACTCCATTCCAAGCTTTCTGAACCCCATGCCTTGGGCGCCTGCACAGAAAAGGACATGTCTGACAGCGCAGTCTCGACACCCAACTCAGCAAACAAGTTGATCAAATTGGGATAGGTGCGTTCATTGAAGACCAAAAACCCTGTGTCCACGCCATACGTCAAGTTGCCCTGTGCGGTGGGCAAGGTAATGTCGACCGTATTGGCATGGCCACCAAAATAATCACCCGCCTCATACAGCGTGACGTCGGCTTGGCCTTTCAAGCTATGGGCCACAGCCAAGCCTGAAATGCCAGAGCCCACAATGGCTATCTTTTTGTAATTCAAAATTTGCTTTCTTTGAAATCGTGAGCGACGGTGTGACCCTGATCGCGCTGAGTTTTAAAGTGTTTTTTGCGCCAAGCTTTTTTCAATGGCTTGAACCAAGCTTTTGCTATCCGGACTGGTCATGCTGTTGTAGCTGTCCAGTAGCTTGCCGTCGCGACCAATGAGGTACTTGTAAAAGTTCCATTTAGGTCGTTGACCGGGGTCTTGCGCCAGTTGTTTGAAGAAGGGCGCGGCCGCATCGCCTGTGACGGATGTTTTGGTAAACATCGGGAATTTCACCCCAAAGGTGTTTTCACAAAAGTCAGCAATGTCCTGATTGTTTGATTTTTCTTGCGCAAAGTCGTTGGATGGAAACCCAAGAATCACGAGGCCGCGGTCCTTGTATTTGGCATACAAGGCTTCTAGACCTTTGTACTGGGGCGTGAAGCCACAGTAACTGGCGGTGTTGACCACCAAAATAACTTTGCCGCTGAATTGGCACAAGGACTGTGGCTTTTCATCTTGCAGCCTGGGAAAGGTGTGGTTCAACAACGCGGGACAAGAGGCGGCTGTGCTGGTTTGCACAGGCGCTTGCGCCCACGCAAACGGCGCCAACAGCAGGCAAGCCGCCAAAAAGGCACCCTTAAAACTGTTAGATTTAGTCATTGAACTGTCCATTCTATTTTGTGACTGGACAGTTTACTTCCAAATCAATGACTTGTCACGGTTCTTTTAAAGACGTGTCTTTTTCACCAAACACCGCCTGCCAAAGCGCCAAAACCGCCTCCCGTTCAGCCTGCAGATGGGTCGTGGCCACTTGCGTTGGATCCTCATTCAAACGTGCACGGTGCTGAACTCGTCGCAATTCACGGTAAGCCATTGAGGCATCACGACCCACCCCTGGCGGTAACAAACCCACCGTTTCGGCGCGTTGGAGGAGGGCAATGTTGCCAACGTTGTCGGCCAATTCGGGATGTTGGGCACTGTGCATCAAGACCAAATATTGCACCGCAAACTCGGCATCGACCATCGCCCCTTGGCTGTGCTTCACATCAAAATAACCCGCCTTAACAGAGTGTGCTGCCCGAACCCTTTGGCGCATGTTGACGATCTCTAACTTCAACGCGCCATCATCTCTTGGGGCACTGATCACGGCATACCGAACTTGGTCAAAGCGCGCCCTCAGGCTTTGACTGCCCATGACAAATCGAGCGCGGGTCATGGCTTGATGCTCCCATGTCCATGCGGTATTACTACCCCTTTGTTGTTGGTAGTCGGCGTATGCGTCGAAAGTGGTTACTAACAAACCTGAGCTGCCATTGGGCCGAAGCGCGGTGTCGATTTCAAACAAATCGCCTTCAGCCGTCTTGACAGTAAACCAATTGATCAGCTTGCGGACAAAGGTGGCATAGACCTCCTGCGCTCTCTCGTCGGCGTCTTCATAGACAAACACAATGTCCAAATCGCTGCCGTAGCCCAGCTCTTTGCCGCCCAATTTGCCATAAGCAATGATGGCAAATTGAGGTGTTTCCCGGTGCCTATTTTTTAAGCACGACCAGCACCACTCAGCGGTCACTCGCAAGACCGCATCGGCCATGGCACTGAGATCATCAGCCACTTGTTCCACCGTGAGCTGGCCTTCAACGTCGCGCGCTAGGGTTCGAAACACCTCCGCGTGGTGGGCCCGCCTGAGCAAGTTCAACAGGTTTTCTTCGTCGTCTTCACCCGAACGCGCCAAAGCCTCGCGTCGGGCTTGCAGCTCGGCCTCAAAGTCTTCGGCCACAAATCTTTGTTTGAGCACATCGCCGCCGGCCAGCTCATCGATCACGCCTGGGTGTTGCACCAAGTACCGGGCCGGCCATTTGGCCGCACCCAGCAGTCTTAACAAGCGCTCGTGGACGGAGGGTCGCTCGAGCAACATGGCCAGATAGCTTTCGCGGCGCATCAAGGGCTCCATCCAGTCCGCCATTCTGACCACGGCCACGTCGGATACACGGCCTTCGTTGAGCCATTGGGCTGTGCGCTGCAGCAGGCGCATCAAGCGGGCTCTGGCATCGTCACGCAGGCTTTGAACCTTGGGGCTGTCCTGCCAATGCGACAGGCGAGCTTTGACCTCACCCTCAAACAAATCTAAAACCGCTTCCAGTTCGGGCCGCTCACGTGCGCCTTGTGTTTGGCAGCCCTTGCAATCTTGCTCACCCCCCAACAGGATGTCGAATTCGTGCGCCACGATTTCGCGGTGGGCATCTAAGGCCGTTAAAAAGTCGCAGCTGTCTGAATAATCCAGCGTGTGCGAGAGCCATTGCAAATCTTCATCTTGGGTGGGCAAGACATGGGTTTGTTGATCGTCCAAATATTGAATGCGATGCTCTACCTGCCGCAAGAAAACATACGCCTTGGCCAACGCATCGGCAGTCTCCACGGGCATGAGCCCCGCTTTGGCAATTCGCTTAAGGGCATCGAGCGTAGGCCGAGTTCGCAACTCTGGAAATTGCCCCCCTCGCACCACTTGCAACAGTTGCACCGTGAACTCAATTTCACGAATCCCGCCGCGCGACAACTTGACATCATTGGCTCGTTCGGGATGCCCTGCGCTGCGTTTGGCGGCATGGTCGCGGATTTGTTGATGAAGTGTTCTCAAGGACTCAAAGACGTTGTAGTCCAAATAACGTCTGAAGACAAAGGGCAAGACCACGCTTCGCAAACTGGCCGCAGAACCGTTTTGAATGGCACTGCGCGGTGCAATCACGCGGCTCTTCATCCAAGCAAAGCGCTCCCACTCGCGCCCCTGCACCAACAGGTATTCTTCCAAGGCCCCAAGCGACACCACGCTAGGGCCCGAGTTGCCATTGGGCCTGAGGGCCAAGTCCATGCGAAACACAAAGCCGTGTTCGGTGGTCTCGCCCACCAAGGTGTAAATGGCCTTAACGGCTCTTGCAAAGTATTCTTGAACCGTGATTTTGCCGAGGCCCTGAGCATTGCCGGTTGTTTCACCATCCTCGTCATACACGTAAATGAGATCGATGTCGCTAGAGACATTCAACTCTCGTGCGCCCAATTTACCCATGCCAATCACCCAAAACTGGGCGCGTGCACCCGCTTCTGTCATGGGCATGCCATGCCGAGCATCTAAATCACGAAAGGCTTGTTGGCAGGCCTCGTCCAAAGCGACTTCTGCCAAATGGGTCATGCCCAGGGTAATGGTTGGCAGATCGGCATGTTGTTCACAATCGAGCGTGAGCAATTTGGCCAAGGTCCATTGACGCAAGATTCGAAGCGCAGGCCCCACTTCATGGCCCTGTGTACGCAAAATGCCATAGGCCTGCGTTAAGAGACCACGCTCAGGAATGCCATCGGGCAGGGTCTGAAAGACATCCGCATATCTTCTTTGAAGCCGCTGATAAAACCGCGATCCTTCTGAGAGGGGCGGCGGGCGCTTTGAATCCATGGCTTTAGCTGCCTCAAATGGGTTTGTGGCGGTCATAATTCCCTGCCTACGTCTTTATGTTTGTATTGTCATTCGAATGCTGAAGTTTTCTGCGTTGTCCCAGCTCCTCAACCTTGCGCTGCGTTTTGCGGCGTGGTCGTTGTTGGGCATAGGCATGGTCTTGGCGATGGCATGGGCAACACTGCATTTTTTGATTGTGCCCCGAATTGAAGATTTCAGGCCTAAGCTGGAAAACTTAGCCAGCCAAACCTTAGGTGTACCCGTTCAAATGGGTCGCTTGGTAGCGGTGTCCTCGGGTTGGATGCCCACGTTTGAGATTCATGATTTGGCGCTGCTCGACCCAGAAGGTCGGCGCGCGCTCAATTTGCCCAAAGTCATATTTGCCATCAGCGTTCGTTCGGTGCTGGATTTGGGCGTCGAACAATTGGTCATTGACTCCCCCACATTGGACATTCGCAGAACCGCAAGTGGCGAATGGCGCATCGCCGGTTTGTCACTGAATCAAGCAGACAGGCCAGACTCCGCGGCTGCCGATTGGATTTTTTCTCAAAAAGAAATCGTCATCCAACACGGCACCGTCATGTGGAACGATGAGTTCAACCCCTTAAGCCGCGACAAACAAGCGCTGAACCTAGAAGATGTGTCTTGGGTGGTGCGCAACACCGCCAGGCATCATCAATGGCGCTTGGACGCCACGCCCCCAGCAGGTTGGGGCGACCGCTTTGTGCTGATCGGTGATCTCAAACGAGGCCTTTTGTCGACGCACCCCGGCCGAGTGAAAGATTGGCAAGGTCAAATCCACGCCGAATTTACCGACGTCGATTTATCCAAGCTCGGCCCGCATTTGCCTTGGAAGGTCAATGCCACCCAAGGTCAGGGGGCCCTGCGCATGTGGGTTGACATCGGTCGCGGCAACATCACACAAGCCACCGCAGATTTGGTCTTGGAAAATGCCAAAGCACAACTCAGCCCAGAACTTCAAGCGCTGTCTTTCAAAAATATCGCCGGCCGTGTGTCTTTCAAACCTTCCCGCAAGGGCTTTGACTTTTCTACCGAAGGCTTGCGCTTTGACACCACGGATGGCTTGCATTGGCCAGGCGGTAACGTTAGCTTGTCTTACGCAGAAGCCGACAACGGTCAAAGCGCCAAGGGCATTTTTCATGGCGACAAACTTGATTTGCTGGCTCTGAGAAACATCGCGCTTCAACTGCCGCTGCCCAGTTCAGCCCGCGAAACACTGTTAGCCCACAAAGTCAGTGGCATGGTGAACCCTTTGCATGTTGAGTGGACAGAGCAAACCGGTGCGCAAGGGAAGTCCTACCATGTCAACACGGCCAATGGCCGATTTGATGGCTTGAGCTTTGAAGGCGGCAAACCCGGGTCTGTCCATGAAAGTTGGCCCGGTGTTGAAAATGCCAACATCAGCTTCGACATGAACGCAGAAGGCGGCCAGATCAAAGCCACAGTAGAAAAAGGCGCTATCAACATCAACCGCATCTTTGAAGAGTCACTGATTCCCATCGACAAACTTCAAGCCAGCATGAAGTGGCAAATTCAAAAAGGTGTTGTCTCGGTACCCGATTGGCAACTGAGTTTGAGCAACCCCGATGTGACGGGCGAATGGCGTGGCAACTGGAAGCCTAGCCCCCTGCCAAACAGTCTGGGGATCTTAGATTTGCAGGGCAATATCAGCCGTGGTGACGCCGCGCGTGTGCACCGATATTTGCCCTTGAGTTTGTCGCCAAATGTCAGGCACTATGTGCGCGACGCCGTGCTCAAAGGAGAGGTCCAAAACGTTGCGGTCAAAATCAAAGGTGATTTGAGTCATCTGCCATTTGCAAATCCCAAAGAGGGTGAGTTCCGTTTTGCGGGCAAAGTCAAAGACGTTCAATACGCCTATGTGCCAGCAAACGCCAGCAGCGCTGCATCGCGTAACGCCACACAAGAGCCCACATGGCCCGCGATGAACAATGTCAGCGGGGATGTGCTGTTTGATCGACTCAGTTTTAAAGTCAGTGGCGCTTCCGGGAAATGGGGCAGCATTCCATTTACGCAAATCAAAGCCGAGATCCCTAGCTTTAATGGAAAAGTGGTGGTCAACGTTCAGGGCGAGTCAAAAGCAGCCACGCCGCTGGTCTTGAATGATTTACGCGCCTCACCCGTCAACACGCTCCTCAGTGGTGTGTTGACGCAGGCCACTGGCAATGGCACCTTGAGTTCCAAATTGAAAATGAGTTTTCCGTTGGCAGAGTTGGATAAAACAAGTGTTCAAGGGAATGTGACGCTGTCTGGCAATGACATTCGCTTGCAAAACAGTTTGCCTCTGTTTGAAAAAGCACAAGGTGTCATTAACTTCAATGAATCTGGCTTTACCTTGGTGGGTGTCAATGCTCAGTTTTTAGGCGGCCCCATCAAGTTAGACGGCGGCACGCGTAAGTTACCGCCCAAAAGCACCGAGCCCAATCCGCTCATCAAAATACAAGGGCAAGTTTCAGCGGCCGGATTACGTCAAGCCAAAGAAATTCCATGGTTAAGTGCATTGGCCCAACATGCCAACGGTACCAGCACGTACACCGCCAGCTTGGGTTTTAAAGGCGGGCAAAGCGAGCTCAGTATTCAATCGCAACTTCAAGGCATGGCCTTGAATTTACCGGCGCCACTCAGCAAGCGCAGCGATGAGATGGTGGCCTTTAAGTATGACAACACGATTGTGAGCACCGTCAACAACAAAGCCCAACGCGATCAGATTCAACTCAATTGGGGACGCGCTTTGTCGGCTGCCTATTTGCGTGATGTGAGCCAAGCAGAGCCACGCATTTTGAATGGTCGTTGGGCCGTGGGTGATACACCTCCAAACACCAACACCAGCTTGGCAGAGTCTGGCGTGCTGGCCGTTTTCAATTTGCCCACGTTTTCGGTGGATGATTGGTTGCAAGTTTTTTCACCCGCCAAATCCAGTCCCACTTATAACGCCACACAAAACTTGGGCATTGGCCAAAGCGCACAAAATTATTTGCCCACGCGAATGACCCTCAAAGCAGGCGAGTTGGCCATTCAAGGCCGCGCTTTGCACAATGTCACCGTCAGTGGTTCCCGCGATGGTTTGTTGTGGCGCTCCAATTTGGATGCCAAAGAGTTCAGTGGCTACCTAGAGTACCGTCAATCCACACCTCAAAATGCTGGCCGCATTTATGCCCGATTGGCGCGCCTCAGTTTGCCGCCCTCAGCAGAACAAACCGTTGAGTCCTTGCTCGAAGATTCACCTGTGGCCATACCCGCTTTGGACATCGTGGTGGAAGATTTAGAGTTGCGCGGCAAGAAAATGGGCCGCGTAGAAATAGAAGCCATCAACACAGATCCCACCCTGCCTCGCAGCAGCACAGGTCGTGAGTGGCGTCTTCAAAAACTCAACATCACTTTGCCTGAAGCCAGCTTCAAAGCCACAGGCAAATGGATGACTGCCAAAGAGGGTGGTCAAGCCATGACTGACATGGCTTTTAAGTTAGACATTTCTGATTCGGGTGAACTGCTCAACCGCTTGGGAACCAAAGACGCTTTGCGCGGGGGTGGCGGCAAACTAGAAGGTCAAGTCAGTTGGCAAGGCTCACCCTTGTCATTGCACTACCCCAGCTTAGGCGGGCGCTTCAATGTCAACATTGGCCGTGGTCAGTTTTTGCAAGCCGAACCTGGTGTGGCCAAGTTGCTGGGCGTCTTGAGCTTGCAGGCCTTACCTCGCCGATTGTTGTTGGACTTTCGCGATGTCTTCAGCGCGGGTTTTGCGTTTGACACCATTCGAGGCGATGTGAGTATTCAGCAAGGCATTGCCAGCACTCGCAACCTGCAAATGAAAGGCGTGAATGCCGTGGTGCAAATGGAGGGAAGTTCAGACATTGCAAAAGAAACGCAAAACCTGCGTGTGCTGATCTTGCCTGAGGTCGATGCAGGCACGGCATCGCTGTTGGCCGGCATTGCGTTGAACCCCGCCATTGGTCTGAGTACCTTTTTGGCACAGCTGGTTCTGAAGCAGCCCTTGAGCCGCGTTAACACGCAAGAATTCGTGATTGACGGCACTTGGTCAGACCCCAAGGTGACCAAGGTCACCGCCGCAGCCAATTGATGGCGAAGCGCTGATCCGCTCCAGCATGGCGACACCTTCACTGCCTCGACTGACGCCCTTGTGGGTGTTCTTTAAATCGGCCACGCGATCATTTACCGATCGACGCATTTCGCTGTGGATTGCCTTGGTGGGCTTGGTCGTGGCGCTCTTGGTCACCCTGGTGTGGCTCGCGGGCCGCTACGAGGCCAGCCAATATCAAGCGGAGCTTGACCGCGACACAGCCGATGCCGTGAGTGACATTCGCAGCAGCTTTGGGCGTCATGTTTTGAATTTGCAAGGTTTGCAAAGCAAACACTTGAGCGCCAAACAATGGCAAGCAGAAGTGGTCAGTCTGCTCAATCAGAACCATGACTGGCTGCGCTTAGAGCGACGCGATGCACAAGGTGGCGTGCTGCACTTTTCAGAAACGCCCTTCAGAGCGCCCGTTTTTGATGTCAAAACACGCTTGAGTGAGCAAGTTGAAATCATGCAAACGTGTTTGCGTGCCAAACGTTTAAATGGCCCCGCTTATTCACGAAGTTATTTTGTGCCGCAAGCCAATGGCCTGGGCTTGGAAGTGATGGAGTTGTGTTTGCCCATCATCGAACAAGGCGGGCATGTGGGCTACACCCTCTTAACGTACGGTTTGCAAGAAATTCTGTCCACGCAATTGGGCGACACCTACGGCCGCCGCAACGAAATTTCTTTCATCGAACCCGATGGCACACGTTTGGCCATCTTTGGTACCTTGCCTCGTGCCAAGCGTTTGTTTACAGCGACACAGTTGCTCGACCTGCCCGGCAATACGTTGGTGCTGCGGATGGATGGCCGGCGGACCGCGCCCGATCTCTTTCCCAATATTTTGCCGGCACTGGTCACCGCCATGTCCATTGCGCTGGTCTCTGTCTTGGTCTTGTTGGTCAAAGACTCTCGTCGGCGATTAAAAGCAGAACGTGATTTAGCCGACGCGTTGGCCTTTCGAAAAGCCATGGAGGACTCCTTGGTCACAGGATTGCGCGCCAGAGATTTACACGGCCGCATCACGTATGTGAATCCCGCGTTTTGTCAGATGGTGGGCTTTGATCCCAGCGACTTGTTAGGTCGGTCGGCCCCCATGCCCTATTGGCCCCCTGAAATGGTGGGCGAATACCAGCAACGTCAGGCCGTGCGCTTGGCAGGCAACGCGCCACCTCGTGAAGGCTTTGAATCTGTCTTCATTCGCAAAGATGGCACGCGATTTCCGGTGCTGATTTTTGAAGCGCCCTTGATCAACGTTCTAGGCAAACAAACGGGCTGGATGAGTGCCTTCTTGGACATCAGCGAACAGAGGCGCATTGAAGAGTTGTCTCGCGCCAGTCAAGAACGCTTGCAGGCGACGGCCCGACTGGCCACGGTGGGTGAAATGGCCTCCTTGCTCAGCCACGAACTCAATCAGCCTTTAGCGGCTATTTCCAGCTACGCAACAGGCTCTTTGAATTTGATCAAGCAGCCACAAGGCGAGACGGCCTCTAGCGCCATGAGTGATCTTCAAATGGCTTTAGAGCGTATTTCTGAACAGGCCAGCCGCGCCGGCAAAGTCATCAACAGCGTGCACGACTTTGTCCGCCGCCGCGATCAAGATCGAGAAATTGTCCAGCCGCGCTTGATCATAGATGCCGTGATGCCCTTGATTCAATTGCAAGCGCACAAATTAAATGTTCGCGTCACCACGCAGATAGCGCCCCAATTGGCCAATGTTTTGTGCGATCGAACCATGGTGGAACAAGTCTTGTTGAATCTCGCTCGCAATGGCATGCAGGCCATGGACGACCCTCAATGCTTGTCGCGGGTCTTAACGCTTCAGGTCAAGCGTGCCGGCTCCAGTTTGTCGCATGGCTGGATTGAGTTTTCAGTCATCGATTTAGGCTTGGGCATTTCACCCGACATTGCCAAGCAACTGTTCACCCCTTTCTTCACCACAAAGTCTGAAGGCATGGGACTGGGTTTGAGTTTGTGCCGGACCGTGGTCGAGCAACACGGGGGTCACCTCGATTACGAAGCATACCTGCCGCAGGGAACCGTCTTCCGATTTACCCTTCCCACCGCCGCAGAGGTTTAAGCAACGCTTAAAATTCAGCCATGCAACCTGCGCTCAATGCTTGTGTTTACATTGTGGATGACGATGCCATCGTGCGTGACGCCATGGCATGGTTGCTTCGCTCACGCCGCTTGATGAGTGAGTCCTTCGAGAGTGCTGACGCCTTTGAGCTCATGCTCAACGACAAGTTTCCTGGATCCAGTGCACCCGTGCCCACACAAGCCGGTTGTATTTTGTTGGATGTTCGAATGCCAGGCCAAAGCGGCTTGGCTCTGTTTGAAACGCTGATAGGCAATGGCCTGGCACACACCTGGCCCGTTATTTTTCTCAGCGGCCACGCCGATGTGCCCACGGCCGTTGACAGCGTCAAACGGGGGGCCTTTGATTTCTGTGAAAAGCCTTTTTCTGACAACGCTTTGGTCGACAGAGTCGAGCAAGCGCTGGCCCTGTCGCAAGAGCGTTTGGCATTGCATCTTCAAAGTGCCGGTTTGGTCTCGCGTTTGGCTGAGTTAACCGAACGCGAGCGCGATGTGTTGCGCTTGGTAGTGGAGGGCTTGCCCAATAAATTGATCGCCAGCCAACTCGACATCAGCGTGCGCACCGTTGAAGTTCACCGCTCTCGTGTCTTTGAAAAAATGGATGTCAAATCTGCGGTCGAGTTAGCCAATTTATTACGCGAGCTTTAAGTTGACTCGCCTTTTAAAAATAAACACGATGTATCGCACACGCCGCCACACACCTTCTGTGATCTCTTGGGGTGGCATTGGCCTTGCCATTGTTTTGTTGATGTCGTGTTCATCACCGCCCAAAACACCCCCCAAAAACACGAGCGTCGTTAAGCCTGAAGAGACCACGACGGTGTCCTCTTCTACCTCCGATGTTTCTCCGTCCACGGTCTTGCGCAGCAAAAGTCGATGGGTCGTGGCCTCTTGGTCTGAATTACCTGGCCTTGAATCAGACAACTTGAATGAGGCATGGGTTGCTTGGCTTCAAAGTTGCACGCGCGCACCTGCCAACACCAGTAAAACGTGTCAAGACGTGAAGCGCTTGGACGGTCAATCTTTGTCTGCGCAAAGAACTTGGTTAACCCAAAATTTTCAGCCCTATCGGGTTGAGTCTTTCAGTGGCGCCACACCGGCGACTGGCATGCTCACTGCTTATTACGAGCCCATTTTTGAAGCCAGCAGAACACCCAAGCCGGGTTTTAGCGTGCCCTTGTATGGCGTACCCAACAATTTGAAGTCCAGAAGTCCTTGGTACACGCGCGAAGAAATTTCAAAATTACCTGCGGCACAAACAGCCTTGAAAGGCAAAGAAATTGCGTACATTGCAGACCCGGTCGATGCCATGGTGCTGCACATCCAGGGCTCTGGACGCTTGTGGGTGACAGAAAACAATGGCAATCGCAAACAAATTCGCTTAGCGTTTGGAGGCACCAACGATCACCCCTACCAAAGCATCGGCCGCTGGTTGCTAGATCAGAAGTTGACCAAAGATGCCACTTGGCCAGGGATCAAGTCATGGATTGCCCAAAACCCCCGTCGCACGCAAGAACTGCTGGCACAAAACCCTCGCTTTGTCTTTTTCAAAGAGGAGGCATTGAACGGTGCAGAGGCCTTGCTTGGCCCCAAAGGTGCACAGGGTGTCCCGCTCACCCCGGGTCGATCGATCGCTGTTGATCCCGGGAGTATTCCCTATGGCACGCCTGTTTGGTTGTCTAGCCAAGGCGCTCAGGTGAGTTTGCAACGCATGGTATTGGCCCAAGACACAGGCAGCGCCATTGTGGGGGCGGTTCGGGCAGATTATTTTGTCGGCTCTGGGGATGCCGCGGGCGACATGGCCGGGCGTCTCAAACAAGACATGAAAGCATGGGTTTTACTTCCACGATAAGCTTTGGCGTTCTACACTTCGTAGCACTGACTTTGAAAGTGGAAGACCATGAACGCTCCCTTGCCAGAACACCTGCGCCAAGCATTGGCCAACGTCACCCTCGACGATAAGTACAGTCTTCAAACCGGACGCGCCTTTATGAGTGGCGTTCAAGCATTGGTGCGATTGCCCATGCTGCAGCAAGAACGCGACGCCCTCTCGGGGAAAAAAACCGCAGCCCTGATCAGTGGCTATCGCGGCTCACCTTTGGGGGGCTATGACCAAGCGCTGTGGAAAGCCAAACCCTACTTAGAAAAACACCACATTGTTTTTCAACCCGGTGTGAACGAAGAGTTGGCAGCGACGGCTTTGTGGGGCACGCAGCAAATGGGTTTTGCACCGCCGGGTAGCAATCAGTTTGATGGTGTGTTTGGTATTTGGTATGGCAAAGGACCCGGCGTCGATCGCTGCTCTGATGTTTTCAAACACGCCAACATGGCCGGCACCACGCCTTGGGGTGGTGTATTGGCCATTGCTGGCGATGACCATGTGGCCAAAAGCTCAACGGCCGCCCATCAAAGCGATCACATTTTTAAAGCATGTGGCTTGCCTGTCTTTTTTCCAAGCTCTGTGCAAGAGGTGTTAGATCTTGGCATTCACGCCATTGCACTCAGTCGCTTTGCCGGTGTCTGGTCTGGCATGAAAACCATTCAAGAAATTGTGGAATCCAGTGCCACAGCAGACATCAGTGCCGATCGCGTCAAAATTGTTTTACCCGACTTTGAGATGCCGGCAGGCGGCGTTCATATTCGCTGGCCTGACACGGCACTAGAGCAAGAAGCACGATTGTTTGATTACAAATGGTATGCCGCATTGGCTTACATTCGTGCCAATCGTTTGAATCACAACGTCATTGAAAGTGCCAATGATCGTTACGGCATCATGGCCAGTGGCAAAGCGTACAACGATACGCGTCAAGCCTTGGTCGATTTGGGTCTAGATGATACAACGTGTCAGCGCGTTGGTATTCGCGTCCACAAGGTTTCTGTGGTGTGGCCCCTTGAAGCACAAACCACGCGTGAGTTTGCCAAAGGTCTTCAAGAAATTTTGGTGGTTGAAGAAAAGCGTCAAATCATCGAATACCAACTCAAGGAAGAACTCTA
>JACCDQ011185468.1_pt1 | contig 25258 bp, 23 predicted proteins | sample 7446031 | NCBI WGS metagenome assembly JACCDQ01 (sample SAMN15323442, study PRJNA562643) | freshwater metagenome | isolation source: river surface water | place: USA:Blue River Watershed | collected 2017-08-17 | reverse complement strand
TTAAACATAAAACCTTGCCCTTTTTCTCGGTACAGTACCACCCAGAAGCCAGTCCCGGCCCTCACGATGCAGATTATCTCTTTGCGTCCTTTGTGCAGTTAATGCGAGAACATAAAGCCTCTAGTTCCCCGGCTTAGAGGGATTGGAAGAGCGGTCAGTGTCAGAAGGGGGCTGGTTAATCCCGGCCCCGGTAAAAGCGATAAGCATAGGGAGCGTATCGAACCAATCGCGTATTTTATACCATTTTCCCAAGCCCTTGTCATAGATCAGCGTGATCAAATCCTTGCGGTGAGAGGGTTGAGTATGTCGGTTATTTTGCAATTGGGTTCCTTCAGCGTCTTGTTTTTAGTCAGCAAAGGCCATTATGCAAAATTCCGTTTACTAGATTATTATATATATTTCCATAGAAATTGATAAAATATGGATATTGAATCAAATCAAAGTAATTAATTTAGATGGCAGGAATCGAAGGATTTAAGATCAAGAACTATAGAACCCTCAGAGACATTACTCTAGGGAAACTTTGGAATACCCAAGACAGAGCATCATTGACACCGATGACAGCTGTGATTGGTAAAAATGGTGTTGGTAAAAGTACACTCTTTGATGCTTTTGGTTTTCTCTCAGATTGTTTGAAGGGAGGTGTTGAAGAAGCTTGTGACGCTCGCGGAAGAGGTGGTTTTGAACAAATTCGCTCTCAAGGCACGGATGGAAGTATTGAGTTTGAAATTTATTACAAAGAAGATCGTAATGCAAGACCAATCACTTATGAGCTATCTATAGATCTTGATTCAGATGGGAGACCTTTCGTGAAGCAAGAAAGGCTTCGACAAAGGAGAAAAGGACAGAAAACGGGATGGCCATTTTCCTTTCTAATCCTTAATGAAGGTAAAGGTATCGCATGGAAGGGGGAGGAAGAAGGGAAACAGGTTGAGGAAGATCAAGAAGAATTTGATCTACTGAATTTAATCGAAAGGCTTCGTAAAGGTGAAGCAGAAGAAGAAAGTAAAGAAACTGAAGTCGTTGAGCTGAATGATAAGCGAAAGCTGGGAATTGCGACTTTAGGCTCATTAAAACAGCATCCCAGAATTTCCTTATTTCGTAGGTTTATAGAAGGGTGGTATCTTAGTTACTTCACACCAGATGCGGCGCGAAGTTTGCCTCTTGCTGGCCCTCAGAAACATTTAAATATACATGGAGATAATCTTGGGAATGTAGTCCAATTTATGGAAAGAGAGCATTCTAAAAAGTTCCAGTCGGTTCTGGATAGTATTTCTCGTAAAATACCAGGCATACAGAAAATTAGTACGGAGAAAAGCCCGGATGGGAGACTATTATTGAAATTTAATGATAGGGGATTTCAAGATCCATTCTATGTACAGCAAATGTCTGATGGCACTCTTAAAGTCTTTGCTTATTTATTGCTTCTAGAAGATCCTTTACCTCCACCATTTATATGTATCGAAGAACCAGAGAATGGCTTGTATCATAAACTTTTAGAAACATTAGCACAGGAGTTTAGAGAACACGCTACAGGACGAAAAGGAGGGTCTCAAATTTTTATCACCACCCATCAACCTTATTTTGTAGATGCTCTTCAACCCGAAGAGGTCTGGGTACTTGAAAAAGGACAGGATGGTTTCTCAACAATCAAGCGTGCAAGTGAAGACTCTCTGATAAAGAATCTGGTTTTCCAAGGTTTACCTCTTGGTGGACTTTGGTACAGTGATTACTTGGATAAAAGGTAGATCAATGCACTTTGAAATTCTTGTTGAAGATATTTCTAGCAAAACTGCCCTCGAAATTCTTATTCCTAAGATTATTGAGGATAGCAACACGTTTGATATTCATCCTTATAAAGGTATAGGACGTATTCCTCAAGGTCTGAAGGCTTCCTCTGATCCCAAACGACGTATTCTGCTTGACCAACTTCCGAGGCTTATTCAAGGCTATGGTAATACATTTACTAGTTATCCTCCTAGTTATCCCGCTGTATTGATTATTATTTGTGATCTTGATGATAGATGCTTAAGCAATTTTCGCAAAGAATTGCTCGATTGTGTAGATAAATGTGTTGTGAAACCAGATACTCACTTCTGCATAGCGATTGAGGAAGTAGAATCTTGGTATTTAGGTGATATCAGTGCCATACAATCTGCTTACCCTAATGCAAAAGTTGCCATTTTAAATTCCTATGTTAACGATAGTATTTGCGATACATGGGAAAAGTTGGCTGATGCAATATTCTCAGGTGGTTCTCAATGTTTAGCTAAGTTAGGTTGGCAAGCAGTTGGAAAAGAAAAGATGGCTTGGGCGAGTAATATCACTCCTCATATGGATATAGATAATAATCAATCACCAAGCTTTTGCTATTTTCGAGACAAACTTCGCTCCTTAAGCTCTGTATAATAATAGTTGTCTTCACCGGAATCGTACACTAAAGCTCTTAAAATCTTTGGATGTCTTAAATTTTGAGTTCAATATCTCGCCGGTTGAAAGGTAAGTCCTGATTAATCGCTTCAATTTCGGACTGTTCCATCTGATTAATCTCGTCAATATAATAGTGCAAAATTTGCATCATTTTTTGGGATTTATTTCTGACAGGACAGAACTGCCGATCAACAATAAACTAATTGTTGTTACAAGGCTATTGGTGAACTTAATTTTCATGGTAATTAGTTATTTGATGCTTAAGTTTTATTGTGTGTACACAGTGGTGGCTCCGCCGTTGATCGCCGTTCACTCACCTGGAACACGAATCAAAGGTATTGGGCTGATGTCTCAGATTTTTTGAATAAATCGGGCATAAGAAATTAATCTGTGTAATCCTAAAATCTATCCGAATCCGTGTTTTAACAGAGAATTAAACTGAAGTAACCCATACCCCATAAAAACTCTAACACCTCCCCTAGACCAAAATCAAACTATCTTGAACGACTTTAACCTCTTGACGAGAAAAACCATCCTCTTCGAGTAATAGTTCTAACACCTCCTGCCCATTTTTAGTGGATTCCTCGTAAGTCTCGCCATGAGTCCGAAAATGGATAGTGATTTAGTTGTAGTGGTGATGGCTTAAGCCTTTGCTAATTGGGCATTGTAGTCATGTATAAAATACCAAATTGCCCCAATATGATTTTCCACATTTTTGGAAAAAGAGAGGCTTTAGCACACCAATCAGGAAATTCGTTGTCGCAAGGTATTATTTAATCTGACCACATGATGAGTTTGACCTGTCTCCTTACCAACAGCTCGATGACGTTTACGAGGAATAACTGTCTCATAAGATACCCAAAAATCGGTGTAAGCAATAGCACATTGTCGGTAAACAGGAGGCAAACTTGCCCAAAGTTTCTTGGCAGATTCACGGCTTCTGTCTCCAATATAACAACCCACGATTTCTCTTGTTTTTCTGTCTATTGCTAACCAGACATAAAATTTATTTTCTTTGGAGAAAACAAATGACCAAAGCTCATCACATTCGATAGTTAATTTCCCTCGCGCTTTTTCTGAAACGCTTATCTGACATCGAATCACTATCCCTGTTCCTACCCTATTAAATTTGGACAATCAAGACCGCCAAAACTCCAAGAATGCCGGCAAAGAGTAAGTAAATTGCCATGGGCAGAAGTAACTGACGGAGCAGGATTCCCTCGCGTCCCAGTAATCCGACCGTTGCCACCGCCGGCACAATATTAGAAACGGAAATGATATTGCCCGCCGTCGCTCCCACACATTGCAGAGCCAGAATCACAGAGGCCGGTGCACCAATTTGTTCAGCCACCCCAAATTGAAACAGAGAAAACATCATGTTGCTGACGGTAGCACTACCCGATACAAAAGTTCCCATCATACCGACGACCGGGGCAAAAAACGGCCAGACTTGACCCAACAGGCTTGAAACGCCATCGGCTAGGGTGAGGGGCATACTGGGCAGGCCGGAAGTGTTTACGTCGGAGTTAATAAAGACCTTAGCCATGGGGACAGACGCACCGATCGCCAAGGCCGTAGCCAGGAGTTTCTGAGCGGCTCCGGCGATCGCCCGTTGCATTGGTTTGACCTGCATTTGATGCAAGAAGTAGGTGCAGATGGCCACCAGGACAAAAATAGTGCCGGGCAAGAATAAGGGGCGAGTGGCAATGCTGACATCGGTTCCCCAAATATTGGCAAAGCTGATTTGGACAGATTGGAGCCATCCCCGTAAGGGCAGAAATCGCAGGCGGGACAGAGCCAAGAAAATCCCCACCAACAAATAGGGAGTCCAGGCCTGTAACCCCGTCATTGAAACCGGTGTCGTGGTCGTTTCACGGGGAGTCGTTCCCAACCAAATCGGTGGCCACTGGGCTGGATCGGGAAAATCCCAGCTTGTCTTGGGTTTGAGAAATCCAGCTTTGGCCGCAGGAACAACGATCGCCAAACCTACCAACGCCCCCACCAAAGAAGGAAATTCGGGGCCAATTAAGAGAGCCGTGATGGCGTAGGGAATAGCAAAAGCAAGGCCCGCAAATAGGGCAAAGCCGGCGGCGGGGAGAGCCTCTTTCCAAGACCGGCGGTCGCCAAAATAGGCCGTCATCATCATGATCAACAACAAGGGAATAAACGTCCCAATCACCCCTTGCATTAACCCAATCTTCGTGCCAATCACCCCCAGATAGTCGGATAACGCTAACCCCAACTGGGCAATTTCCTGTTCCACGCCCTCAGAGCCTTCTAAACCACTATCCATACCAATAAGAATCGGTGTGCCGACCGCACCAAAGGCGGCCGAAGCGGTGGGAATCAGCATTGCGGCAATCACAGCGGCCATAGCCGGAAACCCAATCGAGACCAACAGGGGCACAACAATGACAGGCGTACTACCAAACCCCGATGCTCCCTCAATGAAACTGCCAAATAACCAGGCAATGATGATCACCTGAATGCGGCGATCGCCGGAAATCCCTAACAAGCCCTGACGAATTTTATTCATCGCCCCTGATTCCTGCAAGGTATTGAGCAAGAGGATCGCCCCAAAGACAATGTAAAGAATTTCGAGAATGATAATCAGTCCCTGCACCGTTGAGGCGGCAACCTGAATCAAGGGTACTTTCCAGAGGGCTAGAGCAATGATCACCGTTACGAGATAAGCAACGGGCATGGCCTGAGTAGCAGGACGATTGGCAATAACCAAAAGCAAAAAAGCCGTCAGAATGGGAGCCAGAGCAAACAGAGAGTAAAGGGCGAGTTGCATCGTTCAATGGTTGGTCTATTGCCTTGCCAGGCAACCCCTAGGTTTTAGGGAAATGGGTCTTGGTCACCCATCAAAAATATCACAGCCCTAGAACAATCTTGGGTTGATGGCTCGCAGACGAGGGGGCTGATTTTCGACAGGATGGCGACCTCTTGGAAAAATTAAGCTAAAAATTGAGCATTTTGGCGATTTTAATCTCTCTTCTCAATCTTGTATTGTTGCTTGTTCTCTTTTCCGTACGGGAATGTGGGTTAGAATGTCACCACTGTCAATCCTACGTTCTCACTAAGAGCTATGGCCAAAAATCACGTTTTGGGACTTCTCCTCAGTGGTTTCATCCTTCTTGACTTCAGCACCTTCACGGCGATCGCCAAAGCGGATGATGATTATGACCGGGACGTAACTCCCGCAGAAAGGACTAAAATCGAACAGGTTTTACAATCCTTGGGTTGTACTTCCGCTGAGGATATGGACTTTGAAATAAACAATAATTTGTATGCAATTGATCGGGCAACCTGTCAGGATGGCAAAAAATACGAGATTTATTTAGATACCAATTATCAAGTCAAATTTAAACGCCAAGATGATGATTAAGAAGGCTCACCGGGCGATCGCCAATTAAGTCTTAGCTATTACTGAAAACCATCTTTCTTTTGACCCTAGTAAATCACCATGTTAACGGGAATCACCTTAGCGGTATTCGGCTTTTTAGGTCAACTTTGGGGAACCCCTCAATCCCCTCCCTCTGGCATCCCCGTCGCCTGGTCAGCGGCCAAAATTTTTGATTTACCCACCCAAACTGACCCAGTGGTAGATGAAATCGTGCGAGAATACTTAAATGATTTGGCGGCGAAGGGATACGACCCGGCCCAACAGGGGATTTGGATGCAGAGTGAATGGGCCTACCTCGTCGAAAAACAAGCCCATACTCCGCGATCGGCCGCCTCTTTAACGAAAGTGGCGACTACCCTGGCGGCATTAAATCAGTGGGGATTAGACCATCGTTTTACCACGCGCATCTATACAACGGGAAACCTTACCGATGGCACCTTACAGGGAGATTTAATCATTGTCGGGGGTTACGATCCGCTTTTTGTTTGGGAAGAGGCGATCGCCCTGGGGAATGCCTTAAATGAGTTAGGGATTCAAACCATTGCAGGGAATGTGATTATCACCGGGCCGATGGCCATGAACTTCAAGCGGGAACCCGGATTAGTGGGGAGTTTACTCGCCCAGGCCTGGGATACCAAGCGTTGGTCAGGAATCATCACCAAACAGTATGAAGCCCTACCCCCCGGCACTCCCCGTCCCCAAATCACCGTCCAAGGCTCGATTCAATCGGTCGGTCAACTGCCAGAAAACGCGCAATTATTGCTGACCCATCAATCCCTGACCCTGGGGCAACTGCTCAAACAAATGAATATTTATAGCAATAATGACATGGCGGAAATGATCGCGGAAGCCGTTGGTGGGACGAATGTGGTGATGGAGAAAGCAATACAGTTAGCGAAAGTTCCCCTAGGGGAAATTCAACTCAAAAATGGGTCGGGTTTGGCCGTGGAAAATCGGATGTCTCCCCAGGCTGTCACCTTGCTATATCAAGCAATCCAAGCACAATTACAGGGAACAAATGAAACTCTTTCCGATTTATTCCCCGTCATGGGCCGCGATCGCCAAGGAACCCTAGAATGGCGCAGTATGCCCAAAGGCTTAACCGTCAAAACCGGTACCTTAAACCGAGTCAGTGCCTTAGCGGGTATTATTCCTACCCAGGAAAGGGGTATTGTCTGGTTTTCGATTATTAATAGTGGACCCAACTTTGATCGTCTGAGGGCCGAACAGGATAAGTTTTTACAGAAATTAGCCGCCCATTGGCAAATCCTCCCGACGGATCTCACTCCCGGCCCCAATGATCAAATTCAGCTAGGCGATCCAGCCCGACTGGTCAAAAATACCGTTAATCCCCCGCAATCCTAGGCATTGCCAACAATAGGCCAGAAAAAAGAGGCGATCGCTGACCTCTTCTTTCCACTCAAGTAATTAATGGCTACTTAACTGCCGCTAAATCTGTTTTGTCCCTAGCAATGACAGCCTTTAAGCGATCCACGGCCTCAGACCGGGATTCCGAACGACTCAACCGATAGAAAAAGAGCGCGGGAGCCACTCCTAAGAGTAATCCTAAGAAAATAGGAGGATAAATCTCTGCCCCAATACTCATCATCGCAGCAAAGGCAAAATTACTGAGATACATCACTAAAGGTAACACTGGTTGTCCCTCTGGCAGTTGTAACGGTTTCAGTCGCCATAACAGGGTCGCAACGGTCATAAAGACACAGCCGGTTCCGAACCAACCCGCAAAATTTTGGTAGGGCATCCCAAAGAAAGCTCCCGGTTGTCCCCACAGCCAAAACGGCATCCGGGTTTGACTCATGGCCGGATCTAAAACAAAATCCCAGGACATTAACAATAAAGAGCCAAACAGGATAGACACAACTTCCTTTTGCCAGGTGACCCAGGTCAGTTTTTGTAAGCCCAGACGCACAATAATATAGGCACTAAATCCTAGATAAAACCAAGAAAGAGGAATCGTAAAGGGAACTAAACCCGCAATTTTATAACCCAGTCCCGATAGATAGCGGTAGTCACCAAAAGGAAAACCGGTACTGGTTCCCAACAATTCGGCACTTAACGACAGGGCGATCGCCGAGACCATAAACGTTAAACTATGCCAAGCCCCCAAAATCCGATAGGCATAAACCGCCACCGCCGCCATGCCCAGTAGCATATAGACAACGCCGCCCCCCGCCATAGACCAGCGAAAAGCTACTTGACCCACATCGGGTAAATTTGCAATAAATTCAGGGTGAGGTAACACTAACAACAACCCCGCTAATCCAAAGCCCATAGCCGCTATATGAGCCAGCAGGAGCAGACGTTCAATACGCATTGGTTTATCCATCATCTGTTCACGATTTACATAAAGATACAATAAGCTACGTCCTCTAGTTTACAAATCTTTACGAAAAAGATCTGCTTTCTCAGGAAATTCCCTAAAAAATCTCTTCAGTCCTCGAAAAACCGTTAAGATGGGGTCATTAGGACTTCCTTCAAGGCCATGAACCATTCCTCCCCTGTCTCTGCTTTGGTATTGCGACCGCTTCAGTATCGAGACTTAGATAGCGTTGCGCGTTTAGCCTCCCTGGCTTCGGATCTTCAGGATGAGCGATTAGCCGTCCAGGTGGAACAAATGAGGGCTTGGTTTGGGCTGTTGAAATGTCTCAGTTATTTTCCCAATCCGTTTCAATATTTTTTTGCGGGTTTTGTGGCCGAATTAGCCGAAGAGTTGCGGGGCTTTGTCCAAATTACACCCTTTAACCGGAGTCGGACAACCTGGCGGGTAGAACGGGTCTTGGTGGAAAATTCCGCGATTCAGCCGGATTTGGTGACTGATCCCAAGGGGATTGGCTCTCAGCTTTTGCGTCATTGTTTCCAAGCGGTCTGGGAGGCGCGGACTTGGTTACTAGAGGTGAATATTGAAGCGAAAAATATCCTGGCTCTCTATCGGCAAAATGGGTTTCAACCCTTGGCTCAGATGACCTATTGGGCTTTGTCTCCGGCTTTATTGCAGGAATTAGCGGCGAATGATCCAGATTTACCCAATTTGTTACCGGTCAGTAATGCGGATGCCCAGTTGCTTTATCAACTCGATTGCGTTTCCATGCCGCCCTTAATGCGTCAGGTCTTCGATCGCCACCCCTCGGATTTCCAAACGGGAGTCGTCAAATCTTTAATTCATAAGTTGCAAAATTGGTGTTGTCAACAACGGATGTTTCAGGGTTATGTGTTTGAACCCCAACGCAAAGCGGCGATCGCCTATTTTCAATTAACTTTGTCGTTAAATCCCCAGCGTCCCCACCAGGCAGAGTTAACCGTGCATCCGGCCTATACCTGGCTCTATCCCAAACTTCTGTTTCAGATGGCCACGTTAGTGAAGGATTCCCCTTACCAATGTTTAGAATTAATGTCTGCGGATTATCAACACGAACGGGAAGAATACCTGCAACAATTAGGAGCCGAGCGCGTTGAACATACTTTATTAATGTCGCGTTCTGTCTGGCATAAATTAAAAGAAACCAAAGCTGAAAGGATTCCCCTGGCCGGCGTGTTACAAAACTTGCAGCCGGTTCCGCGAACCCCCATTCCTAGCCGGATTTCTCTGTTGCAATCCCTGAAGTCTCCCCTGGAAAACAATGAATCCGGGCATCCGGCTCCCAACGGGGATGAGATTGCGGAAAATGGGCATAGTTAGTTAACCAGAATCCCTTGTCTCTACCCCGATTAGCCGGGCAGGGTAAAAGCTTGTCCCGGTTCTGGTTGCAGAACTTCGGTGGCTAGTTTCGCCTGGGTTAATAGTTGGCGAAAGTCGGCGATCGTGCCTTCTTCGCGGAAGATTTTACCGATAATGCCCTCATACCGAATATCGGCGGCGGCTGAGGTGGGGATAATCACCTGGGGTTTGAGCCATTGACACAGTTCGACACTGGTTTTTTGTCCCTGGAGTACGGGAATCAGATGCAACAAGCTGGCTCCGACAACGGGGGTTAACACCGCATCAACTGACCCGATCGCCTTCAGGTCAGGGGAATGGAAACCATGGGGTTCGTAGTAGAGCCGATAACCAGTCACCAGATCCGTTAAAAGGTAGGCATTTTCAATAGTGGTCGGGCCAACGGGAGACCCGGCAAAGGCTTGGATTTTAACCCGCTCATTCAAGACAAAACTTTCTCCAGGGGCGATCGCCGTAACCGTAGAAAAACCGAGGGAAGTGACCACCTGGGCGGCCTTGGGAGAACCGAGAACAGGACAGTCGGGATTTAAGGTTTTGAGGGTAGGGGGATGGGTATGATCCTCAAGACCCTGGGATAATAAAATCAGGGAAATATCGGGGGGAAGGGAATAAACGCGATTTTTGTCACCTTTAAAAAGCCAGGGGGCATTGCCAAAGACCAAGGAGCCGACTAACCAAGGGTCAAGGAGAATCGTTTGTTCCTGAATTTCGATGAGCCAAGAATTGCTGTCCAACCACGTTAAACGCATAAAATTTTTGGTTTCAATTGTTGCTTGCGACGCTTTGTTTAGACTGTACCGAAATTTTCAAAGGTTTGCTGAGTTTTCCCATCTTTCTCAAACTGGTCTGATCGCTGTAATCTCCCCTAATCCGTTGAAGCTCCGGCATTTTCCAGCTTTTGACCCAGTTTCGGTTCCGTTCCCGCCAATAATCGGGCAATATTCGTTTTATGGCGCACAATCACATAAATGCCCCCGACGATTCCAAAAAGCAGATAGGGTAACGGTTGTTGTAATAGGATCATCAAAACCGATACGGCGATCGCCCCGACAATAGAACTAATCGAAACAATGCGGGTAAAGGCAATGGTGACTAAAAAACTGCCGAGGGTTCCCAAAGCCACCCAGGGATTCATCACGCATAAAACCCCTAAACTGGTGGCAACGGATTTGCCCCCGGTAAAATTCAACCAAATAGATTTACTGTGACCCACAATCGCCGCGATCGCTGTTAGGGTAATTAATTCTGCTTGCCAGGTTTCCGGGATACTGCCCGGTAAACCCCATTGATACCAGGCACTAACCAAGCTGACGGCTACCATGCCTTTTACAATATCAATGCCTAATACGGCGATCGCTGGCCCTTTACCTAGGGTACGCAAAACATTGGTCGCTCCCGTTGAACCTGACCCTTCCTGGCGAATATCAATGCCCTTCAGCAATTTACCCGCCCAATAACCCGTTGGGATAGAGCCAAATAGATAGGCAACGAGGAGCAAAACCGCACTCCAAACCAATGCTGTGGTGGTGGTATTCATAAACCGCTAGGGGGTATCAGACAACGAAAAACTGATCATTAAAATTTAACAATAAAGGCAAAATGGTCAAGATCCCGCAAAATGGAAAAAGGATCATTGACGGAGTTTTCTTTCATGTTGGCTTTTATCCTGGCGATCGCCATTGGCCTCGCAAGTCTAGTCTTTTTCTTTTCGGCCTTTTTTGCCCCGAAACTACACCGCAAAGATGATTTTCTCTGGAGTGGGATCGGATTTTTCTATGCCCTAGTTCTCTGGATTTGTGCCACGCGCATCACGGGGGGAGTGCTACTGGGTCAGGGAGCTGCCGTTATTTTGATCCTATCTTTTACCTGGCAAACGCTGAAGTTACGGGCCGCGATCGCCGATCCGGAGAACCGAGGGGAAACTCCTCAATTTTCTCTGTTGGATTGGGTAGCCGGGGGGAAAACACGCCGCAAAGTCACACCGGTATCTAGTCCAGCACCGGAACCTGTTAAACCGACTCCGGAACCGGCGGCCACTGTCACCCCTACCCCGGAAGCGGTAGAAGCAGTAGAAGTGGTCGAAGTGGTGGAAGAAAGTAAAGAAACCCTGGCTGTTACTCCGGCAGAAACGCTGTCTCCCGTTACGCCTCAAGCAGTAGAAGATTTAGAAGATTTAGAAGTTACTGAAGAAACCTCTTCCCCTGTTCCGGCCCAAGCCCCAACCCCCCCGGCTCCGAAATCCTCCAAACCGGGCTTTTTCAGCGGCCTGTTTGGTAAAAAAACGAAACCGACTCCCCCGGATCCCACCCTAGCAACGGTTTTAGACGAAACTGATCCCGAAGAAGACTGGGAAGAAAGTCCTTCAGAAGTCGAGGTTGTTACAGAAACCTTAGCGGTTACGGAACCCATTACCGAACAAGTTGCTGAATCAGTGACGGAACCCGTGACGGATTCCCCAGAAATCCCTAACGAAACGGTGGCCGAGACTCCCGCAGAGGAGTTAGATCCCTCTCTCCCTAGTTCTGATGATGAGTTAGACGATCTGGATGATCTGTTAGAAGATGATCCGCTAGAAGAGGATGAGCCTTTAGAGCCTTCCCCGGCTACGATTGAAACCCCCATCAATGAAGAGATGCCTCTTTCCACCATGGCGGAAACCTTAGAAATCTATGAAGAAGACCTGGAAGAGTTTGAACCCTATCTAGGGGGCAATGAAACCGCGACGTTAGTAGAAGACTCTCAGCCATTACCAGTTAAGCCTGATGAAATGCAGGATAAACCGGCAACGGATTCCTCACCGACTTAGGCCGCCCCAGGGAAATGCCGTTAGAATCAAAAAAAGTGAGTGTTTCCCTTTCTATGTGTCTAGGTATTCCGGGTCAAATTACTGCCATTGTTAATCCTGATTTATCCCTGGCCAAAGTGAATATTGCGGGGGTAGAACGGGTAGTCAATATCGCCTGTATTGTGGATGAACAGCATCCGCCGGCGACTTGTTTGGGGGAGTGGGTGTTAGTCCATGTGGGATTTGCGCTCAATCGTTTGTCTGCGACAGAAGCAGAGGAAACCTTACAGTTATTAGACCAGTTAACCTTAGCGGCAGAACTTATTCCCGATGAAGTACCTGCATGAGTTTCGTGATCCGGAGAAAGCCCAGGCTCTCCTCGGCCAGATTGAGCATTTAACCAGTCAATTAGGGTTAGATCGGCCACTGAAAATTATGGAAGTCTGTGGCGGTCATACCCATGCCATTTTTAAAGCGGGGTTAGAAAGTTTGTTACCAGCAGGCATTGAACTGGTGCATGGGCCGGGCTGTCCGGTGTGCATTATGCCCAGGGGACGGATTGATGAGGCGATCGCTCTGAGTCGAATACCGGGAGTGATATTAACGACCTTTGGGGATGTCATGCGGGTGCCGGGGTCAAAACAAAGTTTGTTACAGGCTAGGGCAGAAGGGTCGGATATTCGTTTGGTTTATTCGCCCTTGGATGCGTTGACGTTAGCCAAGGCCCATCCCGGTAAAGAGGTGGTTTTCTTGGCGATCGGGTTTGAAACAACGGCTCCCAGTACGGCCCTCACGGTGTTACAGGCCCAGCAGGAAGGGGTGAACAATTTTAGTCTTTTTTGTAATCATGTCTTAGTCATGCCCGCTTTAGAGGCTCTTTTAAGTAATCCTAATCTGCAACTGGATGGTTTTATTGGCCCTGGTCACGTCAGTATGATCATTGGGACGGAACCCTATCAGCCGATCGTCGAGCAATACCATAAACCGTTAGTTGTGGCGGGTTTTGAGCCGTTAGATATTTTGCAAACTCTGTGGATGTTACTAAAACAATGGACGGAGGGGCGTTGTGGGGTGGAAAATCAATATACGCGATTGGTACAAACCCAGGGGAATCTCATCGCTCAACGGGCGATCGCCCAGGTGTTTACAGAACGGGAAAGCTTTGAATGGCGGGGCTTAGGCCAGATTCCTCGATCAGGTCTACAAATCCGGGCCGAGTACCAGGCCTTTGATGCCGAACAGAAATTTGTCATGCCCCATCTCACCGTTCCGGATCACCGGGCCTGTCAGTGTGGCGAGATTTTACAAGGCACGTTAAAACCCTGGGAATGCAAGGTTTTTGGTACGGCTTGTACCCCAGAAAATCCCCTCGGAGCCTGTATGGTCTCTTCCGAAGGAGCCTGTGCGGCCTATTACAAATACGGTCGGTTAACAGGAAAATGGCCGGTCTCTACCCCTAAATCCTCCCAGCCGCGATCGCCCTTAGCAGTTTAAAGCACGACCCACTAAATAAACACAAAGGGTTTATCTTTTAAGGGTGCAAAGGAAGGCGCGTCAAAGCAGTATAACCGGGCGGGACGACCTACCCCACGCACAACTTTGGCCTTGGTTTCCCGTAAAAAATTGAGCTTTAACAGCCGGTTCCGAAAATTAGAATAATCCGTGAAATTCTCCCCAAAAACCGTTGAATAAAATTGGTAAAGTTCGTTCAGGGTAAATTTTTCCGGTAATACTTTAAAGGCGATCGGACTATACTCTAATTTACTGCGTAGGCGTTGATAACCGTAGGCTAAAATTTGTTGATGATCAAAGGCTAATTCGGGAATAAAGGAATAATGATGCCAGGCTAACCGGGCTAAATTTTTGATTAATAATTGGGCTTGATCATACCGGACCAAAGCAAAATAGCTGACGGAAAGATAACGAACATCATAGGCAGAAACGGCTTCCCTAGGATCTCGATTTGGCCCGCCAAAGGTATAAAGCTGTTCTAAATAAAGGTGATTAACTTGCAATTTTTCCGCTAAGTTGCGTTGAGCCGCAGACTCAAGGGTTTCCCCTTGGCGCACTAGAGTACCGGGCAAACTCCAACAGTCTTTAAAGGGGTCATCGTGACGTTTGACCAGTAAGACCATTAAGCGATTCTGTTGGGTATCTACGGAAAAAATAACATTATCTACTCCTACTTTAAAATCAGCTAGGTCAGTTGTGGGGGAGGGCGGAGAATCCTGCATAGGGATTTTTAAAAGGGAATAGGGATATAGGAAATAGATTTAAAGGCTCACAATCAAGAAGGTTTTCGGTCAGTCTCCCCCAGAATTCAACGATTAGGAAAGATACAATTTTTCTTGCTCAATATAGTCTTGAATGACCGTCGGTAAAATTGACGCATCCTGATGTACCCGAAAATGGGTCGAGGCGATCGCCGGCAGTTCCACCTGAGCAATGTCGTAATGTCCCCCTAATTGGGTAAGGGTTTGGAGGTCGGAGGGATGGAGCGCGTAGCCCGGTCGCGGAAAAATTAACAACGTGACTGATTGTAACAAGGTTTCTACTTGATACCACTGGGGAATTTGACGGACTAAATCCGAGCCAATCACCAGGGCATAGGTTTGATGATTGCCCCAGATGGCCTTGGCCCGCTCTAAACTGATTAAACTGCGGCGATCGCTGAGGTCAGGAGAAACCTGCAAATTATCGTAGGGCATAGCCGTAATGAGACGTTCTAACATGGCCATGCGATGGGTTAAATCCGTTTGTCGTGTTTTAAAGGGATTATCTGCCGCCCAAATCAGTACCTGGTCATAATGGGTGGCCAACCATTGCAAAATACCTTGGTGTGCCGTTGTCGGAGGGTCAGCACTTGTCCCAAAAAGAGCAATATTCATCGCGTGAGCTTTCTTACCGAGTTCTATCAAAATTTTCTAAGTCTGCTAGTTAAGCCCCATCTATTTTGAGAACGGTCGAGTTTTAGGGAGTTGACGAGGTAAGTCCCCGTAATCTTCTTGATGCGATCGCCGGGAATAGACCTAGGCCCTTGCCGGATTGAAGACTTTTTCCACAACGGCCATTAATTCCTGGAGTAAAAAGGGTTGTCCAATATAACTGGAGGCTCCCGACAATTTAGCACGAATTTTGTCCGCTAAAACCTCTTCTGAGCTAATTAAAATAATCGGAACTGAGGCGGGTAAACTGGATTTACGACAGAGGGAACAAAGTTGAAAACCATTCATCTCCGATAGATCCGTTTGTAATAAGACAATCCTGGGATTTTGGGCCACAATAACCGCTAGAGCTTGCAGGGGTTTATCAATAATTAGTACCCGAAATCCTAAATTTTCTAAGGCTAATTGCACCATTCGTTTCATCCCCCCCCGTTGTTCAACCGCGATCGCCAAGGGACGATGATCTTGTTTGACCTCCTGATAGGGAAGCATCTTAATGATCCCCTGTTTTAGTAGAGGCGATAATAGAATCCCTAATTGCAGAGTGCTATACTCAATACGACTGGCTAATTCATACAAGCAATTGAAATTGCGTAATCCCTGGGCAAAGATGGGAAAAATTTTAGCTTCGGCTAAGGTCGTTTGGCTTAACAGGGGTTGAAGTTTTGACCAATCTTCTACCAGGGGACGCTGAAAAGGGGAGGTAATTTCCGGGCGTAACTTTAACCAGTAACGAATTTTATGTTGCAGGGGAGTCAGAATTTGCTCTAATTCTAAATTAATAAATAACTTTTCCAGGCGATCGTCCGCATCAAAATGCCAAATGCTTTCTGACAAAGACAGAATTTGTACTAAGGCTTCCTGGGTTACTTGATTCAAAATGGAGTGGGTTTGTTGAGCGGAAAAAAACTCCTCTTTCCAAAGTTTCCAGAGGAAATCATAATCATCCTCTAGCTCTGCCGGTAAGCTAATATTAAGTTGTCGAAATTGTTGCCCCATTAAATACTGCAATCGTTCCACCTTGCCCTTCGCACTACTCGCAAAATGAATGCGACCATTACCCCAATAAATCTGCCAATGCACAAACTCATCGAGGGGATTTTGCACCGTTAATTTCCCCGTTACTTGGGTTTCTGCCAAATGACGTAACAAATTGAGGGGAGCCATTGGCTCTTGTAATGGAACGTTAGAGAAATCCAACGGAGAACAACGCTCAGTGTTCATAGGGGCTTACACCGTACGGCAGGATACTTCACCACAAAGCGACATCAAAATCGTACTAAAGAGAATTTTAAAATTTCCTAGTATTGTATCAGTAAATTTGCTAGTTTATGTATAAATTTTACCCGTCGTCGGGAAATTCCTTCGATTTTGGCTTTGCGATTTATCAATATCCTTTGGCCCGTCCTCTGTTAACACACCATGGTTCCTGGCAATATCGTGAAGGCATCATTGTGCAATTAATTGACCAGTTAGGAAGGTCAGGGAAGGGGGAAATTGCACCATTACCCTGGTTTGGAACGGAAACCTTTGCCGAAGCCCTGGCTTTTTGTCGAGGTTTGCCGTCAACTTTCACCGATGTAGCGCATTTTTTAGGGGAAATTCCGGAGTCTTTACCCTGTTGTCAATTTGCGTTTGCTTCTGCTTATCAAGACCTGGACGCTCCTTCACCTCAACCGTCTTTTTCTCGCGCTCAATTGTGTTATTTATTACCAGATGAACATGAAATCTTCGAGAGATTAAGGGTTTCATTAGAAGCAGGGTATCAAACCTTTAAAATAAAAATTGGTTTGCTCTCTTTTGAGGTGGAAAGGGAAAGGATTCGGGCCTTATTAAAGCAATTACCACCGGTGGGACGTTTGCGTTTAGATGCGAATGGCGGCTTAACCTTCGCCCAGGCAAGGGACTGGTTAACATTCCTAGGGGATTTTCCCCAGGTAGAGTTTTTGGAGCAACCGTTACCCCCTCAGCAATTAGCCGAAATGCTCACCCTGGCTCAACAGTTTGAAACGGCGATCGCCCTGGATGAATCGGTTTCCAGTTGGCTCCAATTACAGGACTGTTATCAGCAGGGATGGCGGGGAATTTATGTGTTAAAAGCGGCAATTATGGGCTATCCCCAACGGTTAGAAAATTGGTTAAGCACTCATCCCATTGATGCGGTATTTTCTTCGGTTTTAGAAACTGCGATCGCCCGGCAACCGGTCTTAAGGATGGCTAGTCGCTGGAATCATCCCCAACGAGCCGCCGGTTTTGGTACAGAGCATTGGTTAACGTCCTAGGTTATTGCCCTAGGTTAACGACCGTCAATTCCTTACGAATTCTCACGATATTTCCCCCAGATAGAAGATTTAGGCTAAAAGTAGGGGACACTCTTAACAGGTGACTTTTACAGATTGCTATGGTTGAGTCTCTTTCTGCTACGCCCTTTACGGTTTCCCCTGCGGTGCAATCGCCGCCACTTACCCCTTGCCGTTTGGCCGCCATTGATATTGGCACCAATTCGGTGCATATGGTCATTGTCAAAATTGATCCAGTGTTGGCGACCTTCACGATTACGGCCCGGGAAAAGGATACCGTCCGCCTGGGAGAACGCGATCCCAAAACCGGGAATCTTTCTCTTCCCGCCATGGAAAGGGCGATCGCCGCCTTAAAACGATGTCGAGACCTGGCCCAAAGTAGCAATGTAGATTACCTGATTGCCGTTGCCACCAGTGCCACGCGGGAAGCCAGCAACGGAGCCGAATTTTTAGAGCGCATCAAACAGGAAGTCGGTCTGAAAGTGGATCTGATTTCGGGTCAGGAAGAGGCCCGCCGGATTTATCTGGGAGTACTGTCGGGCATGGACTTTAACCATCAGCCCCATTTGATTATTGATATTGGAGGCGGTTCAACGGAGTTAATTCTAGCTGATCGCCAGGAACCCCGCTTTCTTAGCAGTACTAAAATCGGAGCCGTTCGCCTAACCCGCGATTTTGTTCAGAGTGATCCCATTAGTCCCACCGAATTGGCCAGTTTGCGAGCCTACGTCCGAGGAATGTTAGAGCGTCCTGTAGATGAATTGCGCCATTGGATTCAATTAGGGGAAAGGGTGTGTTTAGTCGGCACATCGGGAACCATCGAAACCCTGGCCGTGGTGACAGCCCTGCAACAACAAAAGGAAATTCCCAATCCTCTGCAAGGTTACGAACTTCAACGCAGGGATATTCGGGACTGGGTAAAACGTCTGGCGACCCTGACCTATGAGCAACGGTTAGCTATTCCGGGGCTATCGGATAAACGGGCAGAAATTATTTTGGCGGGGGCGGTGATTCTGCTGGAAGCGATGACCATGCTCAACCTGGAACGTCTGGTAATCTGTGAACGGGCCTTGCGGGAAGGGGTCATTGTGGATTGGATGTTGACCCATGGCTTAATTGACAATCGGTTACGGTTTCAGGGGGAAATTCGTCAGCGTAGTGTGATGAAAATTGCTCATAAGTATCAAGTTGATTTACTCTATGGCGAACGAGTCGCTCAATTTTCCTTGGCTTTCTTTGATCAACTCCAGGAAATCTTACATTACTGGGGCGATCAGGAACGGGAATGGCTTTGGGCCGCGGCGATTTTACATAACTGTGGGATCTATATCAGTCATTCATCCCACCATAAACATTCCTATTATTTAATTCGTCATGGGGAGTTATTAGGTTTTACGGAAATTGAATTAGAATTAATTGCCAATCTGGCCCGCTATCATCGCCGCAGTAAACCGAAAAAACGTCATTTAGATTATATGAAATTATCAGAAGAGTATCGTCTTCTGATCCGTCAACTTAGTGCAATTTTGCGATTGGCGGTAGCCCTGGATCGTCGCCAAATCGGGGCTATCCAAAGCTTTGAATGTAAATATGATGCCGAATATCGCCAATTACACCTTCATTTATTCCCCGTCCAAGCCGAAGATGATTGTGCCCTAGAACTCTGGAATTTGGATTATAAAAAAGTGGTCTTTGAAGAAGAATTTAATGTTAAAGTCGTGGCCACCTTAGCCATCCCCTAACCCTGGGTCAATTCAGGCGCGATCGCCTTGATCATCATCCGGTTAGGATCAAAGACAGAGCCAACGCCAGGAACGGACGAAGGAAGAGAAGCCAGGGCGATCGCCGAGGAACATTCCCATCTAGGGCTAAGTATAGATTTGTATTTTTCCTTGGCCAATGACTTGACTTGTGTTCACGGGAAAATAATCATTATAGAAATAACCAAAATTTTGGCTCTTCAGGCCATTACCATAAAACGCTGTTGGGAGAACTTTTTAATGAGAGACGCGGTTACCACCCTAATTAGAACCTACGATGTCACCGGTCGTTACCTAGACCGCAATGCCATTGATCAACTGAAGGCTTATTTTGAATCGGGATCGGCTCGGATCGCGGCGGCTAACCTGATTAATGGCAATTCAGCCACCATTGTCAAACAAGCGGCGGCCCAACTTTTTGAGGAAGTACCTGAGTTAATCCGGGCGGGGGGAAATGCCTACACGACCCGTCGTTTTTCTGCCTGTTTGCGGGATATGGATTATTATCTACGCTATGCCAGTTACGCGCTCATTGCTGGGGATAACGATGTCCTAGATGAACGGGTCTTACAGGGATTACGGGAAACCTATAATTCCTTGGGAGTTCCCATTGGCCCGACAGTACGCGGCATTCAGATTATGAAGGAAATGGTGCGGGAAATGGCCATCAACGCCGGTTTGAGTAATACGGCTTTCATTGACTCTCCCTTTGACCACATGACCCGCGAGTTTAGCGAGGTTTCGCTGTAATTTTCCTTTTCACCCCTTAATGTCCTTTAGAGCTTGACTCAATCTCTAGTCAGCGACAGAAAGTGATACCGAATAGATATAAAGGTTTGCGAGAAAGAAGTTGGGCCGCAGGGTTTGACTTCTTTTTTTGCTCAACCTATTTCTCCCTCCCCCAACATTGGGGGCTAAAGAACTATAAAACTCGCAATACGCTGGCGATCGCCTTGGTGGAGGAGAGGTCTTGAATTTCGGTTAAGGCCTGACGGAAATTCCCTTCTCGTACCTGATGCGTGACTACCACAATTTCAGCCGCTCCATCCTGAAACCCAATTTGCACAACGGATTCGAGACTAACCCCCTGGTCACCAAAACTGGTTCCGAGATGGCCAATCACCCCCGGCACGTCATAGCAGAGAAAACGGGCATAGAAACGGGTTTCGAGGTTATCAATGGGCGTAACCTGGCAGTAATGTTGATGGGTGCAACTCAAAAGGGGATCTAAGGCCGGATTCTCATCACTACTACATAAAATGCCCACAATATTAATCATGTCGGAAATGACTGCACTGGCCGTTGGCCCCGCTCCCGCCCCTCGACCATAGAACATCACCGAACCCAGGGGATCGCCGGTCACCAAAATGCCGTTATAAACCCCGTTAATATTGGCCAGGGGATGCTCTTTGGAGAGTAACGTGGGATGGACGCGCAGTTGCAAGGTATCGGATTCTTCGCCCTGTAATCCTTCCGCGATCGCCAATAATTTAATGACAAACCCCAATTTATCCGCGTAGGCAATATCAATGGCACTCACCTGACGAATGCCTTCACAATAGACATCTTCCCGTTTAACCCGTCCCCCAAACCCCAGGGAGGCCAAAATGGCAATCTTATCGGCCGCATCTAAGCCATCCACATCGGCAGTGGGATCGGCTTCGGCATAGCCTAACTTTTGAGCTTCCGCGAGGACTTCGGCAAAATCGGCCCCAGCCTGGGTCATCTGGGTCAAAATGTAGTTCGTTGTCCCATTGACAATTCCGATAATACTTTGGACGCGATTGGCTCCCAGGGACTGTTTCAAGGGTTTAATAATGGGGATGCCTCCCCCAACCGCCGCTTCCAGCAGTACATAGACCCCCGCTTGATTGGCCGCTGAATAGATTTCATCCCCATAGCGAGCAATAACAGCTTTATTAGCAGTGACAATATGTTTGCGGTGGGCAATGGCTTTTAAAATCAGCGATCGCGCCGGTTCTAAACCCCCCAATAATTCCACCACGATCACAATTTCCGGATCAGTGACAATGCTCTCTAGGTCAGTGGTTAACTTTTCCGGGGCGAGGGTGACTGCCCTCGGTTTATCCAGCGATCGCACCCCCACGCGATGAATCTCAATTTCCCGGAGGAGAGGACTACGCCCGGCAGGGTCTTGCAAAATACTTACTACGCCGCCGCCAACGGTTCCTAAACCCAATAAACCAACTTTAAACGCCACGATCGCTGATGTCCTTCGATAACTACGCTTTACTAGATTAGCGGTTTCCTGTCTCCCTTGTCCCCTCATCGTCATAGGCGAAAGAAAGTTTAAAGGTGACATACCGCTTTCTGTCGCATCAATGTGTACCCAGTGAAAAAAGAATGAAAACTTTTACCCCTCAAACGATGGTTTTCTATAAACCCTACGGGGTTCTCTGCCAATTTACCCAGCCGCAAGGGACAGAATCCCGTTTGACGCTCAAGGATTTTATTGATTGTCCCAACGTTTATCCCATTGGACGGCTAGATTACGACAGCGAAGGCTTATTACTGTTAACCAATGATGGGCGGTTACAGTATGCCCTGGGCGATCGCCGTTTTGCCCATGGTCGTACCTATTGGGTACAGGTAGAACGTATTCCCCAGGAGCAGGATTTAGCCCCGTTACGCCAGGGGATCGCCATTCAGGATTATGTGACTCGTCCGGCCCAGGTGAGCCTTTTACCGACGGAACCGGATTTACCGCCCCGTGATCCTCCCATTCGCTGGCGCAAATCCGTGCCAACCGCCTGGTTAGAGTTAACCCTAACGGAAGGTCGTAATCGGCAAGTGCGACGGATGACTGCGGCGATCGGGTTTCCCACTTTGCGTTTGGTGCGGGTGGCGATCGCCTTAGATACCAAGCATCAAGTAACTTTAGCTGGGTTAGAACCCGGCCAATGGCGAGAGTTAACCCCCCAGGAAAAAACTTGGTTACCCCGACTGCGTTCTAAAAAATAGCAATCAACTTAAAAATTAATTAACTTGACTAACTCAATTAACTAAACCACGCCCATTTTAAGAACTGTAGTTTTTTTAGATATATCCTATGGACAAGTCCCCCTTTTTAAGGGGGATTTAGGGGGATCGCGGTTAGACAGAATTTAACTTAACTAACGCCGCCAGTTGACCTTCGGCAGAATTTGAGTTTTATCCACCCGTTCTTGGTATTTGGTGGCAAAGTTTAACAGAGAATCCAATAACGAATCCGAGAGGTAATGGGGTTGTAAACCTAAGTCTAATAACTTGGTGTTTTTGGCATTGAAGTAATGTTCTTCTAGCTCAATGCGGGGATTTTCTAAGTTGTGAATTTCCACTTTTAAGCCGAGAGCCGCCCCGGCCTTTTGTACCATTTGGGCTAGGTCTCCCACGCTGAACAATTCGGTAAATTGGTTAAAGACACGGAATTTCCCCGCTTCAGCCGGATTGGCGATCGCCAACTCAATGCACCGCACCGTATCCCGAATATCCAGGAAACCACGAGTTTGACCCCCTTTCCCATAGACCGTGAGGGGATGACCGATCGCCGCTTGAATACAGAAACGGTTGAGGGCGGTTCCGAATACGCCGTCATAATCTAAACGGTTAATCAGCATTTCATCCATGCCCGTTTCTTCCGTTAGCACTCCATACACAACCCCCTGATTGAGATCCGTGGCCCGCAGTCCCCACATCTTGCAAGCAAAATGAATATTATGACTATCGTGAACCTTACTCAGGTGGTAGAAACTGCCCGGTTGTTTGGGATAGGGAAGAGTATCCTTACGACCATTATGTTCAATCGTGATATAGCCTTCCTCAATATCAATATTGGGAGTCCCGTATTCGCCCATAGTTCCCAATTTCACCAAATGACAATCGGGAAACTCATCTTTCATGGCATAGAGAATATTCAAATTCCCGACGACATTATTTACCTGGGTTAAAACCGCGTGTTCCCGGTCAATCATCGAGAAAGGAGCCGATCGCTGTTCCCCAAAATGGACGATCGCATCGGGTTGAAACGCCCGCAGAGAATTCATTAAAAAACTGTAGTCGTTAATATCACCGATGTAGAGCGGGATGGTTTTCCCCGTTAAATCTTGCCAGCGTTGGATACGTTGTTGGATCGAGGCGATCGGGGTCAAGGTATCGGCCCCCAACTGAGCATCCCAAAAACGACGCACCAAACTATCCAAAATACCGACTTCATAACCTTTGTTGGAAAGATGGAGAGCCGTTGCCCAACCACAATAGCCATCTCCCCCGATAACCAGGACTCGCATACTCAACTCTGTAAATTTTTGTTGCTGATATTACAATAATTTATCAGGTCTGGGGACAAGGCCGATACTGGGCAGAATTTCTGGTGAGTCTGACCCTATCCATCAAGACGGGGAGAATCCAGCCACCATCGGGATTCAAATAGACAAAAGAAGAATAAAACAATGCCAGTAAAAAACTTTGGCAAAAATTCAATGGAGATTGACAATTAGTTCTAAAATTCTGTCAATCTACCAAAAAACATCAAACTTCAACTGAGAGGAGATTGCTTCCATGGAACATACCATTACCGCCAGTACCAATACTTTTTTGAAAAAACGTCCCGTTCAATCCTCCCAACTCAATGACAGTGAAAAAGTCGCTGTTGCCAAGGGAAAATCCTATCCGGTCGAAGACCATAAGCCAGCCGAGGATGGACACTTCTGGGTTAAGCTCGGCTATGGGGCGGGGGAATGGTACATCTATGATTATGAAGAAGATGGCCATTGGGAAACCACCTGGGACAGCCAAGAAAATGAGGAGGAGCATGATCCACCTGCCGAAAATCCTCCAGTACAATCGGTTATTGCTACTCCCGGAGCGATTGATTGGAGTAATGGCAGTCTCCCGATTAGCCAGTATTTTACCGTCGGGGAAGTCACCAAAAATAGCCCGGATCGCCGACCAAAACCCAATAGTGCCGAAGAAAAGAACATTCTTGCTTTAGCCAAGGAACTGGATAAAATTCGAGAAGATTGGGGGTCTTCTATTGTGGTGAACAGTTGGTTTCGACCGAGTACGCGACTGGGTTATCCCAAGGATGTCAACCGTTCGGTGAAAGGAGCCTATGATTCTCAACATATTTATGGTCGAGGTGTAGATATTCGACCCGGTAAAGGTGATATTCACCAATTTCAAGCCTGGCTCGATAAAGACTGGTTTGGAGCCTTAGGTTACGGTGCTCAAAAAGGCTTTGTTCACCTCGATACTCGCAATGGTCGGGGGTGGAAAACAGGAGGCCCGAAAAGTGTGCGATGGAACTATTAAACCTTGTCCACTGTGCAGACTAAGGTGGTTCTCTTAGATTAATGGTGTCAGTTGTTAAATTCGATACTTTTGGGCGCAAGTAGTTCGATAAATTCACTGACCACCTTGCGCCCCTACGCTCCCCCAAAACCCTTCTGTAGGGGTAATTCTTTTTGATTCTTAACGTTATAACACTCTTTAGCGTAACGATGATATGGAAGCTTTTCGTATATCACCCCATTTAACAGCGATCGCCAGAACCTTTCCCTCTATCACCCCCAAAAGCGCATTAGCCCGATTAGCGTACTAAAATAACCTATTTTGAACGAGGTATTAACAATAAGCCGGAGTCGGCCTAGCCCTCCCCGTCGCTCTGACCCCGCTTAGTAACAAAAATTTATGATTATTTCGACAGGCTTAATGGTCGAGGGAAAACAGCGATCGCCAAGTCTGGGTTAAGTTTGGTTAAAACCATTTTAAGCCTTGACTCTTCCAACTTTGACATACTCCCCTCGCTAAAGCGAGAGGATTCTTGTTACTGGTTCAGCGACATCACTTACTGTATCTAGTTTCCTACCAACAGCAGAGGTGATTATCTCCCCAG